>JAEEGL011107140.1_pt1 | contig 10312 bp, 8 predicted proteins | sample 9134231 | NCBI WGS metagenome assembly JAEEGL01 (sample SAMN16246548, study PRJNA631951) | gut metagenome | biome: gut microbiome; feature: rumen; material: fiber-attached | host: Bos | place: Iran: Karaj | collected 2018-10
GCACGGCCGCGGACATGGCGGGATCGCGCGCGTCGAGCGGAATGCCGTAGAGCGTGTACGGGAAGGACGTGATGGTCACGTAGTTCTGCTGTTCCTCGTCGTACTTCGGATAGGGCACGATGCCGTAGGTGAACGCCGTGTCGCGCAGATAGTTCACCGCGTAGGTCAGCTCATGCGAGCAGAACAGGCCCCGCCCTTCCTTGAACACGGCATAGGAGGGATCGATCTGCTCCGCGCCGTTGCCCACGAGACATCCTTCCTCGTTCACCATCGCCACGACCTTTTCGAGGACCGTGTGCGCCTTTTCGCCGCTGAACAGCGGGGAGAGCGTGGGAATGTCATCCTCGTCCTTCTCGGTCGTGCGGAGACCGCAGCTGAAGAAGAACGGGTCGACGTAGATCGCATAGGTGATGTAGCCGAGCCGGTCCTCGAAGCCCTTCTTGCCGTCGCCGTTGAGATCGACGTAGACGCCGCCCGCCATGGAGGACATCTTGTCGAGCGTCCAGGTGCCGCTCTGCACGAGGTCGTAGGGATTCTCAAGCCCCTCGTATTCCGCGAGCATGTCCTGATTGAAGTACACCCCGTAGAGGTAGTAGATCATGTAGGTGGAGATATCGCCGGAGCAGAAGTAGAGCTTTCCGCCGCAGGTCGCCTCGTCGAGGAGGGAGGCGGGCCACCACGGCTTCGAGAAATCGAGGTAGTCGAGGTCGTTCAGCGGGACGCACATGCCCTTCGACGCGAGGGACGCGCCGGCCATCGAGTACCCGCCGGAGATGTCGTAGGCTCCGTCGCCCGCCGAGATGCTGTTGCCGAGGACCCGCACCCAGTCGTTCCGCTGGTCGTACGCGCCGGGCTCGAGGCGGTAGGCGAGCGTGATGCCGAGGCGTTCCTCGACCGCGAGGTTGCGGGCATAGATCGCGTCGTTGACGATCTCGCCGTTCTGTTCCTCCACGTAAAATTCCACGAGGGACGGGCCGGACCAGCCGAAGACGTTGACGGTCGTGCCGTCAAAGGAGAGGCCGTCGGGCAGATCGTCCGAGGGATAGAGGGTCTCGGGCTCCGTTTCGGCCGGAGCGGTCTCCTCGGCGGCGGGGGCACCTCCGGGCTGGGCGTCTGGCTCGTTCTCCGCCGCGGGATTGTTGCTGCATCCGAAGGCGGAGAGGAGCAGAAGGACGGCGAGAAGCAGGGAAAAGCGCTTTTTCATCATCATCACCTCGAATGGAAGTCGTTCCTGGCGGCGGTTTCTTGTTCGCGGTTGTACTTCGGGCAGTGCGCGCAGTCCGACATGACGTCAAGCGGCTTCAGGTCCGGATAGGCGGCGCAGGTCGATCCGCGTCCCGAGTCGAGCGCCGTCCCATCCGGGAGCGTGACGATCGTGCGGAAGCGGCAGGTGGCGCACGGAAGGGTCTCCATCTCATCGGCCTTTTTCGTCTCCACGGCGTAACTGTCTGCCGGGACGTCCGCGCCGTAAAGCTGTTCGGCGAGGGAGCAGAGCGTGTCGTGTAGCTCGAGATTGGTCTTGAACGGCGCCGGGATCGCGTCGTATCCGAAGAGAGCGCCCATGATGTTGCCGCAGATCGCGCCGGTGGAATCGCTGTCCCCGCCGTGATTGACCGCGGCGATGAGGGCGGCCTCCATGTCGTCGCTGTGGCGGAGCGCGCAGAACACCGCAACGGCAAGCGCCTCGTCGCCGACCCAGCCCTCGCCGAGCTTGTGGATCGCGGTGAGGTCGTCGATTTCGAGATTCGCCGCCAGATCGACGGCCTTTTTGATCCGCGCGAGCATCTGGTTCGTGTGGCGGATGTCCGGGAAGAGCCCGGCCAGGGTCTTCGAAGCGTCCTCGACGGCGTGGAGGACCGTCTCGCCCGCGTCCTCGGCAAGGAGACGCACGATGTGGGCGAGCAGCGCGGCGGGGAGCCAGCCGAGGCCGTGCCCGTGCGTGAGGGCGGCGGACTGCGCGGCGATGATGTCCGATTCCCAGACGGGAATGGCGGTCCCCGCGAAGAAGAGCCCGACGGGGGCGGCCCGCATCACGCCTCCGCAGCCCTTGCTGTGGTTGATGCGGTGTTCGATCGTGCCGTATTCGTGGCTCTCGAGAAAGTGCGACAGGGCGGAGAGAGAGGTCTTTCCCGGCGCGCGGCGGGAGAACATCTCCGGCATCTTCGCAAGCGGGACGTAGGAGCGCTTCAGCGGGAATTCCGCGGTCTGGGTCCCGTACCAGTCGCCGTAGGACAGGGCGATGTAGTAGGGATAGCCCGCGAAGCCGCCGCTCTTGAACCGCTCCGCGCCGAGGAGCAGGCCGGCGGCGGTGAACATGGACATCTGCGTGTCGTCGGAGATCAGGCCGCGGCCGTTCGCGTAGCGCGTGATCCCGCCCGGTCCGTAGCTTGCGGAGATGGTGCTTTCACTCAGGAATTCCACGGCGTAACCGAGGGCGTCTCCGGCGGCTCCTCCCACGAGGCAGCCTTTGAATTTGTCGAGGTTTCGCATGGGTCGTCTCCTTTCCTCATCCGGGTTCCGATCCGATTGATCATATTCTGGCATTCTGTCTTAACTAATTTTCATTATATCATAAACATTGCGTGAAAGCAATCGTTTTTTTCGGCAAAATGCGGAAAAAGGGGAGGGAAGATGCTCGGCGCATTGTCCTCCCTGCCATGACGATGTACGGCGACGGCGGTTCCGCATCCGAAACCCGGCCTCAAAGCAGCCCGATCGCGCAAAACCGTTCTGCAATGGCTTTGCGCGGGAAGGTGAAGAAGAAGGGGCTGCGTTTTGCCCGACAGTCCCGTTCCATGATATTCAGAGGTGATAATCCCCGTTGACGACCAGCTTCCGGCCCTCGGCGATCCGCAGTCCGCGCTCGAGCGGCATGCCGGGACACGGGATCAGATAGATGACCTGATCGTCCCGCAGCCCCGCTGCGTAGAAAAGGAGGTCCTCCGAGGCGCGGTCGTTGAGCTGCACGCTCCGCAGGTGCGGCATCTGCCGGAACAGCGGGATAAGATGCCGATGGCTGCCGCAAAGATGGATCATGCCCCCGTGCGGGTACGCCGCAAGGAGCGCGTCGTCAAGCGGCATGATGAACTCTTCATACACGGCGGGGGAGACGAGGTGCGTGCTGCATCCGCAGAGCTGGCCGTATCCCGGCGGCTGCGTGCGTCCCCACGAGATCACGGGCTGGAGGCGTTCGGCGGGGAACCGGTCGAGGTACCAGCGGTGGAGCGCGATCAGCACCTCGTTGATGATGCCGAGATCGCGCTTTGCCGCCTCCGGCTCGGTCAGCATCGCCATGAGGATCTCCTGCCCGTAGAGGTTGATGGCGATGTTGAGCGCACTCGCGAACGTCGGGAGCCCGAACAGCGGTACCGTTGTCCCGGCGGCAAAAAAAGCCTCGGCATAGGCGCGCGCCAGCTTCCAGGTCTCGTCGTTTTCGAGATCCGGTACCGCGAGCTCGCCCACGGGATGGGTGAGATACCGGTTATACCACTGCCCGCTCTTGAAAAAGACCTGCGAGCCGAAGATGCGGTCCGCGAAATGGACGCCGTAAAAGCCCTGTTCCACGCAGGCGGGCCGGAACTGATCCTCCCGCAGGGCGCCCTTCATGCGTCCGGCAAGCGCGCGAAGGTCCGCGTCGAGCATGCGCGCCGGGTCGTCGTAGAGCGGCACCCCGTCCGGCGCGAAATCCTGATGCCAGCTTGCGATGCCGTTCAGCACGAGAGGCCCCGTGCCGTCCCCCTCGAAAATGTCCCGCAGCTTTTCGAACCATGCGTTCTGATCCCGCAGATAGGTCTCGTCGCTGAGCTGCTCCCTGATCTCCCGCTCCACGGTCCCGTCCTCCTCCGGTGGCTGATGTTTCCTTTCGATTATAGCACAGATCCCGGTGCGTTGCAAGAGCGCGCGGAAAAGAAAGGCGCGGACCGGCCGGATTCGCCTGCCCGCTTGACTTTTCCGCCGCGATGGGGTATGATATAGAGGCAGACAGCGGCGGACAGAGCGGGATGCCGGGGGTGCGTATGATACGGGTGCTGTTTTTTGACGTGGGATATACCCTCGTGAACGAGGACGCCGTCTGGGAAACGCGGTGCCGCGAGCAGGCGGCGGGCGGGGAGGCGAAGCGGCTGGGCCTCACGGAGGAGGATCTCTGGCATGAGATCGAGCTGGCGTCGCTCGCCCGGAGGCCGCAGTACCGCACCCTCGTCTCGAAGTACGGATTCCGCGAGACCGCGCCGTACCGGCATGCGCTGGAGGTGCTCTATGAAGACGCGCCGCGGGTGCTGCGGACGCTTTCCGCCCGATACGCGCTCGGCGTCATCGCGAACCAGTCGGACGGTCTTCGGGACCGCCTCGGCGCGTTCGGCATTCTGCCGTACTTCACCTATGTCGTCTCGTCGTGGGACGCGGGCGTGATGAAGCCGGATCGGCGCCTCTTCGAGATCGCGCTGCGGACGGCGGACTGCCGCCCGGAGGAGGCCGTGATGATCGGGGACCGGCTCGACAACGACATCGCCCCGGCGAAAGCCCTCGGCATGAAGACCGTGTGGATCCGGCAGGGCTTCGGCGGGCTTCAGGAGCCCCTCGGCGGCGCGGATACCCCCGATCACACAATCCACAGCCTGAGCGAGCTGCCGGCGATCTTCTGAGAAAGAGACAGACATGAAAAAACGGCATCGGGGATCTCCTTTTGCCGGGTATGACCGCCGTCCGGACGCGGCGGAGACTGATTTCGGGAGGAGAGAATATGCAGGGACATGTAAACTGGAGGGACTACGCTCCGACCGCCACGTCGAGGGTGCGGGAGGCGACGGAATGGAGCGTCACCTATTCCTATCGCGCGACGGAAACGGAACGGCCCCGCGTTCTTCTGATCGGGGATTCGATCTGCAACGCCTATCAGGGGCGCGTGCGGGAGCTGCTTGACGGCCGGGTCAACGTGTCGTACTGGGCCTCCTCCAAATGCGTGACCGACCCGGACTATTTCCGGGAGCTGGATCTGATGCTGAGCGCCCGGCCGCTCGACATGGTCACCTTCAACAACGGGCTGCACAGCCTGACGACGGAGAGGGCCGAATGGGACGCGGCGTACGCGGGCGCGCTGGCGTTCATCCGGGCGAAGCTGCCCCGGGCGAAGCTCATGCCGGTGCTCAGCACGCCGCTCAAGGACCCCGCACTCACCGCAGTCTCCGCCTCGCTCAATGAGACCGTTCTGCGCCTCGCCGGGGAAGAGGGGCTCGAGACGATCGATCTCTTCACGCCGATGGACGCGCTCGCGCGGGAGCGGTACTGGACCGATACCTATCACTTCACGCCCGAAGCCGTCGGGATGCAGGCGAAGATCCTCGCCGGGCACGTCCTCGGGGCGCTGGGACTTTGAAGGAAGCGGAAAGCCGGGCACAAGGAGGCGCCGCATGGAGAGACAGATCCCCCTGTTTGAGGAGAGAGCGGCAGATCCGCGTCCGCCGGTGTCGGTGACGTGGAACCTTTGGCACGGCTGCACGAAGGTGTCGCCGGGGTGCGCGCACTGCTACATGTTCCGCCGGGACGAAGCCGTGGGCCGGGATCCCTCCACACTCGCGAAGACGCGGGCCTTCGACCTTCCGATCCGCGTCCTCGGCGCCGGGGAATACCGCGGACGGTACCGGATCCCCGCGGGCTCGCAGATCTATACCTGCTTTTCCTCGGACTTCTTTCACGCGGACGCGGACGGATGGCGGGAGGAGGCGTGGGACATGATCCGCGAACGGGCGGACTGCTCGTTTTTCATGATCACCAAGCGGCCGGAGAGGATCGCGGAATGTCTTCCGCCCGACTGGAACGGCGGCTGGGACCACGTCACGGTCGCCGTCACCTGCGAGAACCAGGAGATGGCCGACCGCCGGCTGCCGATCTATCTCGCCCTCCCGCTGAAGCGCCGCGCCGTGATGATCGAGCCCATGCTCTCGCCGGTCGACCTGCGGCGGTATCTGATCCGATCGGACGGCAGCCCGTCTGTCGGGAGCGTCAGCGTCGGCGGGGAATCCGGACCGGAGGCGCGCCCCTGCGATTTCGCGTGGGTGACGGACGTCCGGCGGCAGTGCGCGGAAAGCGGCGTCGCGTTTTCCTACCATCAGACCGGCGCGCGCCTGATCAAGGACGGCCGGGAATACCGCATCCCGCGCGCGAAGCAGCACGAACAGGCGCGGCGGGCCATGCTCGATGTGGGCGGCGCCGAAGGCCTCGGCGGGATCCCGGGCGAATGACGGCCGCCCGTCGGGGACGGATGCGGAAAAAGCCGTCCGGTGTTTTCGGACGGACAAAGAAGGAGAGAGGAAATGAAAACCATCCAACTGTCGGAATACGGGATCCTGCCCGGGACGGACTGCACGGACGCCCTGAACCGGGTCCTTGCGGAGAACCGGGAAAACTGCGAATTCCTCTTCGCCCCCGGGGACTACCGGATCGCCGCGCATCTCCACCGCCCTCTTGCGCTCTCGAACACCGACGTGATCCCGGAGCGGCATCTCGGCATCCTGCTCGAGGATATGAAAAACGTCCGGCTGACGGGATCGGGCGCGCGGCTCCTCTGCGAAGGGCGGATGCAGCCCGTCACCCTGCTCGGCTGCGAGGACGTGACCCTGTCCGGGTTCACGATCGACTGGGAGAAGCCGATGGTGGCGGAGGGAATCGTCCGGGCGTTCACGGATTCGTCGATCGATCTTGCAGTCGATCCCGCGGCCTTTCCGCACCGTGTGGAGGACGGGACGCTCCTGTTCGATATCGGCGGCGGGGAGTGGTCGCGCTTCACGGGCTGGACGATCCAGTTCGACGCCGAGACCCGCACGGTGCGGCGCACGACCGGGGACCGGTTCGGATTCGGCGCGCTGATCGGGGATCTCGGCGGGCATGTCTACCGCTTCGCCGCCTCCCATCCCGACACGGCGGTCGGCAACATCGTCGTCCTGCGGCACAACGAACGCGAGCATGCGGGGATCTTCGCGGAAGGATGCCGGAATCTCGCCTTCGAACACATCGACATTCACAGCTGCGGCGGGCTCGGCTGCCTGATCCAGTTCTGCGATACGGTCGCCTTCCGCGCGGTGTCCTTCCTGCCGAACCGGGAAGCCGGGCGCTTTGTCTCCGGCGGACGGGACGACGGGATGCACGTGACCTGCTGCTCCGGGACCGTTACCGTCGACGGGTGCAGCTTCCTCGGCCTCATGGACGACCCGATCAACGTGCACAGCTGCTGCGTGACCGGCGTCGAGTGGCTGGACGGGCGGACCCTCCGCTGCCGCTTCATGCACGGACAGGCGCAGGGCTTTCGCCGGTGGGCCGAGCCGGGGGACGACATCGTCTTCATCGATCGCCGGCCCATGACGCAGATCGCGCACGCAGTTGCCGAATCCTATGAGCTCGAGGGGGCCGGGACGTTTCTGCTCACGTTCGCCGAAGCGCCCGACGAGGAGATCCGGCGGCGGGATCCCGCTTCGCTCGCGCTGGACGACTTGACGCACACGGCAGCGTTCGTCTGCGAAAACAACCGCTTCGGGAGCTGCCGGGCGCGCGGGGTCCTCGTCTCCACGCCGAAGCCCGTCCGGATCCGGAACAACTACTTCGAGTCCTCCGGCTCCGCCATCCTCGTGGCCGGGGACGCGAACGGGTGGTTCGAGTCCGGCGAATGCCGCGACGTCGAGATCGCGGGCAACGTGTTCACGGATTCGTGCCTCTCCTCGATGTACCAGTTCTGCGAGGGGGTCATCAGCGTCTGCCCCGTGGTCCCCGCGCCGGATCGGGAGCATCCGTTCCACAAGAACATCCGCATTCACGACAACATCTTCGATTCGCCGGACGTTCCCGTGCTGTACGCGTTCTCATGCGACAGGCTGACGTTTGCGGGCAACCGGATCTATAAAAGCCCGCGCGCGGAGAAATGGCATCCGGGGCGGGCGATGATCCGGCTGGAATTCTGCAAAAACGCCGTGATCGGCGAGAACACGTGGACCGGGGACTTCGGCGCCATGCAGATGGTTTCGGAGGACTGATGCAAAGTTCGGGGCTGCCGCTCCTCTCCTTTTCGGGAGTTCATGCGGCAGCCCCTTTTCGATGCGTTCACGGCCCGCGCCGTCCTCATTCTCCCCCGTTCTCGGAGAAGACGCCGGCGAGCGTCACGTCCTCCCGCCGGAAGACGGTTTCCGCCTCGCATGCGAGCAGGGTATCGTCGGGCTCGTCGGAGCGCAGGATCAGCAGCCCGTCCCCGGTCAACTCCCATGACCAGGCGCCTTCAAAGGGGACGTCCGCCCATCCGACACGGCCCGCCAGACAGCGCAGGGAGCCATCCTCGTCGATCCGGCACGCCCCGACATACACCCGGACCGGGTGCTCCGGCTCGCGATAGAGACACCAGAAGCTGTCGTCCTCCCGGAGGATGAGGATCCGCTCGACGTCGCCTTCGCGGCAGGTCCACGAGCCGCAGAGCTCATCGGGGACGTTCGGGGCGCCGAGCCGGGCCTCGATCTCCGACTGCCGGGCGTCCGTCGTCCGGGGCGGCGGGGTGCCGTCGGAGCGGGTGCGCCGGAATTCGGCGCCGTTTTCTGTGCGGAACACGATCCCGTCGTCCGTCAGCTGCATTTGGAGCCGCGCGCCGTCGCCCCAGTATTCCCCGAACATCGAGAAGCCGGAGAACTGCCGGAGCGTCACCGGGATCGGTGCCCCGTCGGCAGCGGGGGCAAAGAGCGCGGAGGGATCGTCCGGGATGATCTCCTCGGCGTAGTATGCCGCGAGCGTCTCGGTCACCTCGCAGAGCAGGGTGTCTCCGACGAAGATGAACTGCGCGATCTCCTCGCCCTCGTCGGCGTCCGGATCGACGTACACGGAGGAGCAGATCGCGTCGAGCACCGTCTGTTCCGCCTCCTCCCGCGGCGCGAGCGGAACGATGCGGATGCACCCGGCGAGGAGCATCAGGCCGAGCGTCACGACTGCAAGCCGGAATAAGACATGTTTCACGAAATCAGCCTCCTTCGGTGTTCTCATACCGTTTCCCGTCACCGCGCGGCTTTCACGAGCAGGCTGCGCAGCGCGTCAAACCGCTCGTCGGACGGGACGTAATACCGGATCCGTTCCGCGGAGCCGTCCGGGGCACGCCACGTGAGCCAGAGCCCGGACCCGACGACGGACGATGCGGAAGGGCTCCCGGCGTCCGTTGCGAACGGGGTCTCCGTGTCATGCGGGGCGGGCGGGACCTCTTCGAGCGCGGGCATGACGGCGATCACGGCTTCCCCGATCCTCTGCCAGCGGGCGGGGGAGAGGGGGAGATTTTCGCGCGTACGGTATCGGTGCCAGAGCCGCGCGTACTGCCGGACATAGACGACCGCGTGCTCACTCAGACTGATTTCGAAGTCGTCGCCCCACGTCATGCCGTTGATTTCCCCGTAATCGATGCCGACGAGGGTCCGCCCCTCCCATTCGGCGCTGCCCTGCGGCACAGTCCCGCACCCCGGAAGGGCGAGGACGAGGAGCGTGATGGCCGCGAGGGCCGCGGTGATCCTGCCCATCGGTTTCTGCATGGTGCCTCCTGTTCGCACACTGCGGAGATTCTGCCTTCATTTTAACACATTCCGGCGGCGGATGCAAGGGGGATGGAACCGGAACGGTCTCCGTTTTGCCATAAAAATACAAAAAGAAATTTTCATGGAAAGAATATTTGCCGTCAGACTTGACAGCGGATGGGCGGCATGCTATAATGATATTGTGGAAATTTTACCATTTATTTCCGCCCATGAAACGCCGGGCCGCCGACAAGGAACCGATGAAACCGCGATCGGGACCTGAGAACGCCCGAACCCCGGAACGGTTATTCTCGGAGAATGACCCCGCATGCTTTTGAAAGTCACAGAAAGGATGTGAATTCATGAAACGCAACGCAAACAGACTGCTCGGATTCCTGTTCGCCTCGGTGATGCTGCTCTCCGTGCTCATCGGCGCCGTCGCCATGCAGCAGAGAGTGTTCGCGGCCGATTCCGAAAACCCGGGCAAGAAGCTCAAGAGCGTCACGCTGTCCGACATTCAGGTCCCCGCGGTCTGGGAAAACCTGGACGGCACCTGGTCGGTCGCGTCGAACGCTGCGTACGAAAAGTACGTGACCACGCCGAAGATCCGATGGACCAAGCAAGCCGACCCCTACGCTGTATCCTGTGCGGAAGGCGAAATGGTCAAGGCGGGCACGACCTATTACGCTACGGTCGAGCTGATTTCCAAGGATGACCGGCCCTTCGACGGCGACAATCCTATTACGGTGAACGTCAACACCAGGCACGGCTCCGATCCGGTCTATCAC
>JAEEGL011136456.1_pt1 | contig 10312 bp, 6 predicted proteins | sample 9134231 | NCBI WGS metagenome assembly JAEEGL01 (sample SAMN16246548, study PRJNA631951) | gut metagenome | biome: gut microbiome; feature: rumen; material: fiber-attached | host: Bos | place: Iran: Karaj | collected 2018-10
CTCGGATACCTTTCCCTCGACCGCGCCAGCAATACGCTCTCCACCGGCGAACGGCAGCGGGTGCAGTTGGCCCGCGCCGTCCGCAACGTGACCACGGGGGTCCTCTATGTCCTGGACGAACCCAGCATCGGACTGCATCCGTCCAATATCGACGGCCTCATGGAAGTCGTGGACAGCCTGATCGCAGACGGCAATTCTGTGGTGCTCGTGGATCACGATGTGCGGGTATTGAAGCATGCCGACCACATGATCGAGCTCGGTCCGCTGGCGGGCACGAAAGGCGGGACGATCCTGGCACAGGGAACTGTCGAAGATATCTCCGTGGCCGCGGGTTCAAAGATCGCCCCGTTCCTGACGGGGACCGGAAGCATGGATATGCGCGAACGCGCCAGGCCGGAGGAAATGTTCAGCATCGGAAAGATACGCATGGAGACATCGCCGATCCATACTGTGCACGGATTGACCGTGGAGATACCCAAAGGCAGGCTGACGGCCGTCACCGGCGTTTCCGGGTCCGGCAAGACGACGATGGTCCTGGAGAGCCTGATCCCCGGCCTGTCCGCATACTGCGCAGGCGAAAAGCCGCCTTTCCCGGTAAAGGCCATCGAAGCGGTGGGGATCAGCCGCGTAAACCTGATCGACGCTTCTCCGATCGGGATCAACATCCGCTCCACGGTCGCCACATACAGCGGGATCCTTGATGAACTCCGCAAGCTGTACGCGGGGACCGAGGCGGCCAAGGCCGCTAAGCTGAAAGCCGGAGACTTCTCCTACAATACCGGTTCGCTGCGCTGCCCGACCTGCGACGGAACGGGACAGATATCCCTCGACGTGCAGTTCCTGCCCGACGTGACCATCGCCTGCCCGGATTGCGGGGGAAAGCGCTATGGTGAAAAGGCGGAGCGGATACTCTGGAATCCGAAGAGATCGGAAGCCGCATTTTCCCTGCCGGAGCTGATGGCGATGACCGTGGACGACGCTTCGGACATCTTCAGGCGGGACAAGAAGATCCATGAGAAGCTCCGGGTGCTTCATGATCTCGGCCTGGGATATCTGACTCTGGGCGAAGATACGCCCGCCCTTTCCGGCGGCGAGGCCCAGCGCCTTAAACTGGCCAGCGAGATGGGAAAGACGCAGGAAGGTTCCGTGTTCGTTTTTGACGAGCCCACCATCGGGCTGCACCCGCTGGACGTGCAGGTGCTTCTGGGCGTATTCGACCGCCTGGTAAAGGCGGGAGCCACCGTCATCGTGATCGAGCACGACCTGGACGTGATCGCCAACGCTGACTACGTGATCGACATCGGCCCCGGCGGCGGGAAACAGGGCGGCCGCATCATCGCCCGCGGGACGCCGGAGGAGATCAAAGCGTCATCTGAAAGCGTTACCGGGCGGTATCTTTGACGCATCTGGTCCAGGGGCATCGGGCCATGATGGCTGTAAGGCTGTCCGACGGCCGCCATGCCATTTACGGTTCCCCGCAGATTGAAGGGATCAATTACGGGGACGGTGCACGGCCGTTGCCCTGTTCCAAGAAGTTACATGCCTGCAGGGATCTGGCAATGCCATGCCGCAATGGCACAGAATCACCGCATGCCCCCCGCCACATCGGATCTAATGGGTGAAACGGCGACCTTAACATTTCTTAAGGGTATGAACAGCCATTCCGCCCCTGTCTGTTGCGTAAAGGACAGCGGCGTGTCCCGGCAGTTCAAAGGCATTGCGGCATCTTGCTGAATTAGCGTAATTTTTGTTTTGGCACGTTTTTTGCATGTCATCATGCGGATACGGGCGGCAAAGGTCCATCTGCACACCTTCCCCCCCTCGGCGCCGCCGGGGGACGGACGCCGCCCGCCGTGAACCAAACGCAAGGATATCGCAATGAGAATCAAGCAGCCCATGACAAACGCCATCGTCGTCATGTTCGACAGCCTGCAGTTCAACTACCTCGGCTGTTACGGCAACGACTGGATCAAGACCCCAAATTTCGACCGGTTCGCCCGCGAAGGCGTCCTTTTTGAAAACGCCTACTCCAACGGCCTCCCCACCCTGCCGGTGCGCCGCTCCATGCTCACCGGGCGCTACACCCTGCACGACATCGGCTGGGCTCCGCTCCGCCAGGAAGACACCAGCATCGCGGATCTGTGCTGGGGCACCGGCATAGACACCGCCATAGCGTACAATACCATCCCCATGTTCATGGTGAAGGGCGGATTCGCCCGCAGCTTCGCACACGTGGAGTATTCCCGCGGCTTCGAGAACACGCACTTCGAAGGCGACATACTCTATACGCACCATACGGTAGAGGAATACCTCACAGATCCCGGCTTCCTGGACCGTCTCCGCGCCAATCCGGACGGCGAGGCGGTCGAGCAGGTGATCCGCCGGGAACTGGACAGCTATCTCCGCGACAAGCAGTACTGGAAGAGCGAAGAAGACCAGCCCGTCGTCACCAACATCCGCAATGCCATCGCCCTGCTGAAGAAAGCCGACCGCTCGCACCCGTTCTTCCTGTGGGTGGACAGCTGGGACCCGCACGAACCGTGGGCCCCGCCCTCGACCTGGGATCCGGATCTCAAATGCCCCTACGATCCCGATTATGAAGGTTGCGACATCTGGTTCCCGCCCATGCTTCCGGTCAAGGGAGTGCTCACTGAAGAGCAGCTGCACCATACCCGCATGCTCTACGCGGAAACCATCACCATGTGCGACAAGTATTTCGCCGAACTCATCGATACCGTCCGCAGCCTCGGATATGAAGAGAACACCCTCGTATGGCTGTGCTCCGATCACGGCGAACCCATGGGCAACGGCGAGCACGGGCACGGTCTCCTGGGCAAATGCCGCCCCTGGCCCTACGAAGAACTCGTCCACATCCCGCTGGTGATACGGGCCCCCGGGCTCGAACCAGGCAAGCGCGTCAAAGCGTTCGTCCAGGACTGCGACTGCGCCCCTACCATCCTCGACTGGCTCGGGCTGCCCATTCCCGCCAACATGACCGGCAAATCCCTGCTGCCGCTATGCCGCGGCGAAGTCGAAAAGGTCCGGGATTTCGCGGTGTCCGGCTATTACAGCGCGTCATGGTCCATCATCACGGAGGACTGGTCCTTCATCCACTGGCTGGACAAGCTCGAAAACGCCACCTACGCCCAGGCCATGGCCAAGGTCGTCAGCGCGGAATGCCTCAACAGAGCACAGAGCTACCTTAAAGAAAAGGCTCCGGACGACGAACCGGAAGCCGTGAAGATACAAAAGGAAATAGCTACGCTCGACGGCGAAGACCAGTGGACGTGCACCCTCGGCGCCCGCATGGACGTGCCGGACGGCGACGAACTGTACGACCGCAGAGCCGACCCGTTCCAGCTGCATAATGTCATCGGCGAGCATCCCGAGATCGCGAAAGAACTGTACCAAAAGCTTACGGACTTCATGAACGATCTGATCGATGCCGGATAGCATCTGCTGAGCGGCGGACCGCCCGTTCCCGCAGCGGGCATGAAAATGCGGAGCCCGTTTCCAGGCTCCGCATTTTCATGCCGTCCCGTGTCCAGGACGGCCGGGTCACGCCGCCGATCATTCCTCAGTGAGCCCCATGTCCGGAAGCGCTTTCAGATCGTAGCTGATATCTATCCCCTCGTGAAGGGAGCTCGTTATCAGGCAGCCGCTGCGCATCACCTGCTGCACCCGGCGGAACGTTTCGATGTCCTTCTCGTCGATGTCCGCGACGGCGCGTATCGCGATGGACAGGACTCGGAACTGCCCCTTCTCGTTATTGTCCGCGGCAAGCTCGGCGGAAAGGCGTATCTCGCGGCAGTCGATGCCGCGGGCCTCCATCGCCATGTAAAGCATGCCCGAATAGCAGCTCAGCGCCCCCATGCATATCAGCCTTCTGGCCGTGCCATGAGTCCCGCCGAGAAGTTCCTTTTCCACGACGACGGTGCCAAGAGCCGGATCGCCGGTCTCGAATACGGTGCGGTCCTTGTCCACGATCGCCGTGACGGTCAATCGCTCCATTATCGGCCTCCCTGTTTTTTATCCTTCGGTCCCGGGGCACCGGCATCAAAATTCATGACGCCTCCGGGGCGATCCATCTCATCGCGATCCCGGAGGTCGAAAAGCATGCGTCCCTACATCTCAGGCGGGAGCTTCGACAGCTGTTCCTGCGTGAACACAGGGCCGTCGAGGCACACGTACTTGCCGCCGATATTGCAGCGGCCGCAGATGCCGATGCCGCATTTCATGCGCCGCTCCAGGGTGGTGTATATCTGCCCGTCGTCAAAGCCCAGTTCCCTGAGCGCCGCAAGAGTGAAGCGGATCATGATGGGCGGGCCGCACAACGCAGCCACGGTATTGTCGGGAGAAGGATTGATCTCCTTGAGCACGTTGGGGATGAGGCCGACTTTATGCGGCCAGCCCTCCGCAGGATTATCGATGGTCAGCGTCGTTTTCAGGACGGGATGGTCCAGCCAGCCCGGCAGATCGGCCTTGAACGCCATGTCGAGGGGCGATTTCGCCCCGTACAGCAGAGAGATCGAACCGTAGTCTTCCGCATGCTCCAGGAGGTGCAGCATGATCGTGCGGATGGGCGCCATGCCTATGCCGCCGCCGACGAAGAAAATGTTCTTCCCTTTCCATTTCTCATAGGGGAACCAGTTGCCGAGGGGGGCGCGCACGCCGACCTTGTCGCCGGGCCTGAGCGAATGGATCGCGCCGGTGTTTTCGCCCGCCTTCATCACGGAAAACTGGATGTACTCCTTAAAAGAAGGCGGGGTATTGATGACGAAGGTCGATTCGCCCGTCCCGAACACGGAAAGCTGTCCGACCTGCCCGGGCTGATACGAAAAGCGCTCCCATGCTTCTGGATCGTCAAAGCGCAGACGTATCGTTTTAATGGTCGGGCTTTCCTCTATCACGTCAAGGACGGTGGACAGTTCCGGCTTATATGGATTTTTGCCGCATTGGCAAACATGCTCGCTCATGGATCACCCCTTTTGCGCCGCGCCCTGTTCGGCGGCTTTCAGCACGACGGCCCGGATATCAAGGCTGACCGGGCACGAGCGGACGCATCGCCCGCATCCGACACAGGAAAACATGCCTTCGTGATCTCCCGGATAGTAATTGAACTTATGCTCGATCCTGTTGCGCATGCGCTGGTATTTCTTGGCTCTGGGATTATAGCCGCTCGCCTCAAGCGTGAACAGGGGCGACATGCACGAATCCCAGCTGCGCACCCGCTTTCCCTCAAGAGGAGTGCCCTCGTCGGTGATATTGAAGCACTGGCAGGTCGGGCATACATAGGTGCAGGCGTTGCACGAGAGGCACTTGACTGTCTCCTTTTCCCAAAAGGCATCGAGCGTGAACGCAGACGCCAGGGCCTCGGATATCCCGGACGGGAACGGAGACGGAGGGATGGCGGCCTCGGCGCTTTCCAGAGCAGCCTGCGCCTGCGCCTCGCATTCGGCATCCGCTTCGGTAAGCGCAGCCCCCTCGAACAGGGCGGCGCCTTTCTCCGTAAGCGCCGTGAGGAGGAAACCTCCCTGGACGGGCGCGAAAACCACGTCCGAGCCGTCCAGGGAAGACGGCGAACCGCCGACCCATGTGCAGAAGCAGGTCGGCAGCGCATCCGTGCATCGCCTGGTCACTATGACGGTCGCCTCGCGGCGCGCCTTGTAATAGGGATCGACAAATCGCCCGTCCAGATAGGGCTTGTCCAGGACGGCGAAGCCCTTGGCATCGCAGGGGCGCAGCCCGAAAAGGACTGTCGGCCTCGCAGCTGCCGCGGATGCGTCCTCGATATGCTGATCGAGTTCGGCCCTGTTCTCTTCGCTTTTCGCTGCCGCATAGGACAGCAGCACTTCGGACTTCGGGAACAAAACCTCTTTCGCGGAAAGGGTCGCCCGCTCCGTAAGGGCTGCGATATCCTTTTCGGAAAGCTCATCCTGCGCATAAGAGCGGAACAGCACCGACGGGCCTTCCCGCTTCGGGGCCACGAGGCGGAATTGCCCGGCCCATGTCTTCAGCAAGGCGCACAGGTCTGATTCGGAGGCAAAGAACGATTTCATCGGATTTCATGCTCCTTGATGTTTGGCTCGTCGATCTGGTAGCCGAGCAGCGGAGGCGTAGCTTCGGCGTCCATTCCTGCGGAGTACCCGAATATCCTCTTCACGATCCGGCCATACTGCTGCTTCAGCGCGAAAACAGGTATCTCCATGGGGCAGGCCCGCTGGCATTCCCCGCATCCCGTGCAGCGCCCGGCAAGATGCTGCGCGTGGATGAGCTGGAAGAAGAACTTCTGCGTCACGTCGTCTTCCTGCGTAAGCCATTCGGGGTCCCGGCTGTCCGAAACGCAATTGTCGCGGCATACGCACAGGGGACAGGCGCTCCTGCACGCGTAGCAGCGTATGCAGCGCTCCATCTGCCCCTTCCAGAAGCCCATGCGCTGTTCCAGCGTAAGCCCGTCCAGGAAGCGGAGGGCGGCGGAACGGGTATCTTCAGGCGCTTCCGCGGGAGCATTCTTCTCTCCGGCAAAAACATCGGCGCATCCGGCATTGCCGGCTTCGCACATGCGGCATTTATCCTGGGCGACATCGGCAATGGCGAAGGCGTATTCTCCGCCCCCCGCGACGACCCACAGCGCGCCGCCCGCGGCCCGGACATCCGTTACGGGCGCATCCGGGGGCAGGCACGACTGTATCTTCCTTATGTCGACAGTGCCCTTGCACGCCATGGAAAAGACGGTCACGGAACCGCGGTCGATCAGCTTTTCGGCGACCTGCTCCACGATGCTCTTGCTGTCGCAGCCCTTGACGACGATGCCTATCTTCCTGCCCTTATACTGCGGCAGGTAAACGGCGAGGTTCTGAACGTTGAAAGGTCCCCAGATCAGGCCGTCGACTTCTTCGGGCGTCGTCATGAGCACCGGTTCGGAATGCAGCCCGTCGAATCCCTGCTTCCAGCCGAGGACGCCGTCCAGGCCGGGCAGGGCTTCCTTGATCCTGCCCTTCAGGTCATCCAGGTCCGGAGCCGGTCCGAAGGACAGGTCCCTCAGCGGAGGCAGGGCTTCGATGCGTACGTCGTTGTACGGCGCGGCATCCTTCCAGGCCGGCGCCTTGCCCAGTTCGTGGACGACCTCGGTGAAATCCGTCACCACGCTCTTCCAGCGCTGCCCCTCCGATGCCGAGACCCATGTGTAGTGGAAGCGGCGGGGATCGATGCCGATTATCGGCAGGAACTCCTTGAGCAGCTCGAGCCTGCGGCGGGCATACAAGTTGCCGAGGCTGTAATGGCAGTCCCGGGGATGGCATCCCGACACCAGGACTCCGTCGGCGCCGTTCAGCAGCGCCTTCAGCACGAAAAGCGGGTTGACGCGCCCCGAGCATGGAACGCGGATGATACGCAGGTCCGTCGGCTGCGATGCCCGCGCCGTCCCTGCAGTATCTGCGCCGCCGTAGGAGCACCAGTTGCACAGAAAGCCGACGATGCGCAGCTCCTTATCTTTCAGCACTGACATAATGCGTTTACCTCCGCGAGCAGCTGGTTATCGGTGAAATGCGAAAGCTGTATGGCGCCCTGGGGGCATGTGGCCGTGCAGAGCCCGCAGCCCTGGCAGACCGTTTCGATGACCTGGGCCTTGACCTCCCCGCGGATGACCTTTTCCTCTATCGCCTGATACGGACATACGCGCACGCATTTGCCGCAGCCCACGCAGCGCTTTATATTGACGACGGAGATCTGCGGATCGTTCTGCAGCTTCGGCTTCGAGAACAGTCCCAGGACCTTGGCTGCTGCGGCGCTGCCCTGGGCGACAGAAGACGGGATGTCCTTCGCCCCCTGGCACACGCCGGCCAGATAAACGCCGGCGGTATTGGTCTCTATGGGACGCAGCTTGACGTGGCTTTCCATGAAAAAGCCGTACCTGTCATACGAGATCCGCAGCGTTTCGGCCAGATGGCCGGCTCCGTGCGATCCTTCGACGCCCACGGCCAGCACGACGAGGTCGGCGTCCACTTCAACGGGCTTGCCGAGGAGAGTGTCGGCTCCGCGCACGACATAGCCGGCAGATCCGTCCGGGCGGACGGTCGGCTGGATCGCAGAGACTCGCCCGCGGATATATCTCGCGCCGTATTCCTCCTGGGCCCGGCGGGTGAACTCGTCATAATCCTTGCCGGGCGAACGGATATCCATATAGAAGACATAGGACTGCGACTCGGGAAGGTGATCCTTCGTCAGGATGGCCTGCTTCGCTGTGTACATACAGCAGAAGCCGGAGCAGTAGGGCCGGCCTATGGACCTGTCGCGCGAGCCGACGCACTGGATGAACACGACGCTTTTGGGCTCCCTTCCGTCGGACGGGCGCTTGATATGTCCTCCGGTGGGACCGGACGCAGAAAGCAGCCGCTCGTACTGCAGGCTGGTGATCACGTCGGGATACCGCCCGCCGCCGTATTCGCCGTACTGCTTCCAATCTACGAGGTCATAGCCCGTCGCGGCGATGATCGCGCCTACGTTTTCGGTGACGAGCTCATCAACCATGTCGTACTTGATGGCTCCGGCGGGGCAGACCTTTTGGCACACGCCGCACTTGCCTTCCTTCAGCATGCGGCAGTAGTCCGGATTGATGGTGGCCTTCTTCGGGATGGCCTGCGGGAAGGGGATGTTGATGGCCGTCGTGGTCCCCACGCCCTCATTGAACTTGTCGGGCGTCTTGCGGGAAGGGCATTTTTCGGTGCATGCCCCGCAGCCCGTGCAGATGTCCCAGTCGACGTACGTTGCTTTCTTGCGGATGGTGACCGTATAGTTGCCTACGAACCCCGAAATGCTCTCGACTTCGGAATGCGCGTAGAGCTTGATCCGCTCGTTCTGGGCGACATCGACCATTTTGGGAGACAGCACGCAGCTCGAGCAGTCGATGGTGGGGAACGTCTTGTCCAGCTTGGCCATCTTCCCGCCGATGGTGGGCTCGCGCTCGACCATGACGACGTCTATGCCGCCTTCGGCGCAGTCGAGAGCGGCCTGGATGCCGGCGACTCCGCCGCCTATGACCAGCACCCGCTTGGTCACGTCGAAGCTTTTCGCAGACAGGGGCTTGTCCCGGCGCAGCTTGGCGACGGCGAGCATGACCAGTTCGAAAGCCTTGTTCGTGTTGGCCTCGCGGTCCTTATTGATCCAGGAAACATGCTCGCGGATATTGGCCATCTCGAACATGTAGGGATTGAGGCCGGCCCTCTGCACGGTGCGGCGGAACGTGGGCTCGTGCATGCGCGGGGAGCATGAGGCGACGACCACGCCGTCCAGCCCGTATTCCTTGACGGCATCGATGATGGACTGCTGCCCGGGTTCGGAGCAGGTGTACATGATATCCGTGGCGTAGACGACATCGGCCAGGCCGAGAGCGCGGCGGGCGACCTCGGGCGTATCGACGGTCGAGCCGATATTGCTGCCGCAGTGGCAGATAAAAACGCCTATCCTCATCGCGCACCTCCGTTTTCTTTGCTTTCGGCGTTACGCTTGTCACGGCGGTCCCCGATCTCCTTAAAGAAAGGCGCGGGATCGACCGCAAGGCGCTCGGCGCACACCGCATCGCGGGGCAGGCCGAACGCATAGGCGAGAAGCTGGGTATAGTAAAAGACCGGCAGGCCGAACCTGCGGCGGGCGGCTTTCTCGCTCTGCTTTTGGCGAAGGTCGAGATTCATCTGGCACAGCGGGCAGGCGGTGACCACTGCTTCCGCGCCGAATTCCATAGCGCTCGCGAGTATCCTGCCAGAAAGCCCGGCCGTTATGTCGGAGCGGGGCACGCCGTGCGAAGCCCCGCAGCATTCCGTCTTGAACGGGAACTGGACGGGCTCGGCGCCGAGAGCGCGCAAAAGCTTGTCGAGGGACGTCGGGTTCTCGGGGTCGTCGAACTGCATGACGGCGGAAGGACGGACCATGAGGCATCCATAATATGCGGCCACCTTCATGCCCTCCAGGGGATGTGTGACGCGCCGCGCTATTTCTTCGGGATCGCAATTCTCGCTGATGTACTGCAGCACGGAATACGCAGGCGGCATTTCCCCGACCGGCTTGTCCAGCAGGCCGTTCACTTCAGCCAGGAAAGCTTCGTCCCGCATATTATGCGCCGCATGCCGCATGTTCGAAAGGCAGCTCGGGCAGGGGGTGAGCACGCAATCCGCACCGAGATCGGCCGCAAGGCGGAGGTTCCTTGCGCTCAGCGCGGCGGAAAGGACGGGGCTCGTGGCATGCGCCGGGGTCGAACCGCAGCAGCTCCAATCGGGAACGTCCTGCAGGTCTATGCCCAGGGCGCGGCACACCGCCC
>JAEEGL011223788.1_pt1 | contig 10312 bp, 9 predicted proteins | sample 9134231 | NCBI WGS metagenome assembly JAEEGL01 (sample SAMN16246548, study PRJNA631951) | gut metagenome | biome: gut microbiome; feature: rumen; material: fiber-attached | host: Bos | place: Iran: Karaj | collected 2018-10
CATAAGCGCATCAATTAAGTCATCTACATGAATATAATCCCGGCTTTCACTTCCGGTACCAAGCATATCTAATCTACTTGTATTTTTATATCTACAATACATATCCCAAAATATCTGCTTACGTAACCCTCTTCCATAAGCTGAAAAAATTCTTGCTATCTTGATATCCATCCCGTGGATTTTGATAAAATATCTACACAAATCCTCGCACATTACTTTATGTAATGCATAAGGCGATAACGGGTTTGTAGGCATTTCCTCACTGATTGGCAATGACTCCGGATTTCCGTAAACTGCTGCGCTAGAAAGAAAAACCAATCTTGTACTTTCCATTTCTAACTTATGCATAGCAAATAACAAATTATGCGTTATTACAACATTCCCCGCAAAGTCTTTATCCGGATATTTAACTGAATCCGCAACATTTGCGCTTCCAGCACAATGAATAATTATATCTGGCCTAACTTTTTTTAATATGTTTTCGACTTTATCTTTGTCGAACATATCTATGCTGTAAATTGGAAACAACTCTATATTTTCACATTTATCTATACCGACGACTTCATAGCCTTCTTCATAAAATTTTAAAGCCGTTTTATTACCAATGAAACCAGCCGCACCTGTAATAAGTACTTTTTTCATCTCTTTACCATTTTCTTTTCATAATCTTTTATCAGCTTTTCAAAACCGCTAGAATACTTTTTAGCACGTACGTACATATCTTGTATCCCCGCTTCAGTACTTTCAGTTCTATTTACCCCGCTCTCTCTAATCAAAACTTTGGCTAACTCTTCAGGAGAAAATGGGTCAAATAGGATACATTTATCACTTTTCTGCTCTCTATGCACAGGAATATCAGACAGCACTACCGTCTTATCAAGTACTTTAGCATCTTCTAACACAGTTCCCCATCCTTCAAATAATGACGGTTGCAATATAAACATAGCTCCCTTCATAAGAGCTAGCTGAACAAGTCTATCTACATATCCCAAGACAATGATTCGATCTTCATCCAAAAAAAGATTCACTAAATCTAGTAGTTTCTTCTCTTCTACCGTTTCTCCTTTGGGAAGTCTACCAGTAAAAACTATCTTATAATCAAATTCCAATCCTTTTTTTTCAATATACTCTAAAGCTTCACACACAATTCTATGATTCTTATGAGGCCAAAATTGATTGCATATTATAACATATTTGCAGCCCGCCAAAGAATATTCCTTTAATACAGCTTCAACATATGAATCCTTTAATGCCCTTACTTCTTTCTCAATATATGAAACAAACGGAAGAACATACACTTCTTTTTTGCTTCCATAATACTTAAATAAGTCATCCCTACATGCATTGCTACTTAAAACAAGCGGAATAGAATCCTTACATATATGATCTACTTCATTGTATCGCGCACTTAATGTATTTTCTGGAAAAAATTCCGGATAATGTCTATCTTGAAAATCAGGAATCCACATTATATCTCTAATTCCCAAATATTTACATGCTTTTTCACCCCTAAATGGATATATATATTTTGCACCATATAAAAGTGCTAAACTAAACAGCTTGATTTTGAAAATAATCTTAAAGATTTTATTATCTTGTTTACTACTTGATATAGAAACTATTTGAACCTTATCCCTTAATTCATCAAATAACGGAACATTTTCTCGTTCGGTCAACGCAATGATTTTATAATTCTCTCTAATCCATTCGTTCTGTGACAAGATAAACAATACATTTTTCTTATAATATAAGCCACCTATCCATGATGAATCGCCAGTGGCGAGTACTATAATTGACTTTCTTTTCAAAGTATATCCCCTTTTATACAGCTACTAATATACATCTATTTTGGAAATACATAATACGTATATACCGTTATACTACATCCACCTTATATACTATAAATATTTAAAGCTGTCAATTATCATAGTCTTCAACATACTCTCGATAATTATTATTTATACCATTGTCTAGAATCGTCATGCTACAATAATTCTCTCCTCTACTCATCTTAAATAATCTTGCAGCATATGAAACTTGCGATAGTCCACATACTAATCCATCACATTTACTCAAAAAATACATATCTCTTAACACTTCCTTGCCCAATTTATAATGATTGGCATACCTGCTATTTTCGGATCGGGCTATGGACTTATTCCCGTCAGATCTTGGAACATCATCAAACAGAACCAGCTTTTCTCCAAAACTTCTTCTAAAACTCAATACAGCATCTTTATCATCTGTTGCCAAATATATCAATTGATATCCTTTAGTGTTCAATTGTTTTTTCACATTTTCTATTGTCTGGTCAATAGTAACAATCGCTGGATGTTTATTATATTCCATCTTAAAATCTGTTCCACGATAATGGACACCTAATACCTTTTGGTTACCACACATCGACATAAATTCATCATCAAATTCTTTTTTTAAATCAGGCTTTATCCTAATATACTTTGAAATGACTAGAGCTAACTGATCACTCAATTCATCCGTATTGTGATATCCGTCAGTTTCAGGATTTAATTCACATTCCATGCTATAGCTATATTCAATCTTGGACTGAATAACGTTCATGGCTTCATTAGTATTGTATGCCCCTCCTATTGGCTCAAAATAATACTCAAAGGGATTGTCAATCTTCGACATGTCGGAGTCGTAGTATAAAAAATCAGTGTTAAATTCTACGCTAGGAATAAATCCATATTTGTCCGCAAATAGCAGTCCTAAAAGGAGCATCTTAAATTCAGCAAAAAATCCAAATCCATTCCCTATATTGCATATTTTATATATTATTACTCCCTTATAATCACTTCCTAAATGACTAATGTGAAAATCATCAGGATTCCCATTTATTGGGATATATCGCCCTATAACATCTTCGTTTCCTGTTATTCCTGCCACAAATAGCTTTATTCCATGAAAAAAGGCACGCCCTCTTAGTCGTAACTGTTCCTTTAATTTGCTATTACTCATTAAAATCCCTCACGATAACACCTTGATATATTTCCTTATTTTTTTCATTATCATCCATCTAAACATTTGAAATAGTTTTCTTGATGACAAAACATTTATAGCCAGTCTCATTTCACTAATCATTCCGGTAATATGTAATGTTTGAAATTTATCAACAGGCATATTTATAAACTCATCAAGCAGGTAATCATTCATACAACCCCCATGAATCTTGCTCTTTATTGGGATAGATATGATTTTATTATTTCCAATAACATATTGACATTGAATATGATCATTATTAACTTCGTCAATATTTAAAGCTGGATATACATATATAACTTTTGTGCATGATTCATCGAAGACGTGACTTATGTCGTAATACTTGCTTCTACTAGAATCATCCTTATACATACTTACTAGATTCCACACGTCATAATCAATTCTGTTCAAATTCCAAAAACACGAAAAAGTATAGCAAACATTTGCCTCCAAAACTGCTCCTGCAAGAGCTGCCATATATGCTCCACCAGAACTTCCTACTGTAATTATTTCATACCCGTTGGTCTCTTGTTTTAGAAAATCCATCAACACATCTATCGAATTTATAGTTTTGTTTATACCTATCACATAAAAGTTTTTAGCTATATCTCTTACAAAAATGTGCTTGCATGCTTTTCTGATTCTATGTTTTTTCCACTCATACCGGTTTTCTATAATAATACTTTTTTTTAACTGTTCATCTGTATTGGGATAATAAATTCCACTACTAGAGAAATATACAGCGCATACTTTAGTATTACTCTGTACACCAATTTTATTATAGGTATATTCTATTTCATAATTATCTAAACTATAAGCCTTATCCCAGATTGCTCCACTTGTTATGCTTCTTTTCTCTGTAAATGCCACTTTATCTTTATTCATTTCTTATGCGCCTTAATATGATATCCAAAGCAAAGAACCTCCGCAGAACCTTTATCCTTTCTACAGAAATGCTTTACCTTTATTGCCATAACCAAAACAAACAAATGGTAAAAAGGACCTAAAAAGCCACCTGAATACTCCTTTGCCATCGATGGTAGCCTATGCATTTCCTGAAGAATATATTCAAAATAACTTCCATTCTCCTCTATGCTATCTATCTCAAAACCATTTTTTTGCAACATTTCCTGATAATAATACTTGTTGAAACCTGTGTAATAATGATATGGAGCAAAATGTGTAAGAGAGCAAAATGGCGCGCTTAACAATAACTCTCCTCCGCTTTTCAATATCCTTGAAAATTCTTTAATAGTTTCATTAGGATACAGGATATGTTCGAACACTTCAGTGCATAAAACGGCATCAAAGCTATTATCTGCAACATCAATATCCCAAATATCTCCAACAATGTCTATTTTAGTAGTATCCCAGGTTCCTGTCTGCATAGACTGTCCATTTCCAGTACCGTCATACTGACAAAAATCCTGACTAACATATTTAAGGTGTTCACAGAATACTCTGTACTGCTGTTCTCCTGCTCCAGCATCGAGTATACTTTTCCCAGCCTCTATCTTACTTAATTCTTTTTTTACCCATTCTCTTCTTTTATCACTATTATCTGGAAAAAACCAATTAGCAACCTTTTTCCTAAAACGCTTCTTATTATCACTCATACATTTACTCCGTAATCAACTTATTTTTTCGATCCAAAAGTCTTTTAAAGCAAGCATAATAAAATATACTTTAAAACCCTTTATTTTTTTTAAATCTAGCCTTTCTCTTTTTAGAAGCAATAATCTAATATACCTACTATAAGAATATAATTTTCTATATTTACCAACAGTCGTACTATTCTCGTCCATATATTTATTAACTTCAGATAAATCAAATATCCTATCTTCCAACAACTGCTTTCTCAACACTAATGCTGTTACCCTTTGTTTCCCTTTATCTGCCTGAGTAATTCCATTTAGATTCTGTCTGTAAAAAAGCGCAGGCTCATCTAGAATCCCCATCTGAAATCCCGAGAGGTAACATCGAATCAAGAAATCATAATCTTCTGCAAGGCAAATTTCTCTATATCCATTAAGACTAGTGAACACTTCTTTTCTCGCCAACCACGTCGGGTGTGGAAATGATCCTAACCTTTTCAAAAATATACCAATACTTTTATCATCCAACCTTATATTAGATTCTCCAAGCCTGTTTCCATCGTTATCGATAATAATAGTATTAGATGCTACTAAATCTAATTCGTTATCTTTTAAGTATTGTATTTGGCTGGATAAGCGGTTCTCCATTGAGATATCATCAGCATCCATTCTCGCAATATATTCGCCAGTACAAAAATCTAATCCCTTATTTAAATTCTGAACAAGTCCAACGTTGACTTCATTTACATATAACTTAATCCTGTTATCATTTAGTTCGTCAATCCAGTTTACTACATCATTTCTATCTGGGTTATCTATACCTACAACTATCTCTAAATCTGTATAAGACTGATTACAAATAGATTTAATAGCCATCTGTACCCAAGATAGTTCTTCTTTGTACACAGGTAGAAGAACGCTTACTAGTTCACTCATATTCGTATCCACTCTTTTGGTACAACATCATCTTTATCGATACCATTTAGCCATTTTGATGGTGCAACTACTATCTTCTGACAATTATCATTCAACCATGCAGCCCACCAACTATAAGAAGAATTAGCTATTATCTGATGTTCACACTCAGACATTCTTGCCATATCTTCTATCTCAGAAATTTTATATTGTGAAGTATTATATATAATATCCTCACCTACGCCTATTACTGCCTTAGCTTTGCCTATTTCATCCGAAAATACCACGAATGTTGGATGGTCCAGCCTGCTCCTCATATAATCCATAGCTTTGGAATAATAGTTTTTATTGCATATATTTCCATAAATTTGGGCATATTCAGGTTGTGTATAATCTCCCATCCTAACATGAACTGCCACTGTATTATGCCTGTCAAATGCAAATCGCGGTAAATAATACGCGTTACTAACAGTCTCCTTTATATCCTCGAAATATTTCTCACTCTGCCAGAAGCCTTCAAGATAGGCTTCTTTCAAATCAAATATTTCTTTTTTATAATCTAGCAATTTAGCATTTTCCTTATAATAGGACTTTTTTCCTACTCTTTTTATGATGGCTCGCTTTATTTTCTCAGATTCAGTTGCATATAATTTTCTTATTTCAGCCTCTGATGCAATAGAAATATCTGCCCCAAACAGCCTATTTATGCAGAAGTTTCTAGGAGTACTATTGTTATGCTGATAATAACTTCCTATATCAGCTTTTACTATATGTCCCTGTTCTTTCAGTTTAAGATAGAGGGCATACTGAAACATTTGATTGCCAAGGCCACCCTGAAATTTAATTATGTACACTCTATACGCTCCGTCCCCTTAATCTATCTATCGCTCGAGTGATAGCATAAGCCACAAAATACATATTCCTATGAATAAGTATGGCAAACACTCTACTAGTTAAATCATATCTATTAACAGCATCCTCGTCATAGCAATCACTATATATCTTGGAATGACAAACTTCTGTTAATCTCCTCTTTACATCGCTATATCCATAAGGATTTCTACATATTTCCTTTTTTATAACCAGATGTAAAACAGAAAGTATTGCCTGTTTAATTTGATTATCATATTGATAGGCATATTTATGAGCTAATCTATTTAACTCATTATATATTTCATCCACCTTGCTAAAAGCATCCTTATCGTATCCGCCTATCATTGATCCTGTATCTCTGACATAATGATATGGATAATAATTATTTATGGCATAAATACTTGTAGCATTCAAAATCGCCGCAAAGCAGGTGATATCATCTTCTCCATATGAAACATCATCCGGCACATCAGAAATTATTGCTTCTAATAAAACCTTTTTGAATACTTTATTACATCTTGACGATCCCAAAAGCTCACTTTCCATACTTCCATCAGATAAGAGTCTTGGCATAATGTCTGTATCTATTTGCGCTTGGTCATAATATCCTTCCTTCAGCAAGATTTTATTGTAATCCACATCTCCATTACTAAATTCTATAGCCATCCCAAACGCTATTATTGTTGGATCATGTTCTAGAACAATCTTACTAATTCTTGATACAAAATCGTTATCTATATAGTCATCTGAATCACAAAATGCTATATACCTACCGTCCGCACCATGAACGCCACTTTTCCATGCACTGACTAATCCACCATTTTCCTTGTGAATGGTTATAACATGTTCATCGCTTTGAGCAAATTCATCACACAATGTTCCAGTAGCATCTATAGCCCCATCATCCACAAGAACTATCTGATAATTGGCACAAGTATTTCCTTGCTCATCAATTTGATTAAGCAAGGTGCTCACAGTATGTTTAATTGTCTTTTCGCAGTTATAGCATGGCACTACTATGCTAATTAAGTATTCTGTATCGCGCATACTTCAGAAATAACTTCTTTCCATTCGTCGTAAATCTTAATAGAATCAAAATCCAAACTTCTTTTCTTGGCTAAATCTGAATATTTACTCCTTGTCTTTTCATCTGTTAAAACTGAAATCAATGCATCCGCCAGACTATTCTCTTCTTCTAGCAATGGCTCTTCCGCAGATAGTTTTTTCTCATCTAACGGCATTGTCAAGATACCATAACCGCCACAATAAAATCCTTTTATTGGATCTTTACATTCTGGCGCCAACTGCTCTCTAGCCCCGCTCACAAAATCACTAGCGATACATGCAGTTCCGCATGAAAATGCCATCAGCATCGCTGTTGGAAAGCCTTCAAATAATGATGGCATAACAAAAGCGGCACTATTCGAAATATATGCCGGTAAAATGTTCGTATACTTATGGATAATTACATTTTTTTCTAATCCGTAATCGGAAATAAGCTTGTTTAAATAATCCTTAAGTTCTCCATCTCCAAATATAACAAGCTTAGCATCAGGAACAGTTTTTACGACTTTATCAAACGCTCTTACGAGATGCCACTGACCTTTTTGCATGCATAATCTTCCAGCAGTAAGAATAGTCCTGTCTTTTGAGAACCAATCTTTATCTTCGCTTGGTATTTCGGATGTATTACACACATCTTCTATAGATTTGGTATCTATTGAACAATATATCCTCTGTAATTTGTCTCTTTTAATACCATAATTCTGCGCAAGGTCGTCACAGCTCTCATTAGAGCATGCAACAACTTTATCTGCTTTATTGTAGAAAAGCTTAATCATAGGATTAACAATATATCTGTACTTCCAGTCATACTTAGCCTGCTGAGACATGTAATTTTCCACAACTGCCAAGGTCTTACATTTCTTGTTCCCTGTAAGAATATTGCAGACATTACTACTATCCATAAAGCTTATACATACATCATAGTTATTATTATCTTTTAGTTCTTTTAATACCTTGAAGCGCTTAACAAATACTTTCATGGCATAAAGCAAATTAGTTCTACTCTTAGGCTCTTTAATTCCGAGTCCTATTATTCTGCCATTATATTTATATCTGATGTCCTCAGAATGAACGAGCAAAATATCAAACTGCCAATCTTGTGGCAGTAATAATGTCATTTCAGATACTATTCGAGCTACTCCACCATCATCTAATGAAGAAGTTATAATTAGTATTTTCATATTCACCCTCTCAATAAGTTTCGTTCAGCTCAATAGAAGTTCTTCATACTGATTGATTCTATTAGTCCAATCAAATGTTTCATATTCTTGAATGCCATTGGTTATATTGGATGCTTCGTTTCTATCCTGCAATCCACATTTAATAATAGCCAAAACAGACTCTCTATCAAACGGATTGAAATAGCTAGCTCTGTCTCCCATTACTTCTCTATGTCCTGGAATATCTGAAAGTATTACTCTACATCCACTGCAATATGCTTCTACTGGCGTCATTGGACAGTTCTCTACGTGGCTGGCTGATACGTATATCGCTGCTTTAGACAATTCTTCCAGTTGCTTGGGGCTTTTGGATTCCAGCCATCCACAAAACTCTACATATTGATCAAGCTTATTAGAATGTACTATCTTTTCCAGTTCGCCTTTATATGGGCCGTCTCCTACTATCTTAACTTTCCAATCACCTAGAATTTCAGGAGTAAGTACACTCAGAACATCCTGCATACCTTTAGTTTCCTGAATTCGTCCCATGAGTAGAATCGTTTTTTCTTTTTCACTTGAATAATATACAGATGTATCTACACCATTGTGGATTACTTTGACGTTCTGTTCATCATATTTCGAGCCCATATTCTTGCATATGAGGTTCTTGAGATGATCAGACAATGCTACAGTACAACGGCTATCTATAACTATTCTCTGCCATGGTTTCATGAGTATTTTGTAAAGAGCGCCGAATCTTTTGTTATTGTGTCCTAGTACATCACTTCCATGAGCTGTGAGTACATACTTTATGCCATATTTCTTTTTAAGATATCGGGCTACCACACCTGTTGGGATAATGAAATGCGTATGGCACACATCTACATGATTATTCTTAATGTATTTCCTAAGGTAAATAATCGCAGAAATAATATAGGTAAGCTGTTCCCAGGGATGACACACAAACGCCTGCTTACGCAGGCATTTAACTCTGTGGATATGCATTCCATCTTTGTCTTCATCAACTGGAAGATCACCATATTTCATGGTAACAACATGTATATTATGACCACGGTCAGCTAATCTTTTACTAATGTCATATGAAACTGGTGAGCCACCTCCACCTATTGGAGGGAACTCGTAATTGAGTACTAATATATTCATGGCGATACCTGAAATAGGTTATTTTTCTTCGAACTCTTCGATTGATTTAATATTGTATGGTACATCTACATGTACACCATAATAAGTCTTGATCAGAATCTCACTCATGAGTCCAAATATAATCATGATAAGGCCGATAATCACAAAGAATATAGTAAGGAGTGGTGGGAAAATGTTCTGCGACATCTTTCTACCCATTGCAAATAAAACTATCGACCAAATTCCACATGCAAATCCAAGTAATTCAAACAATAATCCAATTCCACCTAGAAGATGCAGTGGTCTTGTTGCGAACTTATTCCAAAACCACACTGAAATCATATCTACAAAGCCTTTGATTGTTCTTTTCCAATTATATTTCGTATATCCTGATGTCCTTGGTCTGTGATTAACGACTACTTCCCCAACTTTAAATCCCTTTATCTTAAGAATTGCCGGAATAAATCTATGCTGTTCTCCGTAAAGATTTACACCCTTGAAGCATTCCTTTTTGTAAACCTTAAGGGAGCATCCACTATCATGAATGCCGTCATGAACAAG
>JAEEGL011452097.1_pt1 | contig 10312 bp, 4 predicted proteins | sample 9134231 | NCBI WGS metagenome assembly JAEEGL01 (sample SAMN16246548, study PRJNA631951) | gut metagenome | biome: gut microbiome; feature: rumen; material: fiber-attached | host: Bos | place: Iran: Karaj | collected 2018-10
TATTTAACAAATCAATTACATAAAACACTCTATCATGCCTACCTTCAAGAAATAGTTGCTTACAATCTTCATTCCACAGTTCCTGTAATTGTTTGGGAATAAATTTCTCATTCCACGCGCGTGCCAGTTCTTCTATTTCTTTTTTGTTAAAGTTAATAGCCAATTTATTTCTCCTTTTTTTATAAACCGAAAAAATTTTCCGTTTGCTCTAGTATAATCAAAAAAAAATTTGAGGTCAAGCAAATTGCCCCCAAATTTTTAATTTACTAAACACAACAACTAAAGATTTTACTTAGCCGACTGATATTCAGCCAATACTTTTAACAGATTAGCTACCGATTGATTAATCTTATTAATTTCTTCTTTACTACTCCCCTTAGCCTTGGCTTCCACAGTTTGTGCTTTTAATTTTGAAATCATTGCACGAATTTTCTTAATATTTTCGGCTTTTTGTTGTTTTGTTACATTTGAGACTTGCTCCATCGATGCCAATGTTTGATCGATTTGTTCTCTCAATTCCTCTTGTTGTTGCTTTAATTTCTTATTCTGTTTTGCAATTTTATTTTGCAAGATTGATAAATCTTTAACGCTCTTTTCATGTTCTTCATTTTGTTTTATCTCTTCTTCAGTTGGTTTCTCATCTTCTTGCTCTTTATCTTGTCGCTGATTTTTTTCTTTTGGTTGAGTAGCAGGTTTTAATTCAGCGCCACCATCTCCCTCGCCAGAATTTCCGTCTTGCTCATTCGAAGAATCGTCATTTTTTGCTTCAACAGGACTCTTTACTTCTTTTTCTTTTGGTTCTTCCTTCTTTAGAGATTTTCCAAAAGCATTTATGTTAAAGTCAACAAATTGAGGAGTTAGATTTTCTTTTTGCTCTAAGTCTTCACGAACAACCACTGGAGCATATCCTTTTCCTTTGGCTGCTGCTTTATTAATCACGCTTTCAGGTTTTGCATCCACCCTTATCACTTCAGGAGTTTCCACTTCAACAGGCATCTCAATAGCATTAGCATTAAGATTTGCATCATAATTTTGTGCATTAATCACGCTGTTATTGGAAACATGTGCAATTTGTGAATCGACACCTGGTATTCCACCAAACATGCCACCACGAGTTGATTGAGCCATAGACCTACGCGAATTGTTTTCATCTTCATTTTGTTGAACTTCGACATAATCTTTCCCAAAACGATCTTTAGTCTTTTTTGCGTGTGAACTAATCACTTGTTGACGCATGTTATCTAGCTCTAGGTTACGAGCCTCAATTATTGAATTCTTCTTTTCTAGGTCACGAGTAAATTCTTTAATCTTTGCTTTTAGTCGAGCAATTGTCATCTCCAAATCATGAAGTTGAGCCGCATTTTCACGCACAATTTTTTCATTCAACTCATCATAAACACGAGTAGCAAATGTGTCATATTCAGATTTAAGAGCATCTTCAACGATTGTTTTATTCTCTTCAATCGATTCCTTACGTTTTTGAATTTCAACTTTAATGGCATCAGCAGCAATTCTTTCTTTGCTTAGCATGTTTTCAAGATCTTTTTCCAAAATGCTTTTCTTTTCCATTTCAGATTCAGCTTGACGACGATTGTAGTTAATTTCCACACGGTTGGTGGTCTCTGCCATTGCCTTATCCAAACGTTCTAGGTTTTCCTTTATAGCTTGTAACTTCTTATTTGCTTCACGTTGGATTTCTTCCATATTCTCGTCAGACTTTTGAAGACGTTTTTCATAGTCTTCAATTTCTGCTTGAATTGCCAATTTTTTCATTAAAAATTGTTCGCTTTCTGTAACAGCACGCTCAATCAATTGCGAACCATTCACACCCAGACTAGCAAAGTTATATGGGCTGTGATTAGCATTTTCACGTTTTGATTTTTCAAGCAAACGCTGCTCTTCAATTGCCTTTTTCTCCAAAAACTCACGAAGAACAGGAATTCCTCTTTCAATTTCACTTTTAGTAAACAATAGCTCGTAATCAACATAATCAGGCATTGAAACAGTGGCTTGATCGATGTTTCTTACAAAAGACGAAAAAATATCATAAAAATCATGGTTAATGTTGCTATACTTAATTGATAAAGCTAAAATGAATGCACACCCCAACACTACCACTGTGATTGGAACCACTAAACAATATACCAAAGAGCTCGCTGTTAAATCAGATGATTGTTGCTTTACAAGTGAAAGCAAAAAGGCAATTAATCCTATCAAAAGTGTGGCAAAAATTGTCAATTTCTGTGTACTTAAAATCGCACTATTGTATAACGGACGCTTAACACAATACTCAACCGACATATACTTACTTGGCATTCCTTCGCGCTCTAGCATAAACATCTGCCATCTATCACGCATACGCTGTGGAAGTTTTTTCATATAGTTATGAAATTCCACAAGATTGGTATCTGTTATCTTTGAATTTGTTTTTAAGTATTTGTTAACTTTTTTAATTGCACGTAACGAACGAGCTTCATAACACCAAATCAAACAAATAGAACTAACAATTATGAATAGGAGCATCGCTCCTGCGAATATGTATAGAAACTGCTCTAGCTCTATTGACGTAATAGTTTCACGTAATCCATTTAGAAAAACGTTTAAAAACCCGTCATCTCCTGCACCGAGTAGTGGATTCATAATAACTCCTCTTTTTTAATTAATTATTTTGATAAAATAATTATAGAGAAAATAAATTCAAATGTCAACTAATATTAAGCGTTCTTGTAAAAAAAAGTATAAAAATTTTTTTGTAACGGGTAAACCCAAGGTTTTTTCGATAGCTTTGGCATAACAATCAAGTTGAGTAACATAACTTTTTGCCGTTTTTTCCACATTTAAAGTGTCACTAGTTTTATAATCCAGCAAAATTATTTCGTTATTTTTAATGACTACGAGGTCAATCACTCCATGAACCATAACTTTTTCATCGACTCCATTTTTAACTAGATTTTTATGTTTCTCTTTCATTAAAAATGGCTGTTCACGCAAAAGTTTTGCATTCTTTACGATATCTTTTAAATTAGTTACCGCACTGATTATTTTTTCTCTATCTACCAATTTTTGCGAATCTTCATCCAAAACATCTTGTATCAAATCGTTTATCGAATTTTCATCTGAATTTTCAAAATCTACAAACTGCATAACTTTGTGGTAGGCTAACCCTCGATTAATTGACTTTTCTTCTGTGATTGAAAGATATCCATCATCTTCAAAATCTTCCACACACTTATTTGCTTGATTTAATTTTGTCACACTTGTAGTATTAAAAATTGACACATAGTCATTAAATTTATACACATAGTGTTCATTTTTTGATACATAGTCATTAAATTTCGCATTTACATTGCCTAATTCTTTAGGATTAAAAGATATAATGTTGTCGGTCTTTTCTTCTGAAATTTTGTCAAAAACATTTATTTTTAACTTATTTTTACTTCCTATATCGACAAGGATTTCCCTACCCCCCGCCTGCAAATCAGCGATCGAATTTTCGTCACAACATGACAAAAGTAATTCTAAAAAATTCTTCTTATTCTTTAAAGCAAATGGAGCAAGGCATGCTTGAACCTTTTTTAAATCAACACTCCCTGTGATAAATAAATTATTCTTAGCTCTAGTCATCGCCACATAAAGCAAACGAACATTCTCTGCATATGCTTTATTAGTCATTGCCACCTTAACAGCGCCCAGTGAAAGCGTAGGGACTTTAATTCTATTCACCGGATCATATTTAAATAACCCAACTCCAAGGTTGGAATTTAACAAAAAATCTCCATTTTGCTCTTCTGTGTTAAATCCATGCCCCATATCCACTAAAAACACAATTGGATACTCTAGCCCTTTACTGTGGTGCATAGTTTCCACCTTAACACAATTAACACCGACATCAAGCTCTGGCTCTATTGCAAAACTATCAACAATTTTTTCAAGATTTAAAATAAACTCAACTAAATCCGTGTTATAAGCCTTATCTACAAAGCTATTTATAAATCCCAACGCATTATTAACTCGAGTTTTTCCATCTGGTAACGCACACAAATAGGTTAAATAATGCGTCTTAGAACAAAAATTATTTAAAGTGGCAAAAATTGTGCCATTTTCCATATTTGTTCGTCCGTCTTCAATTAAATCAAAGGCCTTCTTTAGTTTTTTGGAGATTGCGTCGTCATTTTTTTCACAATAAATCTTAGCACAAGTGTAAAACTCTACCACATTGCTTTCACTATTATTGTCGCGCACGTACACACGCACGTGAGAGAGTTCATTCTCATCAAGTGATATAAAAGGTGCAGCGAGAAGATTTAATAAGTTGACATCATCATGAGGATTAAACACCAACTTTAAATATGAAACAAGAAGCTGAATTTCATATTCAGAGAAAATATCGCCTTTGCTAATTTGAGCCACAGGAATACCATAGCTAGCTAAAGTTTTGGTGATTTCCATGACAGAATCGGTTCGCCCCCTACATAAAAGTGTGATGTCGCTATACTCAATTTTTCGAGGAGTTTGGCTTTTTGCATCAAAGAATGTTTTTTGCTCAGTCATTAAAGCCATAATTTTTTGCGCAATGATAACTCCTTCTGTGTGTGCTAATTGCTTCATCTTTGTTTCAGCAAAAGGAGCGGTGCTTACCTTATATACATTTAACTTAGTCTCTTCTTCGTCCGTTTCACTTTTTTCATTTTTAACAATGTCAAATTCTATCTGAGGGAAATAATTAGGCCCATCGGTATGATTCACGTGATTATGCATCATATGCTCGGGATTATAGTTAATTCCCCCCAAACTTGTGGTCATCAAACAGCTAAACACAAAGTTTACAAGATTCAAAATTCGTTGGTCTGTTCGATAGTTTTCACTAAAAACGATAGCAACTTTATTATCAACCAACTTCGAAAAAATTCCTAATTTATTTAAAAATATCTGCGGATTTGTGTTTCTAAAGCCATAAATACTTTGTTTCACATCTCCTACTAAGAATAAATCTTTTTCTCGATGAACAATATTGATTATACCTTCTTGAATATCATTCACATCTTGATATTCATCAACGTAAATCTGACTGTAGCCACCTTTTACTTGCTCTGCCACTTCCTTATTACAAAGTATTTTATAGGCAAAATGCTCCAAATCTGAAAAATCTAGCAATTTTTTCTGTAGTTTTAAGTCTATGTAAGCATCTTCAAACTTCTCGACAAGACTAAACATAGCAAGCATAATCTCTTTTGTATCGAGAAGATCTTGTTTTAATTTAGCTAAATCATTTGAAAGAAACAGATTCTTTTGCACCTTTTCTAGATTTGTTGCAAAATCATCACGAACCAACTTTACCTTATCCTTCATATAGGATAGCACATCGTCATCTTTTTTAGATTTTCTAAGCAACGTAAGTTTGGGTTGATTAAAAACAAAATGATGATTTTGTGTAAACGTATTTTTGCGATTCACCTTAAATAACGAAGTTACATACTCCCCCAACAAATCCACAATACTAAAAAGCTTTAAACCTAATGCTTCATTTTTTAAAACTTGAAACTGCTCGGTGAAATATTCAAACATTTCTCCCACATATTCATTCAATGTTTTCATCAAAATATTTTCATCAAGAGAATCAACAGAATATACATCATTAATTAAAGACTTAAATGCAGCCACATCAGGTTGATTTGTCAAAAAATTATGAATCTTAAATACGTATGTTTTAATTTTGTTGTAATTACGCTTATCATCAAAAATACTTGCCAACAAATCAAATTGCTTGTCCTTTTGTGCTAATTCCCTAAAAAGACTTTCTATTGCTTCACTCTTTAAAACAGCTGTTTGCGAATCATCGCCTAAAGCAAAATTAGGATCTAAACCAACCACATAAAAATATTTTTTTATGATGGTTTGACAAAACTTATGCAAAGTAGAAATATCACTTTGCCCAAGCAAATCTATTTGACTTTTTAGATAAATTCTATCCGCCTCAGATGTTGAACTATCTTGCACAATCTGTTTTAACCTTGTCTCTAGTTTTTTACGCATCTCACTTGCTGCGGCATTTGTAAACGTTACAACTAATAAGTTGTCCACTGTAACTTTCTTTTGAATGATGTTACTTGAAATACGCTCAATCATTGTACCTGTTTTACCACTGCCAGCACCCGCTGAAACTAAAATATCTTTATCCACAGTGTCAATAGCCAATTGCTGAAAATCATTAAATTTCATCTGCCACCTCTTTAAAATTATCTAGCTTTACATTAAAATCACTTTTCCGCTCTCTAACATCTATAATGCAATCTTTCCTACAAATGTACTTATATTTACAAAAAGCACAAGCCCCTCCTACAAAATAGGGCCTTATTTCCCCATTCACTAAATCAAACACAGCTCCATAAAGCACGGCTTTTGCATAATCTAACAAAGCAGAAAATTGCTCTTCATCAGCACCATTAGCGTTCGATTTTAATTGAATTACTCCATTGGCTTGATTTTCCTTACTTGTACTGATGTCGAACTTCACAATATCGCTAGATGGATTTGCAAAGCACACTCGCTTGTCTTGGGCAAACATATTAGCTTCAGAGTAAAGCGACACACCATCAAGCTTGGAATTACTAAAATCAGCTTTGTCTTCCGAGAAATATTCCCTATGCACAGGCATATAATATGCTCCCCCCGGCTGATACCCTTTTTCATCGGCAAGCACTTTCATATAGTAGAATAACTGTATCTTCTTTCCTAAATAAAAGTTTGTCAAACTAAACTTACCACTCATTTTGCTTGTTTTGTAGTCGATAATCCTTAAGCGGTTTCCCCATGCATCAACTCTATCTACCTTACCCACGATATTCACACTGCCAATTTTTGTGTCAACTTGTGGGATTTTGGCAAAATGTTCATTTCCAAAACTTGCTTCCACAAACTTTAAATCATATTCCCCATATTCAAGTTGATTTAAAATCACCCTACAAGCTCGAATTGTTTCATTTTTTAATTCTTTGAAGAATAATTCATTATCCGCCCCGTATAACAAATGATTATACTCCTTTGAATTAATCACGTTGTCAAAAATATCACCAACGAAGTTATTTAAGTCATTAAAATTTTGCCTTTTGATTACACTCCTTCCAAAGCGCTCTAACACAGCATGAATAATGTTACCAATATCTAATGCGCTTGGTTTATGCGTCTTCTTTTCATAAGGACTTAATCCGTAACTGATAAAATGTGCATAAGGGCACTCAAAGAATTTTTCAATTTGCGTTACTCGTAACTTACTTTGATTGAAAAACACTTGCTTTGGTTCTTGCAGTAATTTGACAAAAGGTTCATGATTGATTAACTTTTCAATCGACGACAAAGTTTCTTTAAACCCATGCTCAATCAAATAGGAATAAGTCGAAGACAAAATAGATTTGGTGGGCCCGTTTTCCGATACTAAACTACTGACAAACCCTAGTAGCATAGCCTCGTTAGTTTGCCAAAGCCTGCTTAATCTTTCCTCTTCGCCGCCAAATGTGAGATTGTCTTCTAAAACACTTCCTAAAAACATGATTGGCAAATTCTTGTTTTCAAATTTAAAGCATTTTAAACAATCATCCACCACGCTAGCTGGCTCATAATTCTCAGCACCAACATGAATTGGATATGAAAATGTAATTGATTTAGTAGCCACTCCCAAATTCTTTACAACCAAAGATTTACTAAGCAAATTGTTTAGTTTGACTGTTGGTAATTCAAAACCAAACTTACACAACTGAATTAAATCTGAATCATCTAAAATCTCCACATCAGAATTAAAACTTGGCAAAGCGCCATCGACAGCTCCAATCACAAATAAATGTGGCACCCTGCTCGCCCAAGTCGATTCCACAAATCTAACCCCATCTAATGTGCTAACATTAATTAAACTGATTTCACCAATCCCACTAAACAGAGCCTCATAAAACGAATTAAAATCAAGATTGAATTCTGAAAAAACTAATTCAATGCTATCTAGGCTACGGCAAAATTTTTTGAAAGCTTTGCTATTTAATTCATCAATAATTAGCGTGTTTTCAAATGTTAAATTTACTTCTTGTAGTAATTGTCTGATCGCCTCAACAAATCCTGTTACATGCGTTGAGGATTTTATTTTTAAGTTAAATTCAATCAAAAAATTAAACTTTTCTTTAATGGCTAAAAACAAATCAAAACGTGAATCTTCAAAACGAGGTTTAAGAGTGCTTAAAAAGTTTTCTCCAGAAATGTTAAACATATTTAACACTTCGCAAAAAATAGAAATTTCATCTACGCTCAACCCCATTAACTTACTACGAGCTAACTTAATTAGTTCTGGCGCTTGAAAATTTTGGCAAACACATTCAAAACAATTGCGCAAAAATTTTATTACCTCTGCTTGCGATGAACTTAGTTTCTTGCTAAATTGATAAGGAATTTTATATTCCTTAAAAACTTGCTCGACAAAAGGAATGTAGCCACTTAGTGATGGACATAGCACCACACAATCACGAAATCTTTCCCCACTTTTAACTTTTTGCATAATTTCTTGAGCTAAGAATTCGACTTCCATATTTATTGTAGTGGCACTAAATACCTTAACAGTTGGCTTACTAAGTTCAAAAGTATCCATGCTCGCAGCAGTTATGTTAGTTAACAAATGATTGCTCCAATCAGGTAGTGAACATGCTACATTCTCATATTTAACCATCACTCCCAAATCCAATGATAAATTTTTCACTATAGATTCCAAAATTCCAACAAAAGTATCTAAATTAGGTTGGTTATCTGATGCTACCAAAGCACCTATACTCACTGAATTGGAGCGCCTTATTAAATTAGCCAACACGTCCTGCTCCACTAATGTAAAATTATCAAAGCCCCAAAATATAAAATCCATATTAGCCAGACTTTCGGTGTTATTTTGCACGAATGCATTCATAAAGTCAATTTCATCATTTGTCTCTTTTTCCCACTCTTGCCAACAAAGTAAAATGTCACTTAGTTTCAAAGCCAATGGTCTGCTTACCTGCGGAATTAAATCTTTTAGTATCTGAAATGTAATCTTATATTGCTTTAGTTTACTTATTAACTCAACAATCATTTCACAAATAGAAAATGATGTTTGCTTAAAAACAGACAGCTTCTCTTGATTTAAAAAGATTACCTTTTGCATGCGTAAAGTTTTTTCATAACTCGACATCGGCTTAAAACTAAAGTTTAATTTATCTAGAATTTTGCCAAATTCACAAACTTCAACATAAAATGTTACCTCTAAATTAAGAGTATCCATGATATAATGTTCCACATAATCGCCATCACCATTAGGCACGACCACGATTTGCCGTCTATTTTGGCTTATTCCCAAAGCGATGGTGTCACACTGTTTCTTTAAAATGTCAACAAAATTATTACTTCTTACGCAAATTAGTTCCATAGTTACACCACCCATGTAAATTTGTTTTAGTGTAACATATCGACAAATTTTTTGCAACTTTTTAAGCCTGTTTAGTTTTCCTTTAAATTAGTCTGCGCACCAATTTCACTTAAAAATGAACGCAATTTTACCATATTATTACTATTCAAACAAGAATTAATAGTTGATAAATTTTCTTGTAACATTTTCGTGTTCGTCTCATTTTGTGTATTAAGTTCCGTAAGTCGTGAACGAAGATTTTCATTTTGTAGTTTTAATTCTTTTAACAACACTTCTTTCTTTTTAAGCATCAATTTGTATGTTTCAAGTTCAGTATCCTTAAATTCTAATTCTTTTCGAATCTTGTTATCAATTTCTGTTTCACTTCTATGTTTTACAAGTCGCACAAGCCCCCAAAACAAACTTTCTATATCTTCGTTTGTAATTTCTTCTTTTAACATAACAACATTATCCTCTTGCCTGCCTAAGTTTATATCTTTTTTAGCTAAACTTTTTGCGCCATAGAACTTATTTTTTAAATCAGATTTTTTAATGTCTTCACTATCAGTTAATTTCATCAAAATTGTTTTATTGTTTAATTGAGAATTTAGTTTTTCAAAATCAATTCCATTCTCTTCACCCAATTTCCTTACTCTATTATCTTTTTTTATCAAGGACAAAAATTTATAATAAAAATTTCGAACAGATCCAGCTCTTTTATTAAATTTCAAAGCGAACTCACTAAAAGCTCTACCTTTTACCCCACCATTATTATCAATAAAATTAAATAAATCAACTATTTCGGCTAAATTCCACCCCAAAATCTTTTCTTTCATAATATGCTCCTATGTAAAATATTTCCACAAAAATAAAATTTAAACTCATAAAATAGAATCAAATCAA
>JAEEGL012070903.1_pt1 | contig 10312 bp, 4 predicted proteins | sample 9134231 | NCBI WGS metagenome assembly JAEEGL01 (sample SAMN16246548, study PRJNA631951) | gut metagenome | biome: gut microbiome; feature: rumen; material: fiber-attached | host: Bos | place: Iran: Karaj | collected 2018-10
GACAGGATCAGCCCGCAGTCGCGTTCTTCCGCCGTGCGGAACGTCAGTTCTTCCATCGTCATTCCTCCGTATTGCTCAGATGCGCAAGATGCGCTTCAAATTCCGGGGTTCTCGACCAGTATCTGATCCCCCAGTTTTCGAAGCTCCATTCGTCCATGTAGCCGTTGCATTCGTAATCGACGTACCAGAGAAGCCCGTCGCGTACGACAAAGTTCGTCGGGAAATAATCGATGTTCAGTCCCGCCGCCTTCGCCCTTGCCGCCATGTCGCGCACGTCCGCAAGATAAGCTTCCGCACTGCGTCCGCTTTTCACGAGGTCAAAAACCGTCTCTCCCTCGATGTATTCCTTTACGATGCGCTCGGTCTCCGTGTCGATCGCAAGCATTTCCGGAACGCGGATCCCGGCATCTTTCAGCCGTTCGTAATCGTGCCGCTCCGCCTCGATCTTGTTGCCGAACTGATAATAGCCGCACGGCTCGTGATGGATCTGTTTGAGCACAAACCGCCTTCCGTCGCGCTCCGCAAGGTAGGAATACCCGCCCTTGCCGTGCCCAAGCAGTCCGATGATGCGATAGTCCCGTCCGCAGACGGATAATCTCTCTTCCATATTCCTCCCCGCCCGATGCGTTTGATCCGCTGTCCGGCTCCTTTAAGTATAAGGCATTCTCGGAGCCTGTCAAGGTGCACGCTGCACGCAGAGGCCGCGGAACAGCGTGTTATTCGGAATAATCTGCTGCGGATTTTTGTAAGATCCGTTATTGATGCTTGCGTATTTTGGGAAAAAATGATATATTGAAAATGTAAATTATCTGTAAATGTTCCGTTGCGTACGATTCGGACGGTTCATTTTACACGATAACAATATAAACGAGGAGGATGAACATGAGATACGCAAAATCGAAACGGATCCTGTCGCTGCTTTTGGTTCTGCTGTTCGTCGTTTCGCTGCTCCCGTCTGCGTTCGCAGAGGAAGCGCTTCCCGAAACGGTGACGGAAGAACCTGCGATCCCGGCAGAAGATCCCGCCGCAGAGACGCCCGCCGAACAGCCCGTTCCGGAAAAAGAACTCCCGGAGGGGATCGCCGGTATGCCGGAAGGCTATGTTTTAAGCGATGCGGCGCTGTCTGCAAAGAAAGCGCTCCTGGACAACGGCGTTCTGGACATTCTCCGCAGCAAGGAGTCCGGCAAGGATTACATCGAAGGCGAAGTCCTTGTCACCGCAGCGACCGAGGAGGAAGCAAAGACGATCGCCGCAGCATACAACGCGGAGCTTTTGGAATTCGAGGGACACGTCGCTCTGCTTCGTCTGAACGGCATTTCCGTGCCGGACGCCGTCGCCGCCGGTATGGATCCGGCATATAATCTGCCGCCGGTCGATCCAAATGTTATCGTTCACCTGAATCCGGTAACGCCCGATCCCGACGAAACCTCCCCGGATGATTCTGTGATAGCCGGATTTATGCCGGAACGTATGCACTGGAAGGAATGGTTTGAATCTTCTGCAAATCCGGACAAATACCTGAGCAACCCCTCCGGCGATTACCAGTATATGCACGATATGATCGACAGCTTTGCCGCATGGGGATATATGTGGGGCGAACATGCGCCCTACGTCGCCCTGATCGACTCCGGCGTCGATCAGTCGCATCCCGATTTTTCGGAGTATAGCTTTATCCACCTTTCGGACTATGCATGGGATTATGTCGACAACGACGAGACGCCCCAGGATGAGTTCGGCCAAGGCACGCTGCTCGCAGGCGTCATCGCCGCGATCGCCGACAACGGTATCGGCGGCGCCGGCATCGCGCCGGAGGCGCATATCTTGCCGATCCGTGTTCTCGACAAGCACGGAGAGGGCAAGCTCAGCAATTACGTCAAAGCCGTCTACCGCGCTGCTGACCACACGAACATCATCCTGCTTGATATTGCCCAGGATCTGTATTCTTCCACGCTGCAGGACGCAATTACCTATGCCCACAACGATGGCGATATCGTCATTGCGCCGATGGGCGACGGCGGATCCAACGTCAAGCAGTACCCCGCGGCAATGGACAACGTCGTTGCGGTAGCCGCCGTCAACCAGGGCGGCGATCGCGCAGTCTACTCCAACTACGGCGACTGGTGCGATCTTGCGGCGCCCGGTTCCCGTATCTGGACCACCGCCCGCAAAAATAAATATGCTTGTGCAGACGGAACTGCCCTGGCAGCCGCCGTGGTTGCCGGCGTCGCATATCTGGACCAGAATTCCTTCTTGGGCGAGCGGTCGAAAACGGAACAGCGCATGAAGGCCTGCACGACCTCATGCAAATCCGCAGGCTGTGGCAAGGGCATCGTCAACATCGGCAAGATGCTCGAAAAATACGACGGACATCTCAAGGTCTCGCCGGTGTTATTCGCACAGCTGAAGGACGGAACATACTTCAGGACCGAAGGCAACAAATCGTTAGAGCTGCCTCGGAGCACGCACCTCGAAGTGGAAGCACCCGATCCCTATTACTATAAAGAATACGTCACTGTCTATACGTTGGACGGAACGAATCCGAAGGTTGCCAACGGAGACTTTGTGAACGGCTATTTTACCGAGGGATGGGCAGAGTTCGATCTGGACGAGTTTGACGTCGGCGACGTCGTTACGCTCAAGGCCATGTTCGTCACCGACTTCTCCGTCTCAAAAATTGCAACCTGGAAGATCAAGATCGTCCCCGAGAACGCCGACACCGTGCTCAACAATATCACCGTCGCGATCCAGGACCCGAAAGCCGTTGTTTCCGGAAAGTCCGTCGTCATGAAAGCGAGCGTCAAGAGCGGTTCCGAGAAGAACGTGAATCAGACTGTCACCTGGAGCATCACCGGCAATTCCGGCTGCCCCGGCGCCGCCATCAACGAAAAGACCGGCAAGCTGACCACCAAGTCGACCGACGTCGGATACGTGACCGTAAAAGCGACCTCCGTTGCGAACACCGCCAAATCCAAGACCCTCAAGGTCTATGTGAAGCAGAATCTTCCGATCGGAACGATCACGCTCAGCGACAAGACCCTGAAGATATATGACGACGAGAACAGGACCCTCACGATCGCGACGCTGAAGGATTCCAAGGGCAATGCGATCGCCGTTTCCGACAGAGGCTTCTTCTGGAGCAGCAGCAACACCAAGGTAGCCGAGGTCGATCAGAACGGCAAGGTCACCGCCAAGAGCAAGGGGTCCGCGGTCATCACCTGCCAGGCGATGGACGGCTCCGGCAAGAAGGCAACCTGCAATGTGACGGTCCTTGTGCCTTTGCGGATCGTCTCGATCCTGGTCCCGAACACCAAGATCGCCTCCGGTTCGAGCATGACCATGAAGGCGTACACAGAACCGTACAACGCAAACGACAAAGCCCTCATCTGGGAGATCGTCAGCGCGCCGAGCGGCGTCACCGTCTCGAACAAAGGCGTCCTGAAGGTTCCTTCCTCCGTAACGAGCGGCACCGTCAAGCTGAGAGCAAGATCCCATGACGGTTATTGTTCTGACGCAACGGACACCGTTTCGATCAAGATCATTCCGTCCAAGGCGACGTGGGTCCGCGTTCCTTCCTACTCCGACTTCACGGGACCGACCGATCTGATCAAGAAGGATAAGAACGGAAGCATCACCGCCGTTACCCTGTATTCGGCGAATACGCAGAATCACAGCGGCAGCGAGAATTCAATCAAGCTGACGGCCAAAACCAGCAACAACTGCGATTTCATGTGGACGAGCAAGAATTATCGCATTGCAGACGTAGACCCCTTCACGGGTCTTGTCACCGCGGTGTCCGCCGGCACGACGACCGTCACCTGCACGGCGCGGGACGGTTCCGGCAAGAAAGCGACGGTCAAGGTCACCGTCGTCAATCCGGCGTCCAGCATCTTTATCCAATCGGGGAACCCCGGATATGCGGATCAGGAAAACGTCTTCCTGCTTGCCATCGGAAAAACCGTCTCCAACAAGGCGGTGTTTGGCGCGACTTACGGCAAGCCCACCAGTCAGAAAGTTACCTGGGACTTTAAGGTGGAGAGCTACGACGACGAGGGATACTTCGACTATACGAGCGACGCGAAGAAGCACGGTTGGGTCAAGCTCACTTCCTCCGGCGCGCTGACCGTAAAGAAGGATGTCTATTCGTACTGGTCTCATTCCGTGACGCTGCTCAACGGGGACATCTGGGTCACTGTCACTGCAACGGCAACGGACGGTTCCGGCGTAGTCGGAACAGCGAAGTATTACATCCAGCCGCCGGTCGAACAGATCTCGCACGTGGTCATTGAAGGGATCAACGACGCACCCGTCGGAAAGCCCATGTACATGACTTCCAACAACTACGGCTACATCCAGGTCTACGCCTCTAAAGGCGGCTGGTATGAGGATTATACGGCGACCAGCAGCAACCCGAAGATCCTCGGCGTCGTGCTGGACAGCTATGAGGAGGACGGCCCGATCTTCAAGATCATTCCGAACGGCCCGACCGGAACAGCCTTTGTTACGTTCAAAGCCAAGGACGGAAGCGGCAAGTCCCTCAAGCTGAAGATCCAGGTCGTCAATTGACGCGAGCCCCGTTTGAACCGTACAAGCAAAAAACGCCTCCGAAATACGTTTCGGAGGCGTTTTTTACGTTTGTTATTTTATCGATTCGAGTTTCTTCAGGAACGGACGCAGCGCAAGCGTCCCGAGAATCAATGCGGCGATCCCTGCGGCGGTGATCGCGGCGAGCATAATCCAGTGCCGCGCCGAAAGATCGCACACATAGAGCCGGAAAACCTCCGGGAGCCGTTTCAGAAAAGCAGCAAAGCCCCGATTCGAACCGATATGCGGCGCAAGCCCCAGCAGCAGAACGATGCCGCCGAACAGCGCGGACATCGCCGCGCAAACCGCGATCCGAAGCTTCGAGAACGGCAGACAGGTCAGGATCAGATTCGCAAGCCCGATCACGCCTGCGGAGAGGACCGCCATCGTGGAGGCGACGGGTTCCGGCGTACCGCAATAATTCGCGATCATCGCCGAAAGCGCACAGATCACAACGCCCATTGCGCCGGGCGCGGCCTTCAGAAGAATGCGTTTCAAAAAACTTCCCGACGCGCGTTCGCTGCTCGGCTCCAGCGCGAGGAAGAACGACGGCGCTCCGATGGTCAGCGCGCTGATCAGTGTCAGATGGATCGGCTCAAACGGATAATGCAGCGGCAAAAACAGGGCGATCAGAATATTCAGCACGCCGAGCGTAAACGAATACAGCGTCTTCTGCAGGAACAGCGACGCCGTCCGCGTAATGTTGCCGATGACCCTGCGGCCTTCCGCAACGACGACAGGCAGGGAGTTGAAATCATTATTCAAAAGCACGAGCTGCGCTGCGTGTTCGGTCGCGTCCGCGCCGCCTGCCATGGCAATGGAGCAGTCCGCCGCCTTCAAAGACGGGATATCGTTGACGCCGTCGCCGGTCATAGCGACGTGATGCCCCTTCGCCTTCAGCGCCTCCACAAGAATACGCTTGCGGTCCGGCGTCAAACGGCCGAAGATGACATAATCCTCCGCCGCCGCAACCAATTCCTCATCCGTAAGCGCCGCGCAGTCTAAAAAGCGATCGGCGCCCTCAAGCTCCATCGCGCGCGCCGCGGCCGCCACGGTCCGCGGATCGTCTCCGCTCATGACGCGCACCGTAACGCCCTCGCTGCGGAACCACTGCAGCGTATCCTTTGCCGCCGGACGCAGCTTTTCGCGCAGGAGAACGAGTCCCAAAAGGCGCTTGACCGGCGGCAGCTCCGCTGCGCGGATCATACCGTCCGCCTCGGCGAGCAGCAGCACGCGAAAGCCCTCCTCCGCCGCCTTTCTTGCCTCCGGGATTTCGGCATCCGTCACAAACGTCGGCGCGCCGAAAATCAGCGTCTTTCCCTCCGGAAAGGACGCCGCAGAATTCTTTCTGGCCGAGGAAAACGGCTTGACGATCGTTGCGCGGCATTTGGGTCGGTCAAACAGCGCAGCGATCGCGCGGAGCGTGCCCGAATTCACTTCAAATGCAGACGTGAAATCTCTGAGCTTCGCCCGAAGCTCCTCTTCGTCCGCTTCCAACGGAATAAAATGATCGAATGTCATTTCCCCCGTCGTCAGCGTACCGGTCTTGTCCACACACAGCGTGTCGACCCGCGCAAGCGTTTCAATACCGAACAGCTCCTGCACCAGCGTTTTGCGCTTGCCCAGCTTGATGACGCCGGCCATCAATGCAACCGACGTCAGAAGGATCAGCCCCTCCGGGATCATGCCGATCATGGCGGCAACCGCCTTCGGAATCGCAACGTTCAGCGGCGAATGCAGCCTGAAAAGCTCGACGAGAAACAGCAAAACGCCGATCGGAACGAGCAGCTTGCTGACGAGCGAAACCAGCTTGTTCAGCTCGGTCATCAGCTCGGATCTCGGCGAGCTGATGCGCTTTGCGTCCCGCATCAGCCGCGCGGCATACGCTTCGTCGCCGACCGCGATCAACTGTGCGGTCACCCTGCCCTCGGTAAGGAAACTGCCGGACATCAGAAGCTCGCCCGGCTTGTGCATGACCGGGGCGCTTTCGCCGGTCAGCAGCGATTCGTCCGCGGCGCAGATCCCGTCCCTGATGAGCGCATCCGCAGGGATCTGGTCCCCGATGGAAAACACCGCAAGATCGCCGAGGACAAGTTCTTCCGGCGAACATTTCTTTTCCGTTCCGTCGCGGATCACACGAACCGTCTTTGTTTCCAGAAGCCGCAGCTTTTTCAGCATGGCGCGGGCGCGCAGCTCCTGAACGGTCCCAATGAGCGTGTTTGAAAACACCACGCCCAGAAACAGCATATTGCGCCAAGATCCGACGATCGCAAGGCACGCCGCCAACGCAAAGTTCAGCAGATTGAACAGGGTGAACAGATTGTCCGCAACGATCCGTGCAACGCTTTTGCCGGGGTCCTCCGTCTGCCGGTTGCCGTTTCCCGCGACAGCGCGTCTATCGGCCTCCGCCGCGCTTAAGCCCCCGGACGGCGTCATGACCGTCCCCTCCGGCGGCGCGGTCGGGATCTTCAGCGTCTCGCGCTGCGGATCTTCTTTCCTGTGTTTTTTCAAAAGCATCGTTCTGATCCTCACTCTACGGGACAGTATAATCCATTTCTGCGGAAAAGGCAACGCCGTCGGCATATTCCGCAAAAAGCAGGGCGAAGAACGCTCTCCGCCCCGCAGTCCGCATATTGTTTACAGCCATTCCGCCGCCCCGGAGGCGATGTCGTACACCGCGCCGGCGACTTCAACGGTTTTGAACGCAGGATCGGAGGCAAACGCCTCGCAGATCCGCTCCATGCCGTGTACGACGTTCAGCTTGCAGGCGACCGCCGGATCGCGCTCCATGCCGATCGCCTCCCGGATCTCGTCGGTGATGAAAGACACGTAGCCTCCCGCATGGCCTTCGATCGTCGCGGCGACCGCGCCGCAGCCCGTATGCCCGAGCATCAGAACGAACCGGCAGCCGAGATGTCCGACTGCGTATTCGATGCTGCCGAGCGCAAACCGGTCGAGGACGTTCCCTGCCACGCGGATCACGAACAGCTCGCCGAGATCCGCATGAAAGATCTGTTCCGGCACCACGCGCGAATCCGCGCAGCAGACCACGACCGCATAGGGGCTTTGTCCGTCCCGCGCAAGGCACGTCCGTTTTGCATCGTCTCCGTGCGCAAGATAATACCGGTTGCCCTCCGAAAGAATTTCCCGTACGTTCACGGCGTTCCCTCCTCTTATATGCCGATGATCTCTTTGATCTCGTTTCCGCAGGCGTCGAGCAAATCTCTGCCGCCGGTCACGCAGACGGAATCCTCCGCGGCGATGCGTTCAAGCATTTCACAAAGCGCCAGAAGATCCTCGGGCTTCGTGCCGAGCAGCGTGCGATAGCGTTCGATGATCTCCGCTTCGGTGATCCCGCGGAAATACCGGTTCTCGCCAGCGGCCATTTTCGCGTCGACGGTTCGCAGCGGATCCACCGATGAGACCGCGCTCAAAATGAAGCCGGTCAGGTCCGGATCCTCCTTGATGAAATCTCGAACGAACGCCGCCGCATCCCGCATGATCCCGAGCGAGCGCGCGGGCTTCGGATCGCGATAGGTATAGAAGAACAGGTCTCCGGTGTCGCGGCCGAGGAAGCCGCAGCCGTACGCGCCGCCCTGCACGCGGATCGAATTCCAAAGATAGGTGAGCGTCAGCACGTTGCTGAGTACCGGAATGCTCCCGGAATACGGAAGCCCATAGCGCTTCAGATTGCCGCCCGTGACCGCAAACCCGACCTGCGCAGGGATCAGGATCCCCTCACGCCGGTCGCCGAGCGTTTCAAACGTCGCCTCGCCCTTCGGCGCGTCGCCCGCGTCCGGGATTGCGTCGATCAGAATATCCTTCACCGCGTCGGTCACCGTTTCCGAACAGGACAGCGTCAGGCGCTTCCGGGAGACAATCCGCTTCAAAAGCGCAGCCATCGCCGTCAGCAATTCCCAGATCGCCGTGTCGCCGCCTTCCGTGATCCCGGTCAGCCACCGAATGAACGCGACGCCGCCGATCTGCTCGTTCGCCATGCCGTGCGCCGTCTCGTAGGCGCCGTACCGCATCATCGAATAGCGGTGCCCCTCCATCGGCAGCGAAAGCTTTGCGCCGACGGCAATCTGCTGCACAAGCTCCTTCAGAAGATCGGCATCGTCGAACAGAGTCTCGGTCAGAAGCTCCTTAAGCAGCGCCGCCGCCTTCTCCGCGTTTTCATTCAGGCACGCGACGGACGACGAAAGCAGGACGCGGCAGTGCGCGGGATCCGCGCCGGGATAGACCGTCGGAGAAAAGTCCAGCTTACCGATCGTATTCTTGACGGCCAGCGGAAGCTTTGCGCGCGTATGCCGCTTCGTCGCAAGACTGCCGAGCGTGCTGCACAGGACCGAAAGCACCGGAAGCTCGTCAACCGCAAGATCGTCCGCCGCAAAATGCGCCTTGAACCGGACGATCGCGCTGTCCGTGCGGTGCCGAAGCATCGGAATCCCGCGATAGGACGCAGTCTCCGTCAAAAGCGGCTCCGGCTTGTCTTTGAGATCCGTAAGCTTCAGCATCGGGATCGTTTTAAGCGCCTCCTCGCTGTCCGGCGTCTGCTGGAACGCCTTGAGCGATTCCGCCCGCTGCCTTTGCAGCGCGCGGTCTGCGTCGGTCCATGCCGCGCCTTCCGCCTTGACGCGCGCCGCTTCCTTTGCCCGCTTCTCGTCGCCGAGCGTCTTACTCGGCACGAGTACAACCGTCGCCGTATGCGTGTTTTCAAGGAACAGCTCGCGAATCAGCCGCTCGAAATAATCCCCTTTCAGCTTTTCTTCCAACGCCGTCAAAGGCTTTTCGACCGTCAGGCCGTCCAGCGGGTCGCCGCCGTACAGCCAGGTATCGAGCATCGACAATCCTTCCGCAAGGCTTCTCGGCAGCCAGCCGCCGCTCTCGCGGTCGCGCAGTTTATAGGCAAGGCTCGAATAACACGCGGAAAGACGTTCCCTGTCGAGGCCCTCGGAAACGAGCCGTTCCAGCGTTTCACGCACGGTCGTTTCGAGCGCTTCGTGCTTGTCGGCGTCGGTGTTCATTGCCTGCCAGCCGATGATCGGCTGCTGCACGCCGTCGTCCACTTCGAGCGTAAAATCCTGCGCAAGGTTTCGGTCGATCACCGCGCGCTTCAGCGGCGCGTCGTTGTCGCCGGTCAGATAGTCGACCAGCACCTCGCCCGCGTAGATGCGTTCACGCTCGTCAAAGCCGCCGAGCACGGTCGCAGCGGCGATGATCGCACGGTTTTCCGCAGGCTCGTCCGCGCCGATCTCGAACGGGACCTCCTCCGCGACGCTTTCGATCGGACGCTGCATGGGGATCGTAAAGTCCGCTTCGAGCCGGTCGAACGCCTTTAAAAACGCGTCGATCTTACAAAGCACCGCGTCGGCGTCGATGCTGCCGACCAGCGAAATGCGCGCGTTGGAGGGGTGATAATACTTTTTGTGGCTTGCGATAAACTGCTCGTATGTAAGGTTCGGAATGCATTCCGGATCGCCGCCGGACACGTGCCGGTAGCAGTTGTCCGGAAACAGCAGGCGCTGGAGTTCGTTGTACATGACCGTCTGCGGCGATGCAAACGCGCCCTTCATTTCGTTGAACACGACGCCCTGATAGCAAAGGCGCTCCCCCTCGCCTTCGTAGCGCCAGCCCTCCTGCCGGAAGATCTCTGGCTTGTGATAGATGGCCGGATTCAGCACCGCTTCCAGATACACGTCCATGAGGTTCAGAAAATCCTGGTCGTTCC
>JAEEGL012354042.1_pt1 | contig 10312 bp, 3 predicted proteins | sample 9134231 | NCBI WGS metagenome assembly JAEEGL01 (sample SAMN16246548, study PRJNA631951) | gut metagenome | biome: gut microbiome; feature: rumen; material: fiber-attached | host: Bos | place: Iran: Karaj | collected 2018-10
CTCTTCCCAAGGCACTCGCCGATGCCGAGGTTGACAGCGTGAACGTTGCCGACAAGAAGTTGTCGCTGAACCTGGCTTCTGGCATATCCATTGCGGATATTGCGGAGGCGATGGGCTGCAAGAACTTCGAAGACATGTGTACCGTGGCCATCATGTATCCCAAGGCCGACGGCAGTTACGGTTTCGGTGCTGTGCGCTTCACCTATAAGAGCGGTGAATCGGTGCTCGAATCCTTCTCGGTAGCGGTTATCGGCGACATTGCGGCGGCTACCCCTTCCTTCACGGCCCACGCCCTGAAGCTTGAGGTACGCATGGCTTACAACCTTGCTGCTGAGGCTACCGCTGACAACACCTACCTGGCGGCCATCACCTCACGCAAGGTGAACGGCAATTGGCTGCGCAGCCCCGCCCAGTTCGATGTTGAGGATGCTACACCTACCTTCGCTGCGGCCATCGCCACCTATCCCGTCGGTCAGGAGCGTTTCCTCAACGGAAGTGATGTTGACAGCATGTCATCTGCAGCTTCTGAGAGCGGCAGTGAATCCGGCTCCGAGAGTGGCGGCGGGTCTGGCTCCGGAAGCAACGGTAGTAGTTCGCAGGGGGCCGATCAGAACCAGCCGACAACCTTCGCCCTGGCCATCACGACCAGCGGTAGCGGTACCGCATCCGTCACCCACGACGGCAATGCAGTCACCTCTGGTGCAACGTTAAGCGAGGACGACGAGCTGGAGATCAGCATCACACCGGCTGAGGGCCAGACCCCGACGGCAACCCTGAACGGTTCGTCGATCGAGCTGACGGAGTCGGAGGGTGTCTACACCGGTAACTTCGCTATGCCTGCCCAGGCCTCGACGTTGGTGATCAACACAGGTTCCGAAGGCGGTAATGGTGGCGCCGACCTCGACAAAGACTAAGACGTAAAGCCCTCTGTTTGGAAAAGAAGGATGCTCGCCATGAGCACCCTTCTTTCTGTTTTTCTATCATGCTAAAGGGAAAAAGGGGAGAAGTGTACCTTTACACCTTTCACTTTGTGATTATTTCGATAAAATCGGGATATTTGAGCCGAATTATTGCGAATTCGGGAATTGTTTCAATCAAACAGGAACGTATTATTGCGAATTCGGGAAAAGATTCTGCGAATAAGAAAGCACGGATTTCAAATGTTTTACTTATCTTTGTAGTCGAATTTGCAAGTTCAATCAAAACGTATTCTTAACAAGACTATCAGGATGAAAAAATTACAACTATTACTACTCTGGCTGCTGGCGTTGCCAATGGAGTTGTTAGCCACAATTCCACCCGCATCCCCTGTCAAAGAGTTTACCAGCGTCCGCAAAGCCGCCACACGTGCCGATGACAGTAAGGTGGGTGTTGTAGCAACCCTGAGGTACGAAAAGCTACCCGACATGAACCAGCCCCGCATGAATCACCAGACCTTTGCAACAGCCAACGGCCTGATGATAGTAGGCGGCCATTCGACAGATTTCACCCTTACCAAGACAGCAGAAATCTATCAAAACGGCAAGTGGAACACTCTCAACCTCAGCGCTTCCCACGATGATGGTTTCTCTGTTGCCCTCAGCAACGGCAACTGGATGGTGGGTGGCGGCTACTCCCAGGAGGGCCGCGAAGGCCAAAGCCGTGGGGTGGACATCTACAATCCACAGTCTAACTCCTTCCAATCCGGTCCCAATCTGAGCAAGGCACGTGCCAATGCCAAGGCCATCAACGTAAACGGACAAGTCTTCGTCAGCGGAAACCATGAAGTCACTGACAACACGATGGACTTTTACAATGGCTCATCATTCTCTGCTGTAGGCAACATGGACGGACGTCGCAATCCCTATATGATGCCTGATAAGAATGGTAACGTTTTAGTATTCGGTATAGAGGATACATACGGTGGCATCGTTGAGCTCTACACCTACAGCGACGGCAGCCAGGGTTTTGTGGCCGACTGCTACGACCCCACCACTGGTAAGACACAATATGCGGCCACCATCTTCTCCTATTCGCGATACCCTTTGATGCTATCCAGTGATGTACGTTCTACCGACTACCACTTCACGCACAATGGTAAGAACTACTACACATTTTTAGCAATGGAGCAGGTTTCTGGTGACGACTATATCTACAAGTTGTTCTTTTACTGCGTCGAAGATAATCAATACTATCAATTCGGCGATTTCAATATTCCAGCCGTTCACCCAGAGACTGGTCAGGAAATCAGCTATCGTGGAAGTGTTATCATCAACGAGGCTAAGAAGGAAATCTACCTGATGGGCTTTTCTGTTAAGAATCGCATAGAAACCGTCCATATCATCAGCATGAACTACACCACTGGCGATTGGACCATCGCCTCGGCATCAGGTTTCACCTATGAACTGATGCTTGGCTCCTGGACGATATTATCGGATGGACGTCTGGCCTGCACGGGCGGCTTTACTGACAGCAGCAGACACCCCTCGAAAGAAGCCTATATCTTCACACCTCCGACAGCAGGCTATGGTGATAACGATATGCCCGAACAGAAGAATGGCGGCAAGACCTTAGTCGTGACGACCAAAAACGGTGTCAGGACCGAGTTCCTGTTGACAGAAAAGCCATACGTGAAGTTTGAGGGTCAAAACCTGCACATCACTTCTTCGAAGGCAGATGTCACCTATGCCCTCGCCGATATTGCCAATTTCACCTACCTGAATACTGATCCCACAGGCATCACAGAACTCTCTAAGATGGATGATCCTACGGAAATCAGCTATCAGGAAGGCACCCTCGTGTTAAGTCAGCTGAAGAAAGGTTCCGTTGTGGGCATCTATACCCTCGATGGCAAACTCGTGCAGCAAATCAAGGCTGACCGCCGTCGCACCTACCGTCTCAGTCTCTCATCGCTCCCCAAAGGAGTCTACATCGTCAGAGCAGATACCATCACCACTAAAATCATGAAGCGATGAAACGTTACATATATCTTATCTATATAGTGGCAGCCCTGCTGACGGCACTCACCGCTCAGCCCGCCATGGCGCAGAACGAACAGAATGCGCTCTACATCTACCGTAACGACGGACAGTTCAATGCCTTCTTCTTCGGCGATATCGATCACTTCGAGTACAGTTGTATCGACACGCTCGGTGTAGAGCATGATGAATACGTGGTGCAGGAGATCCATGCTTTGGACTCCGTATATCGTATCCCCCTCACGGCAATCGACTCTGTATCATTCATCACGCCAGAGACCAAATACAAGGCCGACGTCTTCCGCCCCGACAAGTCAATAGCCAACTATATCACAGCATCAGACAGTGTCTATTGGATACGCTTATCAGCTAACACGCCATCTGCACTGATTCCAAAAGTGGGTGACAAGTTGCTTATTGAAGAAGAAAGCCCACTGATTCCCGATGGCTTTGGAGGCCTAGTGACATCCGTCGATAAAAATGGCAGCGGTTATACCGTCATGACAGGTCCCCTGGAGCTTACCGATATTTACGACCAGTTAGTGATAAAGGCGGCTGGTGCCTCGCCTGGCATGGAGAACGCCTCAACTGCAGCAGCCCGCAGAAGGGGTATTCTTGACGGCTATGACATCAGCATCACGCCTGAAGAGGAAATCAACCTGCCTACTATCAGCAATACCATCAATCTGAAACGGACCCACGCCTTCCTTGCCGACAACAGTCCATTACAGATCAACGGCGACCTGCAAGGGTCATGGAGTTCCACAGTTAGTATTAAGCTCAAGCTACGCGCTTTTCTCACCATCACTCCGTTTACGGGCTTCAATTACTATGAGGAAAACGAGTTCGACATAGAGTCGGAAAATGCAACGAACGTCACTGGCGGATTCTCTGCCCGTCTGGAACTGCCTTTCGTGCCAAACCCCAACCCCAAATGGGCATTCAAGTTAAAAGGTCTGAATTTTGACGTGGGAGCAGGCGTGTTCTTTGAAGGATCAGCCACTGCCATGTCGTTTACAAAAAAGACCTCTAAGCACGAAAAACTTTACACAACAAGGTCGTTAGACCATAAAAGTCTTATTGTATTACCACCATTGGTCTATCCAAATTTCTTCTTCAGGTATCACAGTGATGTCCTGAGAGATACCACGGATTGGACTTTTGAGTCCAAAGGTTCGTTCTCCATCGGCATGGGTCTCTATGCCAAGGCAGAGACTAGGTTTGCAATACCTGTAGAGAAACTCCCCAAGTTTATTTCAAATAGGATAAATACAGATTCCATCAAGGGATTTAAGGCAGGAATAGGCGTAGACTTAGGTGCAAAGATCGACTATCAGGGTCCTGTATGGAGGTACACGCCAGCTACGAACTCCAAGGAACTGCTACAGACGCCACCACAATATACGGAATTGAGGCAGTCAAAGTTAGCCTTGACAGGATACTTAAAGGGCTTTGGCGTACTGCAATTCATGAAATGGTCAGCAGACATGTCGCCCGAATTCGATTTCTATAAAAGCAATGAATACAGCTTAACGCCAGAATTCTTTAACTTAAAGTGGCACGATGAGGAGTTTGAGCCTTATCGCTTCACCATTATGTCCAATCTGCGCAATAATGTCCTGCTACCTGTAGACGCCGGCTTTACGGTCTTCGACAAGAATGACAATCAGGTGGATAGTTGGTGGGGCTACTATTGGAACAACAAAGATTTAACAAAGAGTTTGGATCACGTGTTTGAGACTCTTGATCCCGCTAAGGACGAAGGCAGTGTCTATACTATTTTCCCACAAGTAAAGTTTATGGGTGCTACGCTGCTTGGCGATCAGCTTGCAGAAATTCCGGTGGGAAAGGCCAAGATCGACATCGGCCAGCACAATATCTCCACCAACGAGGAAAGGAATCATACCACCATCAAATTCGTGCCCAACATGAAACAGGTGACACTGACCCCCAGCGCCTCTTGGCTCTCCACTATCCGTTGGGATGAAAAGGGTACGCTCGATATCTATTGGGAGGGTCTGCCTGAGAAAGAGAGCGATCGAAGGGGAGCCATCTATGTGACAGGAAAGACCCATAAGGGCCAAGTGCTCATTGAGGACAGCATCGTTGTGGTGCAAGCCAAGGCCTCGTTGGAACTCTCGACCAACAAGCTAACGTTTGATAAGAAGGGAGGCACGAAGACCGTTACCATTACAAAGACCAATCTGACGGACATCACCGTCAGTACGCCCTCTGGTTTCTTACAATGTGCCATCAGCGGTAATATCATCACTGTCGCCGTAGAACCAAACAACGCTGAAGAGCGTTCTGCCACGATCTACATAGATGGAAAACTGCCCACTGGCGCTGAAGGTCATGGTTTCATTGATGTCTACCAGGAAGGCACGAGTGGCAATGATCCAGGACCACAGTATGGCGATAATGTAGCGTTGAAGAGCCTCAGGTTCTGGGTAGATGTCAAAAAGAAAACAACCAAGTACGATGGTGAAGGGGGCACTTGGATCAACGGTGGCCCAGATAGCGATTTCATAGGATTATATATTGATGAAGAGGATTGGTCAAACCAGAAATATGCCTTGACATCCACAGAAAACGGAAACCTGCTTCATATATCAGTACAAGGTAAAGACACGGTCGAATCCTATGACGAGGATGAATACGATGTGACATCGTGGGAGGCCAAAGCCGACCTTCAGTTCGACTTGGAGAAATACAAAGATGGCAATAAAACCAAGTTCAGAATCATCAATGTGAAATACAAGGAGGAAGCCACCAACCTAAGTCTTGGTGAACCCTACGCAGAATCCAAGTCCGGCGAGATTAGCTTAAATGTTCCACGAACAGATATACTTTATAACGGAATAGAAGCAATGACTCCTATGGAGGTAACAGACTTCAAGTTCCGTTGGGACTATAAATATCCAAATAATTTAGGTGAAATAAGTGAACACCACTATGAATGGGGTTATGTGGAAAACAAAGACTGGGAAACAATTAGATTCAAAATTGAGTTTGCAGACTTGGAGAAGTTCAACGAATGGATCAAATAATTGCAATTTCCTATAATCCGTCAAAACTCATCTTAATTACGGGAGCGGCAGCAGTGCCGTTCCCGTTTATTTGCCTTAACGGCCTGCGTATTATTTATTACGCTTCTTTGTGGGGGTGATGCCCTTGAATTTCTTGAAGTTGCGGTAAAAAGCGCTGCTGGAAGTGAAACCAGACCTGGTCATCACATCATTGATCGACAAGTCGGGGTTCGCCTCAAGTAGTCTTGCGGCATAGTCAACACGCAGACCGTTGATATAATCCGAAAACGACACGCCCATTTCCACATTGATGGCATGATAGATATAGTTGCGATTACTATGAAGTCGGGTGGCTAAGTCGCTGACTTTCAGGTTAGGATAAAGGAAAAGCTTCTCATCATTCACCAGTTTCTTGATACCTTCCAACAGTTCGCTGACACCACTGTCTTCAGGCATGGACGCGGTTTCTTGAAAAACTTCTTCCTCGATGTCCTGTACCGAAAACTGCTGACTCAGGCCCACATGCCCGATCAAAAGTAACAGCAACGAGAACATCACGGCAGGGAAGGCTAAGGGTTCCGGTCCTTCGGCAAAACGCTGGCGCCCAATCAGATTGAAGACAAAAGCCACGAGCGACGTGATGGCAAAAAGCACCAGCAGCGTCTTCACGCCCACAATCCGCTTGCCCTCAATGTTCGAATAGTTCGACTCCACCACAGTGTTATAAGCCGTAATCCGTCGGAATCCAAAGTACAGTACCAAGGGAATCTGTATCGCAAACACGATTCTCACGACCGAATGAGCCACCCCCTGCCACCAGGGCAGGCCGGAAAAGGTGGAGAATTCATTACCATAGAGATATTGCTGGACGAACCTGGTCGTTTCCTTGCCATCCATCAACAGATAGATAAAGCCGACTGCCATGAAGCAAAGTACCGACGGGAGCAGACAAAGGGCCTGTCGCCAGCGATTCGGACGATATTCCGTCAGTTCTTCTATATAAAGGTAATAGAGGGGGAACACAGCCGGATTGCAGAAACAATAGAGCATGTCGGTCAGAGGTATTACGGCGGTCTGACGGTTAAAGTACACAAAATGAGCCAGATACAGCACCGTCGCTGTCAGCATAAACACCAACAGTCGCACCCTTGCCCGATTGCGACGATTGAACAGGCTCAGAGCTGTCAGCACCGAGAGAACGCCGCATACAATCATGGGCAAAGCAGACATCAACACGCCTAACATGGCTGCAAATATAGTGCAATTCCCTCAAAAAAACAAGAAAAAATAAGGAAAAAGATGCGAAATGGCCCAAAATAACCGATAAGTGTAGCTTAACACCTAACAATTTACAAATATTCCGATGAAATCGTGGATTTTTGACCCCATAATTGCGAATTCGGGAGAGATTCCATCCATGCAGGAATGAATTATTGCGAATTTGGGAAAAGTTTCTGCGAATAAGAAAACCGTGTATTTAGATATTTTCCTTATCTTTGTAGTCGAATAATTTATAATCACCAATAAGCATTCACTAACAAAACAATAACGATATGAAAAAAAGAACCTTACTCAGAAAGGCATTCTTATCTATGCTTTTACTGTTGCCACTGACTATGGCAGCACAAAACACTGGCGACCTGACACAGTATCTGCCCTCCAACTGGGGTAATTGGCAAAACATTACATACGGTGTGGCCGACTCCATGGCATGGACAACCGACCATAAGCCATTGGACATTCAGATATCAGGCAGCTCTATCCATGTGGCCTGGATGGAGAACGTGAAACAAAATGACGACAAATACCCACTCTACTACCGCCGTTCTTTAGACAATGGTAAGACTTGGGAGAAGACAAAAATTATCGCCCACAACGAGAATGGTGATTGGACCGGCAACAATATTGCCGGCTATAATTCACGTTGGATGATTGTGGAAGGGCAGAACGTTCACTTTGCCTTGCCTTTCAGGGCGAACGACGGCAAGCACACGGTCCGCTATATCCGCTCCACTGACGGCGGAACGTCTTTCACCACACAAATCCTTTGGGAAACCACAGCTGGCTATATTGCCGCCACCCGGCCGCATGTGGCCTGTGATGGCCAGACGGTGGTCGTGGCCGTCAACGTAGATGGTGACGACCCGTACGTGTGGACCTCATTCGATGGTGGAACTACCTTCAAGCAAACGAAGATCAACGAGGACATCAAGATTACCGACCTGCAAGTGTCGGGCAAGCGCTGGACGTTGTTAGGTTACAAAGACAGCGGTTCTGCCTACGACCGTTGGGGCCGCGTATTCTTCTCGACCTCGGCCGATGGCGGAGCAACCGTCAGCACAGAGAACATAGCCTATGCCGCTGCCAACGGCAAGACCTACTCCACCAGTGATTGCCTGAACAACCCGTCCTTTGCCTATCATCCACAGATGGTGCAGCAAGGTGACATCATCGACCTGATGTATGAAGGCTCGCTGAGTAACGGCAACGAAGGCGACCCCGACCCTGGCTACGACTACGGACACACCATCCACCGTCGCTCAACCGATGGCGGAAAGACCTGGAGTGCAGCCAAGTACCTGCCCGAGTCGACGGGCAGCCACGGAACCATCGCTGCTAAAGGTAACAACGTGTATATTTTTACCACCTGTAACAGCAAGCATGCCGTCTATCACTCACACGATGGCGGCCAAATGTGGGAAGTACAGCGGCAGGGTGTGTTGTGGGATTGTGGCAACGAGTGGAATCCCAGATACTCTTTCCAACTCTACATCGCTCCCGACGATCCTACAGGACAGCATGTCTTCCTGACAGGCTCACGCGCCTATCTTGCCGAGTCGAAAGATGGTTTCCGCACCCTTTGCCGCAACTTCTCAAGAGGCAGTGAGGTCTGGCCCTGGGACGGTGGTTCCTGTATTCTGAACAATGCCCTTATCCTATTACTTGACAATCAGGGGAAAGAGCATTGGTTCATGTGGTACCGGCCCTCATATAAAGACAACAAATATTTCTGGACTGTCTGTCACCGCATTCACGAGGCTGAACCCAACACGGGCAAAACCAACATGGCTCTCGATCTGACCAATCGGCGCAATGAGTTCAACCAATTGTTAGCCGACCACGAGGTCATCGTGCCCATGACCCCCAGCCTGCACGAAATCAAGAGAGCCACCACCGTGGAGTGCTGGATACGCCCCGACACCATTGCGACCTTCCAGATAGCCAGTCTCACACATGATAGCGAATGCTCTGAAGGCTCCATTTATAGAGGCGGCTGGTACATAGCCACAGACCTCTCCTATAGCGGCGGAACGTTCTTCAGCATGAAAGCGGGTATCACTACCGACGAGATGAGAAACGGTCTGCAACTATGGGATCGCGACCGCTACAGGATTCAAATCGAGGACTTGGGCATGTGGCACCATGTTGCTTTCACCTACGATGCTGATGTCGATGTGAACAATTTCCGTCTCTACGTCGACGGGATGTTAGTGGGCATGGCTACACAAAAGGGCGAGATCATGCAGGGCGACAATCCCATTGTCATTGGCGGCGGCAACGGTTACAACACCAACGCCACTCTGGTGGACAATTTCATCGTATGGGACCGCGCACTCACTCAGGACGAGTTGCGCCAGCACATCTATCAGACTCCCACAGGACGTGAGCAAGGCTGTCGCTTGATGCTTACCTTCGATGGCTCATTGAAAGACCAGAGTGCCTATCACAACGACGGAATAGTCATGAAGAATCTGACCCTCGTCGCTCATGACGGCATCCGCCCACCCCATCCCGACTTTATCGCAGCCAAAGACGTGTCTGGCAAGATTGTCACCCTGACCGACGCTACCGAAGACGGCAAGGTTGCATGGTGGCTGATGAGCGACCCTTGGCATCTTGAGAACTTCTACGAAAACTACCGTACCTTCACAACCAGCAGTGTGAAGCAAGATTATCGCAACTCCAGCCGCAGCTTCAACGGCACTTATACCTACTGGCTCGTAGCGAAGGGTACGGGCAACTGCAATGCCTTTGCCTCGACCACGAAGCAGGTGGTCATTGGAGGCTTGAACAGGGTTTTCCCAAACACGGCAGGACAGGCTGATGGTGTGGAGCTGCGGATAGAGGGCGGCTACACGCTGACCTACAGCAACCAGCCCCGCGTAGTGCTAAAACGTGGCAATACTGAGATAGAGGGCAAATGGTTAGTGGAACGCGGCTACGATGTCACGAAGATTACGTCGGCAACCGAGCTATCGCCTGCGGTGTTCAACTTGAGTAACGCCGCCCTGGGAAAGTACGATGTCATCGTAGGCACCGACACCC
>JAEEGL013630405.1_pt1 | contig 10312 bp, 8 predicted proteins | sample 9134231 | NCBI WGS metagenome assembly JAEEGL01 (sample SAMN16246548, study PRJNA631951) | gut metagenome | biome: gut microbiome; feature: rumen; material: fiber-attached | host: Bos | place: Iran: Karaj | collected 2018-10
TTATCGGAACCACCTACGCGGTATTCAATGACAGCACTTCGACAAATGTAAACACTATCCAGGCGGGTACTCTTGATGTCGAGCTCGTTAACGCTCAAGGTGCTTCCATAGTAGGCGGAACAGTTAACTTTACAGGCGATTCAAATCTGTGGCAGCCCGACGGTATATATGAGCTTGAACCCGTTTATATCAAGAATAACGGCGATCTCGATCTCAAATACAAGATTGTAGTAACCGGCATTGACGGTTCAGGCGATCTCGGTCAGTGGATTGACTGGTCTGTGAAAGTGGGCGGCGAAACTGTCGAACTTGCCGATTATGAAGGAACGATTGCTGCCAATGCTGCCAATGTTCCCGTTCTCCTTGTCGGAACGATGAAGCACGCAACTCCCAACAGTGTAATGGGCAAATCAGCAAGCGGAATCAGCATTACCGTTTACGCAAAGCAGACAACCGCAAACGCAGAATACCCGGCATAATCATATTAATCAAGGCCTTAAAGACCTAAAATAAAAGAGGAGAGATTAATTATGCTCAAGAAAAACTCTTCCAAGAGCGCAGTGGCAGCAAGCGTTATTTCCCTTGCTCTTTGCTTCGTAATGCTTCTTGGAACCACGTTCGCTTGGTGGTCAGCATCCACCTCGTCTCTTGTCAACACAGTTAAGTCAGGTAACCTCTATATTGACCTTGTTGACAGCGCAGACACCACTCTTGTCGGCAAGACCCTTGCATTCGTAGATGCAGGCGAAGACACCCTCTGGGAGCCCGGCTGCAGCTACACGGTTGAGGATGTATACCTCAAGAACACCGGCACCTGCAATATCAAGTATAAGATCAGCGTTATCGGCGTTGACGGCGACAATGAACTTGCAGATGTCATCACCTGGAAGATAGACGGCCAGGATGCCACCACTTTTGAGGGCAGACTTGCTTCCGGCGAAACCACCGACGCTATTAAGCTCACAGGTTCAATGGATAAGAATGCCGGCAACAGATATATGGACAAGACTGCCGACGGCATTGCCATTGCTGTTTATGCTACTCAGGATAATGACGAGGCTACTTATGAAGAAGTAGTCGCTCTCATCAAGGAACTCGATGAGATGCCCACCGTTACTCCCGAAGGTGGCAACGCAACCGTTCTTGACACAGCTTATACCTTCACTCCGATCCCCGGAGCACCCGAAGAGAAGTATGCCGGTTGGAATGCTGACTATGTTGTTTCCTTCAATCAGGCTGTTCCCGCAGGCGAAGTATGCCTTGCAGGTCAGTATGATTCCTGGAGCGCTGACTGGATTGCTTTCAACAATGCCGATGATATCGCAGAAGGCACCGAGATCAGACTCCTCAAGGATACCAAGGATGTTTATGTAACTTATGAAGAGTGCTGCAACCTTGTTAAGGAATTCAACTGCGGCGCAGCTTCCGATATTTCCGGCCTTGTTATGACCGTAGAGCTTCGTCTCTTCGAGAGAGATGCTTCCGGTGCTGAGACCGGTGAGTATGTAACCGCTGGTACCTATACTTACGCATTCTGATTCTGAATTGATTTTCCGTTCACCCCCTAACCGGGGTGAACGGTAATCAAAGCCAATAATCCTTTTTATTGTTTTTGGTTACCGTCAGGAAAGGAGCTGCTTTTATGCGCACTTCCAAAAGAAAACTGATTTTCTCACTTATATCGCTGGTTCTGATTACCTCCGTTCTTTGTCTTTCAACCTTTGAACGCAGGCAGTCCGGCTTCAGTGTTTTCGGCAAAACATTTTTTGCCGGGAATGAAAACGGCAATTTTGAAATAGAGCTTTACTGGTCCCGTAATCCCGATACCGAAGAATGGAAAAATGTCGAGGTTACCGGTAACGAAATCCCCTTCGGCAGTGATGTCAGATGGGAGCCGGATCATACTGAGATTCGCTATTTCAAAGTTAAAAATGCAGGAGATTATGACTTCAATTATAATCTAGGAATCGACACTCCCGATCCCGAGCTTGACATATTTGATTACATCAGTGCGCATCCCATCGGCGATGTAATTGACGTTTATCTCTGCAATGACATCTCCGATCTCACTTCCAAAACGTATATCGGAACTCTGAATGACAGTTTTCAGTCACCCGATTTGCTCAGCAATCTTGAGCTCGCAAGCGGCGAGAGCAAAACATGCGCCATTGAATTCACCATGAAGCACTCCGCCGGCAACGAGTATCAGGGAACATATGATCAGAATAACAACAGATTAAACAATATTTCGTTTAAAATCAGCGCAGGCGCTTATGCGGATGAACCCCAACAGGGAGAAGAGCCTACGTTCAAAAGTCCGCTTAACAACCATCTGACTTATAACTACAGAGTAGGCAACGGCAATAATGTTCCCGCCTCATTGTTCTTTGAAAAGAAGGATGAAACCACTTCCAATTCCGTTAATCCTCTTTCCATTACTGCTTATGCAGACGATCTTGACCCCTCTCTTATAACCTTTACTTCTGAGATAATCGAAGGATCCTCAAATCTCGGGTTTACATTCACTCCCGGAAGCGGAACCTATGCTACCGCTCAGGAATTCTTTGAAAACGGCCGTTTTAAATTTACCGGCAACGGTGTTGTCAAAGTCAAAATGCTTTATAACGGCCATCAGGCAAAATTTGATAACGGCGATTTAGCAGAGCTCAATCTTGAAGTTGTCGATGGCAATAATTTTTCAGGAGCAGCCGGTGTTAATTCATCTCTCTGGAATTCAGGCAATGATATTCTCTTAAGCGATATTCGCACTTCGGGTCTCGGAGTTTCGGGCGGCCGCATTCTTTACGGCAACGGCTTCTGCATAACAGATACGCGCTCAAATCCTTCACAGACCGCCGGATTTGTGGATATATCAAACGGAACTGTTGATAATGTTCAGTTTATAGGCTATGAACCCACCTCTGCAGTAACCGACGGAGTTAACAATCCCGGTTACGCGCCCGCCGTAAATATCGGCGTCAACGGATGCAAATGCTATAATTCTTACTTCTCAGGCGGCAGATACGCTGTTATGAACGGCCATAATGCCGACACGTATTTCAACAACTGCGTCTTTGACGGCGGTGCTATCGGTAACATCCAGATAACCGGCGGAGACAATATCTTTGAGGATTGCGTCACAACAAACTCCACTCACGGATTAAAAGGTCTCGGCGTTCATGTTACGAGCGTTTCCGGAACCACATTGACCCTGAACGGCACTTTCAAGCAGCATAACTGGCTGACTAATGCCGACGTTCCTTCGGCTTATTCAAGTATGCTGAGCAGCGTTTACAGTAATACTACTTATGCATATAAGAATTCAGGCAAAACTTATGTAAACATGGGAATTGTCTTCCTTTCGAGTGCGAACGATATTTCATCGAGTCAGGCTCAGGCGATTCTTACCGATAATACCGGCAATAATTACGGATTCCTTGAGAAATCTCTTGCGGGATATACGGGCTCGGTTTACACGGCAAAAGCCACTGAGGGCAGTCCAGAAATGCTTGAAGATTATATTTTCCCGCCGAATAACTACTATACATTACCTGAGCTGACATTCGATTTTACAAATAAGAATTATATACCCAAAACAGAGGGCGATAATAATTACTGTTATTACGACAGCGCCTCAAAGACGGTAAAGATTTCTTTCGATAAAGAAACTCCGGATACTGTTTTCAATTGGGATCCGATGATTCTTACCATCAACAAATACGAACATACTCTCGATTATACCGTCTCCATGAACGGTGTCAGTTATACCAATCAGACTATTCCGTTTTCCGAAATCGGCGATTATACCGTTATATATACCTACACCGATCCGTATAATTATGATTCGGATGCCAACCAGTTATCGAGAACATATACCGAAAGACTCAAGATTAACGTAACGGCAGTTGAACCGTCAGTCGAGTTCAAATATGCTGAATTCTCATATGTCAGCACCTGGGCAAAAACAGCTAAAAAGGTTATTATAAATAATAATACCTATGTTATGCCCGATATAAGCGCAACCGACAGCAATTTCGGCTCAACCACAGTCAGCGGTCAGACGGTTTATTATCCCATAGTTACGGTCGGACCCACATCAAGCAACGGAAACACAGCTTATTCATCCGGCAAAGGATACTATTTTGCTCCTGTTTTCAATGCTCTCAATATTGTTGATTATTATCCGAACACAGGTCAGAATATAGGACAGGTGCAGTATACTTATAATTCAAGTTCTTCGACCTGGCCGCACGGCAAAGCGCAGGGCAACGGGCCTGACAGCGCAGTGTTTGGTTTCGCAAGCGGAGCTCAATATACAAATCAGCCATACGGCCGCTCAATGAACGCGCAGTATTACGGCTACGGAAAGAATAATAACGGTCTTTGTTACACAAGTAATGAAATCGAAAAGGATAATGCCGCGAGCACACACCTTGTTCAGTATCATTATGTAAGCAATGACGGAACCACTTATTACTATTATATTCAGTACTCGTTCTCGGCCATGACTTATTCCGGCGGCGGTTGCTTTGCCACAGGTACGCAGATTACTCTTGCCGACGGTACGCAGAAGCCGATAGAAAAAGTAGCTTATACCGATAAGATACTGAGCTATAATTTCTTTACCGGTAAAACTGAGGGCAAGGATATTGCAATCCTTGTCAACCACGGTAAAGATAATTACGATGTTCTCAATCTTGAATTCAGTGACGGAACGGTTATCAGACTGATTGCCGATCACGGTATATTCGATTACACTCTCAACAAGTATGTTTATCCGACCGCGCAGAATTATAAAGAGTATATCGGTCATAAATTCGTCAGTCTGAAGGATAACGGCAGGTTCAAAAAGATTAAGCTTACCAACGCTTTTGTGACGAATGAATATACTACGGCTTATTCAATCACATCGGCTCAGAATTCGAATGCATTTGCCCAGAATCTTCTGACGGTAGCGCCGCCCGATGATTTCTATAACTGGATTGATATGGGCAAAAAGATGCGCTATGACAAGAAGCAGTTTGATGCCGACGTTGAGAAATACGGCACCTATGATTATTCCGTGTTTGAAGACTATGTAAGCTATGATATTTATCAGGCTTTCAACGGACCTTATCTGAAGGTTGCCGTGGAAAAAGGCAAATTCACATTTGATGATATCATCAAACTGATTGAACTTTACGGAAGTTACATGCAATAAACGGCCCCCTCCGGTCCGTTACCGGAGGGCTGTCAAAAGGTTCAGTCAGAAGGCCTCAATGCGATTGTGCCTTTTGACAGCAAAACAATCATTCATTAAGGAGGGATTGTAATTGAAAGAATTACACTCATCACCTGAAAAATCTGCAGCGAAAGGAAGCATATTCCTCAGCAGCATATCATTATCTGTTGCACTGATTATCTTCTTTGCCTTGTGTTTAACGGGGGTTACCTGGGCGTGGTTCACCGCCAGTACCGCAGTTAAAACAGTTGATATAGTAACGGCAAATTATAAAGCCGAAGTTGCTGTTACAGATCAGGATGGCAATGCGGTTGAGCCCGTTGACGGCAAATACACTCTGGATAAAAACACCAGATACACAGTCACGATTGCCGCCTCGGGAACGGCAAGCACCGGTTTTGCAACATTCTCGGTTGATGATATCGACTTTGACGAAAACGGTGAAACTGATGTTTTTCATACCGTTCAGATTGCTCCCGGCGAAACTATCTTTTTTGATATCCTCGGTTACACTTCGCTTGATAATGTTGAAGGAAACTGGGCTACCAGCTCTTCGCCCGAAATCGTATTGAATAATCCCAAAGATGTGAATCCCGTTTTTGAAGGAGATCCCAGATTTGTCAAGCTTCCCGTCAAACTCGTACCGGTAGATGAAGACAGTACCGCGATGATTGAGAGAGACGGTGTGGTAGAGACCTGGAACAGCGATCTTGAAGCTACACCTTACGGCGTGAGCAAGATTATCGAACCCAATGAATATGCTTATTCTGCAGACAGCTTCGACACTTACTATGTATATGGTCTTAAAGCAAATATTACCGAAGATGAAATCGCCGATTATGTTAAAGCCAGCGGTAACGGCAGAATTGAAATAGAGCTTAACAGCAAAGGTAAAGTGGGCACAGGCGCAATTATCAAGGTTATCGACAACGCCGATGATTCCTTGGTTGAACAGTTCTATATCGTAATCTTCGGTGATCTTGACGGTGATACCGATATTTCGGCTCAGGATTCATCCAGGCTAAAGCTCGAGACAAGAACCAAGGAATGGTCCGACAGTTCAAAAGATGCTTACATTGCTTATCTTGTAAAGGCGTCTGATCTTGATCTTGATGGTGATATTTCCGCACAGGATTCGGCGAGAATTGAATCTGCGACCAGGAATACAATTGCAATCGATCAGAAAACCGGTAAAGCTTCATAATTACAGATTATAATAAATAGCCTGCAGCTCTTTGAACAGGAGCTGCAGGTATTTTTAATATGGTGGAGACAGTGCGGCTCGAACGCACGACCTCCTGCGTGTGAAGCAGGCACTCTGACCAGCTGAGCTATGCCTCCGTAACAAAAATATTCTATCATAAATAATCAAAATGTCAACTTATTATTAAACGAATTATCATTCCCTGTGAAAATATCGGCCAAAAAACAGGCAAAGAATCTGTATAATTTCACAAAAAGCACTTGACAAGTTAGCTCAAGCTAACTATAATATAGATGAAAAGAAATATAAGACGGCGGCTCTTGATTTATTCGCCGTTTTTGATTGCAGAACCGGTTAGCGCAGTCTAACTTCGAGGAGGTATAATTATGCTGCCTTTACCCGTAGCCGTTCCCGGCGAAGAGAATATAATAAAGAAAATCGGCGGAAGCCCCGATGTCAAGAAGCATCTTGAGGATCTGGGATTCACAGTCGGAGGAGCCGTCACCGTCATCAGCACGCTCGGCGGCAATGTCATAGTCAAGGTCAAGGAATCGCGTATCGCGGTCAACGAGGACCTTGCCAGAAGAATCATGGTTTAAGTAATTATATAAGGAGGATCTGATATGAAAACTTTAAGAGACGCAAAAATCGGCGAGACTGTCAAGGTCGTGAAACTTCACGGCGAGGGTGCGGTCAAGCGCAGAATTATGGATATGGGTATCACAAAGGGTATCGATGTCTATGTCCGTAAAGTTGCTCCTCTCGGCGATCCGATAGAGGTGACGGTGCGCAATTACGAGCTTTCGCTACGCAAGGCCGACGCCGAAATGATCGAAGTCAGCTGAGGCGCTTTATCAGAACAAACTGTTTATTTTTTAATCAGGCGGTTAGCTTAAACTAACCGATACGAGAAAGGAAATACTGTTATGGATATCAGAATCGCGCTTGCGGGCAATCCCAACAGCGGCAAAACCACATTATTCAATGCTCTTACAGGCTCGAATCAGTTTGTCGGCAACTGGCCCGGCGTAACTGTCGAGAAAAAGGAGGGCAAGCTTAAAAAGCATGACGGCGTTGTTATCACCGACCTTCCCGGCATCTATTCTCTTTCGCCCTATACCCTTGAAGAGGTTGTTGCCAGAAACTATCTTATAAATGAACGTCCCGATGCAATTCTCAATATCGTTGACGGCACTAATCTTGAGAGGAATCTCTATCTTACAACCCAGCTTACCGAGCTCGGCATTCCCGTTGTAATTGCCGTCAATATGATTGATATTGTCAAGAAAAACGGCGATAAAATCGATATCAAGGCCCTCGGCGAAAAGCTCGGGTGCAGAATAATTGAAATCTCCGCGCTCAAGGGCACAGGTATCAATGAGGCCGCCGAGGCTGCTATCGAAGCGGCGAAGAGCGGCAAAACCGTTCCCCAGCATACTTTCTCCGGCGTCGTTGAGCATGCGCTCGCTCATATTGAGGAGGCGGCAGTTCATTCGATGCCCGAGGAGCAGCAACGCTGGTATGCTGTCAAGATTTTCGAGCGCGATGAAAAGGTTCTCGAAGCGCTGAATATTCCTGCCGATACGCTCGCTCATATCAATCAGGATATTGAAGCGGCAGAAAAAGAAATGGATGACGATGCCGAGAGCATTATCACAAATGAGAGATATATCTATATCGGCGAAGTTATCAAGAGCTGCTATAAAAAGGCAAACGCCGGCAATCTGACGACTTCCGACAAGATAGATAAAATCGTTACCAACCGCTGGCTCGGTCTCCCGATTTTCGCGGCTGTCATGTTCCTCGTTTATTATATTGCTATGGTTACCGTCGGCGCCGCGGCTACCGACTGGACCAATGACAATCTTTTCGGCGACGGCTTCCACCTTCTCCACATCGGCGGAAAAGCTTATTCCGAAGAAGCGGAAAATTATGACGCCGCAATGAAGGCGATTTCCGCTTATGTTGATGTCGATACCGAAGCCGAAGACTTTGATTCCGACTCGGCTCTTGCCGAAATCAAGGCCGCTCAGGGCCCCGAATCCGTAAAAATCGAGGTCGAGGATGAGGAAACTCTCGCAATTGACGAGATGAATGTCTATTTCTCCGAAGTCCCCGAGGATGACGAGGATGCGATTCCGATGTCGTTCAAGGATGCGGCCGCATACATTGAAGAAAAGGGTTTTGACGAGCCCGATCCCGCCGCTTTCGGCGTATGGGTTCCCGGTATTCCCGTAATAGCCGAGAATCTGCTTGACAAAATCAATGCCGCAGACTGGGTCAAAGGCCTTGTGATTGACGGTATAATCGCGGGTGTCGGTGCGGTTCTCGGATTCGTTCCCCAGATGCTTGTTCTCTTCCTGCTTCTCGCTTTCCTTGAAGCGTGCGGATATATGGCGCGTATCGCATTCGTGCTTGACAGAATCTTCCGCCGTTTCGGCCTTTCGGGCAAATCCTTTATTCCGATGCTTATAGGCGTCGGCTGCGGCATTCCCGGAATCATGGCATCGAGAACCATCGAAAACGAGCGCGACCGCAGAATGACCATCATGACCACCACCTTCATTCCCTGCGGCGCAAAGGTTCCCTTTATAGCAATGATTGCAGGCGCTATCTTCGGCGGCTCCGCCTGGGTTGCAACCTCCGCTTACTTTATCGGTATGGCTGCAATCATCACCTCGGGCATTATGCTCAAGAAGACTAAGATGTTCGCCGGAAATCCCGCTCCCTTCGTTATGGAGCTCCCGGCATACCATCTTCCCACCGTTTCAAATGTTCTGCGCTCAATGTGGGAGCGCGGCTGGTCCTTCATCAAGAAGGCGGGCACGATTATCCTTCTTTCAACTATAGTGGTCTGGTTCACATCAAGATTCGGCTTTGCCGCTGACGGTTTCCGTATGCTTGAGGAGGATGAGCTCAGCCTTTCGATTCTCGCGAAAATCGGCAGCGCGATAGCCTGGATATTCATCCCGCTCGGCTGGGGCAACTGGCAGGCGGCCGTGGCATCAATCACCGGCCTTGTCGCGAAAGAGAATATCGTCGGCACAATGGGCGTCCTCTACAGCGGCGGCGAAGGCACCGTATATCAGACTCTCGCGAGCGTCTTTACCGGCATTACCGGATATTCATTCCTTGTATTCAATCTTCTCTGCGCCCCGTGCTTTGCTGCAATCGGCGCAATTAAACGCGAGATGAATAATGCCAAGTGGACCTGGTTTGCCATTGCATATCAGTGCGGATTCGCTTATGCAATCGCCCTTATGATAAATCAGTTCGGCGGCATATTCACGGGTCATGCCAATATCATCGGCATTATAGCGGCGCTTGCAGTTCTCGCCTGCATGGTTTATATGCTCTTCTTCAAGAAGTATAAAGAGGCCACAAAGCTTGAAACAAAAGAAGTTTCGGCAAAATAATTCTGAAAGGAGTGCTGAGATATGCTTGATTGGTTTGTTGCGAATATAGGCACGATTCTTGCCTGTCTCGTGCTCTTATTCCTCGTAGCCGGTATTATCAGAAGCCTTGTGAAAGATAAGAAAAAAGGCAAATCCTCCTGCGGAAACAACTGCGCCCACTGCGCAATGGCAGGCAAATGCCATCAGATTTCAGCGGAGAATAAGAATGATTAAAACAAGGCTTAAAATAGACGGAATGATGTGCTCAATGTGTGAGGCGCATATCAACGATGCGATAAGAAACAGCTTTGCGGTAAAGAAAGTTTCTTCCTCTCATAAACGCGGCGTGATCGAAATCATTTCCGAGTCCGCGCTCGACTATGAAGAAATCAAATCCGTCATAGAAAAAACAGGCTACACTCTCGTTTCCTGCGAAGGAATAGAAGAGGTCAAAAAGAAATCCGGATTATTCAGGTAACTTTTTCAGATAAA
>JAEEGL014179276.1_pt1 | contig 10312 bp, 8 predicted proteins | sample 9134231 | NCBI WGS metagenome assembly JAEEGL01 (sample SAMN16246548, study PRJNA631951) | gut metagenome | biome: gut microbiome; feature: rumen; material: fiber-attached | host: Bos | place: Iran: Karaj | collected 2018-10
CCTGGGAGTCGGAACCGGCGGATGCGGCTGCTTTTGCTGTATTATCGGAGCCGCCCTGGCTGCTGTCCTTTGAGGAACAGGCTGTGAATGACATCATCAGTATGATCGCCATAATGATTGCAACAGTTTTTTTCATAATTGTTTTCCTCCGTGCCTGCACTTTGTCTGAACGGATTTGGTGTACCGCTCAACAGTGCTGAAAATGTAGTTGTTTGTGGTTTGATTTGCGATTTTTTTACTTGCGCAAGTAATATTTGGTTAACCGCTTTACTACAAGTTAACATATAACATTTTTGATGTCAATAGGAAATTATAAAAAATTTTAAAAAATGAATTCAATATGATGTTTGGGTTGTGAAAAATGCACTAAAACAGACGGATTCAGACAAATAAAAGAACCGTTAATCGCTTAACGGTCCTTCGAAAGATCCATATTGTTTTCGGATGGTCACTGGGTAATGTTTCTTACGGATTCTCTTTCTTTTATGCGTACCGGAAGTTTCTCGTTGAACAGCTTTTCTTCCCTGGTCTCGATCATTTCGGTAAGGTACTGTGCAGCAAGCTCCGCCTTCTTTTTCATATCCTGTTCGACGGTAGTCAGCTTGGGATTGATATATGCACCTTCGTTGATATTATCAAAACCGATGACGGAGATGTCTTCGGGGATCCTGAAACCGCATTGTCTGATGCCTTCCATGATGCCCATGGCCACTATGTCGGCCATCGCGGCGATAGCGGTATAGCCGCGGCCGGAAAGAACTATATCCTGGCCGACAGCGATAGAGTTGTAGTACACGGTATCGGTCCTGAAAACATCAGAAGGAGAGAAAATAACACCGGCTTCCCTGCAGGCATCACAGAAGCCGTTGAAACGTTCCGTGATAACACCGCCGACCCCGGGATCAGGGGAAGCGAGTGCGATCTTTCTGTGGCCTTTTCCGATAAGATATCTGGCGGCAAGATAACCGCCTCTGTAATCGTCGATACCAATATTTACGACCTTTTCATCGGTGTATGTGTCGATGAAAACGGCAGGAGCCTTAAGTCCTTTGAGGATCTCCGCAACATCGTTTCCGAGTACACCTATGAATATTGCACCGTCAACATTCCATGCGGAAAGGAAGGGCAGTATGTTATGTACGTCGGGGACGCAGCGCAGCAGCAGATAATAATCGCGGTTCCTTACATAGCGTTCGAGAGCCGAAACAACGTAAGTATAGTAAGGGCTTATCGTATACTCCTCAGAGGGGCTGATGTAGGGAACGACCAGTCCTATCATGCGGTTCTGCGTTCCGGCGAGGGAACGGGCAGCAGCACTTGGCTGATAGTTGGTCTCCTTTATGATATTTTCAATACGGAGTCTTGTTTCCTCCGAAACCTTATGGTAGTTGCCGTTGATGACATTTGAGACCGTTGCGGTACTTACACCTGCACGCTCGGCAATATCTTTAAGATTCATACGGTCTTTACCTCTTTTCCGAAATAATATAATATTCCCACGGATCAAGCGAATCGGGGAGTGTCTGGCTGCCGGCCGCACCCTCAGGGGAGACGGAGCTTCCCGTAAAAAGAACATCTGCCGGTGAGGATATCCCTGCTCCGGCCCAGTCGATGTTTTCACGGGTGCCTTTTGAAAGATTGAAGACACATACGATACTGTCCCCGTCAAGCTGCCGCCTGTATGCAAAAATGTTCCTGTCTTTAAAATCCAGATATTCGATCCCGGCTCCGAACCTTCCGGCATACAGTGCCGGGTGTTCTTTCTTAAGCTCGGAAAGAGAACGGATCAGAGAGCTGTAATCACCCGTTCCCGAAGACCAGAGTATCGGGTCTTTTTCCATAAATGCTATATTATGGTCGTAGCCTATCTCGTTGCCGGAATAGATCATGGGCATACCGGGCATTGTAAATATCACACCGAACATTGCCGGGAGATTTTCCTTTGAAAAACCTTCCATGATGGTCCTGTCATAGGAATTGACATCGTGGTTGTCGAGATAGAACATCGCAAAGTCATTCTCGGGAAGCTTTTGAAGGTACAGCTTCAGCTTATCCGGAGATTTGCCGTGTGAAACGCTTACAAGCGCTTCGTAGAACTTTGCGGCATAATTGCAGTCAAAAGCTTCTTCGAGCAGTGTGGTATTCTGCCCTCCGAGATCCTCTTCGAGGAAGAACAAAGGCTTGATCTTTTCAAGTTCCTGTCTTGCTTCGTGCCAGAAATCAGCAGGAACACCCACCGCATAATCACATCTGAAACCGTCTATATCACATTCTTTTACCCAGAAAGCCATTGATTCGGTCATGGCGCGCCGCATTTCGGGATTATCGTAATTCAGATCGGCAACGTCGGGCCAGCCCATGCCTTCGGGAGATATGATCTTTCCGTCTTTAGTCGTATACCAGTCGGGATGGTCCTTTATCCATGCGTTGTCCCATCCCGTATGGTTGGCGACCCAGTCAAGTATGATATGAAAACCCATACTGTGGGCGTGTTCCGCGAGCTTCTTAAAGTCCTCGAAGGTACCGAACTCCGGGTTGACGGCGCAATAATCGTCAACGGAATAGTACGAACCGAGAGTGCCTGAGCGGTTTGTCCTTGAGATGGGAAATATCGGCATGAACCAGAGTGTGTTGATACCCATATCCCACAGTTCGTCAAGATGTTCTTCAAAATCACGGATCGAGCCGGATGCGGAATACTGCCTTAAATTGACCTCATAAATAACAGCATCTTTTGTCCAGGAAGGAGCAGTACCGGGGATATCCGCGGGATCGCTGCTTTTTGATCCTGTGCAGCCTGTAAGGACTGCGATCGATATCAATATCGTTATTCTTATGATTAATTTTTCCATTGTAATCGCCTTTCAAAAACACTGAAATCAGAGACATCCCGGTTCGGGATATCTCTCCAAAGCGATTAACCGATTTAACTATAAATTAACTAAAAGAGTTTGTCAATAGAAATATTTTAAGAAATATTATCAGGATATGACAATGATTTCACAAGGTTAAGCGATTTACTATATTTGACTTTGCATCTGAAGATATATCATATTTCCAAGGCTGTGATATTTTGCGTTTCGTTCAGTTAGTATTGATTTGGAGTGGTTTTACGGCTATAATTTTTTTGTTGGGAAAAATTGTAAGGGAGTGATATCATGGATAAGAAATTTATCATAGGGGGCATTACATTTCTGGTCGTAACGGTCCTAAGCGGGGCATTGTTTTACTGGTTTGCCGGGAACCTTAATTTTTTTGGGGAACAGGGCTTTCACGGGGAAAAGACATATTTTTTTGAAGGAGCGGCATTAGGAGGACTTATGCTGGCTCCGGGTATCACGGCACTGGTGCTTAAGCTGAACAGTTATAAAAAAGAATCAAAGATCATGTTTATCTGTGCAATAGTCTGCTGGATACTTGTAATCGTGGTAATCCCTCTTTTCAATATCATAAAGGAGAAGATAAGGGACAGCGCCCCTGCCGAGAAGATCGCGATGAGAGCCGTGACCCGGACGGATGAGGAGCTGGCTGAGGAACATCTCGATTCGGCCCATTATGCTGAGAGAACCGGCAATCATCTGTGGATATTTGAGGGCACAGCGACCCGCCTGAGCGCTTCAAAGGAAAAGGAAACCGTGGAATACGCCGCAAAGATGATAGCCGAAAAAAGCGGAAAAGGGGAGATAGCTCCGGGATTTACCGGATATGGCTGGCGGTCGATCAGGTACGACGGCAGGCTGAGTCATTATGAGATGATATTCTTTTATGAGGACGGCAACTATGTGACGATGTATGACATGGATAAGGAAAGATGGGCGGAACTGGGGATCCCGGACCCGCCCGAAAATGAAGGGAAAAAGAACGTCACTTTCTGAGCGGTCCGGGATATAACGCTGTATCCCAGGGTCTGCCCCCCCCGGCAGACTGTCCGAAGACAGCCTCCTGCGTGGCCGGCATTTGGACAGTCTCCCGGAAGGAAAAAGCCTCAGAAGCCACTTTAAATAAATCCCATGATGTGATACAATTAGCTGTAACACTGTTTTTCGGATTTTTATACGGAGAGATTCTGATGAAAGATTTTGCGGTATTGGGAGATATCTGCTTCGCAAAAGAACCTATACGGCCGGAGTGCCGCAGCCATGCTTACGTTATATGTAAGGACGGGAAGTGCGCCGGTGTTTTTGATGTTCTACCCGAGAAATACAGAGGGATAGAAGTTATCGATCTGAGCGGTATGCTTATCACACCCGGATTTGCGGATCTTCATGTTCATGCTCCGCAGTATGCATACCGCGGGATAGGTATGGATCTTGAGCTTCTTGACTGGCTTGATACGATCACGTTTCCCCAGGAGGCAAGGTATAAGGATCCGGAATATGCGTCCAAAGCGTACGCGGTATTTGTCGATGATCTGAAAAAGAGCCCTACAACAAGGGCATCCGTATTTGCGACGATCCATAAAGATACTGCGTTACTGCTTATGAGGCAGATGGAAGCGGCCGGACTTGCCGGATTTGTCGGTAAAGTGAACATGGACAGAAACTCGCCCGACAATTACCGCGAAACAACCGAAGAGTCGGTTAACGAAACGGTCGCATGGCTTGATGAGTGCAGCGATCTTGAAAATATAAAGCCGATAGTAACGCCCAGATTTGTTCCGTCCTGCAGCGACGGACTGATGAAGGAGCTTGGAAGGATCGTTGCCGAAAGGCATCTTCCCGTGCAATCGCATCTTTCGGAGAATGTCAGTGAGGTTGAGTGGGTCAGGGAGCTTGCGCCTGATTCGAAGGGCTATGCGGACGCTTATGACAGGTTCGGGCTGTTCGGAAGTGAAGGACCTGCGGTCATGGCTCACTGCATATATATGCGCGATGATGAGATCGGGCTGATGAAAGAGCGCGGTGTGTTTGTGGCTCATTCTCCCCAGTCCAATATGAATCTCAGATCCGGGATCGCACCCATGAGAAAGTTCATGGAGGCCGGGATCAGGTGCGGACTTGCCTCCGATGTGGCGGGCGGATCGAGCATAAATATGTTTAAGGCGGTTACGGATTCGATACAGGCTTCAAAACTGCGCTGGCGTATCATGGACGAGAGTTATAAGGCACTGACGTTTCCCGAAGCATTTTACCTTGCGACAAAGGGCGGCGGGGCATTCTTCGGTAAGACGGGAAGTTTTGAAGAGGGCTATGATTTCGATCTGATCGCCATTGATGACTCGATGGCGAGAACACCTCTTGAACTCGACATCGTACAGCGTCTCGAACGTACCATGTATCTGGGCCACGCGGGATTTATCAAGGCAAAGTTCGTGAATGGTAAAAGAATCTCATAAGGAGAATGATCAGACAATGAGTCAGAAAAATGATATAAATCCGTCACTGGCACTTTCGGACGAGATACTGTCGCGGATCGATAAGCCGGAGCGGTATATAGGTCATGAAGTCAACATGGTCGTAAAGGATCCGCACAAGGTCGATGTGAGGTTCTGCATGTGTTTTCCGGATGTCTACGAGGTCGGCATGTCGCATCTGGGAATACAGATCCTCTATGACATGTTCAATCGGAGAGAGGATACCTACTGTGAACGTGTTTATTCACCCTGGCCCGATCTTGATAAGATAATGAGACAGGAAAAGATTCCGCTGTTCGCGCTCGAATCGCAGGAACCTATCAGGGACTTCGATTTTCTCGGGATCACTCTGCAGTATGAAATGTGCTATACGAATATCCTGCAGGTGCTTGAGCTTTCGGGGATACCGATATTCGCAAAAGAAAGAACACAGGACGATCCGATCGTCATAGGAGGAGGTCCCTGCTCCTACAATCCCGAACCGCTTGCCGATTATTTTGACATTTTTTATATAGGCGAGGGAGAAACCGTATATTACGAGATGCTCGACCTGTATAAGGAATTAAAGAAAAACGGTGCCTCGAGGAAAGAGATACTTAAAAAGATCTCAGGTATAGAAGGTTTGTATGTTCCTTCGCTGTACAGCGTATCCTACAATGATGACGGGACTATCGGGGCATTTACACCGGAGGAGGGTGTTCCTTCAAAAATAAAAAGACAGGTCGTGACAGATCTTTCGGATACCTTTTATCCGAGAAAGCCTCTGGTGCCCTACATGAAGGCAATACAGGACAGGGCGGTGCTTGAGATACAACGCGGGTGTATCAGGGGATGCCGGTTCTGTCAGGCAGGAATGATCTACAGACCGATCAGGGAACGTTCGCTTGAAGTACTTAAGGAAAACATAATAGATATCATTAATAATACAGGTTATGACGAGATCACTTTGAGCTCGCTCTCCACAAGCGATTATACAAGGCTCGGGGAGCTGCTCGAGTATCTTATTGCCGAAATGGGAGACCGCAAGGTCAATATCTCACTGCCTTCGCTCAGGATAGACGCATTTTCGCTCGATATCATGAATAAGGTTCAGGACGTGAAAAAGTCGAGCCTTACATTTGCGCCGGAAGGCGGGACCCAGAGAATGCGCAATGTCATTAACAAGGGCCTTACCGAGGAACAGATACTCGAAGGTGCCGCGGAAGCGTTCAAGGGCGGCTGGAATAAGGTCAAGCTGTATTTCATGCTGGGCCAGCCCAACGAGAATGATGATGATGTAAAGGGGATACCCATACTTGCCAACGAGATCGCAAAAACCTATTATGATACCGTTCCGAAGGAGCAGCGTCAGGGAAAGGTTGCGATAACCATCAGCACTTCGTATTTTGTGCCGAAGCCTTTTACTCCGTTCCAGTGGGTCGGACAGATCGCGCCGGATGAGTATCTGCGCAGAAAATCGGTACTGAACGAAACCCTGAAACAGCAGCTCAACGCAAAAAGCATCAAATACAACTGGCATGACAGCGCCACTTCTTATCTTGAAGGACTTCTCGCGCGCGGTGACAGAAGAGTGGGCAGGGTTATCTACGAGGCATACAGGCAGGGCTGCATCTTTGACGCATGGACAGAGTTCTTTGATATGTCAAAATGGGAAAAAGCGATAGAGCTCGCCGGGATAGATCCGGCCTTCTATACCTTAAGGGAACGCAGCCGTGACGAGATACTTCCCTGGGATTTCATAGATACGGGAATCTCCAAGTAGTTCCTTCTGCGTGAATGGGACCGCGCTCTTGAAGAGAAGGTGACCGAAAATTGCCGCGAAAGCTGTTCGGGATGCGGATGTGCGGGATGGCAGACAGGCGTGTGCGTTGAAGCAAGAGGTTAACTAACGGCGAAAATGAGGAATACAGATGACTTACAGGATTAAATTTGCTAAATACGGTGTGGTCAGATACATCGGGCATCTTGATGTTATGAGGTATTTTCAGAAGGCTATCAGGCGATCGGGGCTTCCCGTTGTCTATTCACAGGGCTTCAGTCCTCACCAACTGATGAGCTTTGCGCTCCCTTTAGGGGTCGGAGTTACAAGCGACGGGGAGTACATGGAGGTCGAATTCGACTTTGAACAGCTGCGGAAAATGGCCGGAGAAGCGGGAAAAACGCAGGAATACAGCGAGGCGGCGACGGATTCCAAAGCAGATGATAAGGCATCGCGCCGGATGAATCCTTTGGAAATGTTTATCCTCGACAGACTTTCGGACTATGTTACCGAAGGATTTGAGATACTTGCTGTATTGCAGCTTCCCGAGCCTCAGCCCAATGTCCACAGGGATAAGGCTATGGCACTGGTCTCTGCGGCAGGATATCTGATCCGTGTTAGGAACGGCTATGAGACTAAGGCCGGATTTGAGTCGCAGGCCGGTTTTTACAGGGCATTCAGTGAATTTTTATCACAGCCCGTGATCACGGTAACGAAGAAGACCAAAAAAAATGAGAAAGAACTGAATCTGAAGGAATATATTTATGATCATCGCGAAGATGCGGATCCTTCACAGGCGGCGCATGCCCGTATTTTCGAAAACGGCATGCAGATATGGTTAATACTCGCTGCCGGCAGCGCGATGAACATCAAGCCCGAGCTTGTGCTTGAATCTTTTATGGGCAGTCTCGGAAAGGAATATGATGAGAATATATTTGTGATACACAGATGCGAGCTGTATATGGGCGAGCCCGGGGGATTTTTGCCTCTGATACCGTAACGACGGAATGCGTAAACGCAGCCCGTGACCGTTACGGATAAAGCCCTGTGAGGTTATTGTATGGGAAGCAAACTAATATACATCCGGGATAACAAACGTATAATCACCGGGCTTGTCGATGATACCGGACTTGTCGAAGTACAGGCCGATCCGGTTGAAGATGAGAGCCTGCTCGGAAACGTTTATCTCGGAAAAGTTAAGAATATAGTCAAAAATATCAATTCCGCATTTGTGGAGGTTGAAGACGGCAAGATGTGTTATCTTGCCCTTTCGGATGTTAAAGCCCCTGTTATGGCCAATAACGACCATCCGGGCAAGTTAAGGGCCGGTGACGAGCTGATCGTCCAGGTGGTCAGGGACAGCGCAAGGAACAAAGCACCTCTTGCAACATCCGATTTCAGCCTTGCGGGAAAATATGTCGTCCTGGTCCACGGCAGGTCTGCCATCGGCATTTCGCAGAAAATAAAGGACGATGCCAAGAGAAAGAGGCTTAAGGAGATATTAAAGCCTTATCTGAACAGTAATTATGCCTTCATTGTAAGGACCAATGCCGAATCCGCGCCCGAAGAACTGCTCGAGAGAGAGGTGGCAAGGCTTGCCAATGATTACAGGCAGATCGTGGAGTTCGGTGTCCATTGGAAATGCTTTTCCAAACTGTATTCGACCCCGCCGGCTTATCTATGGGAAATAAGGGACGGCTACGCAGAGGATATCGACGAGATCAAAACCGACGATGATGTGATCTATGAGCAGCTGAAGAACTATCTGAACGAGTATCAGCCCGAGGATGCCCCAAAGCTTGTAAAATACACCGATAAACAGCTTTCTCTTTCAAAGCTTTACGGCATCATGGAGAAGATAGCAAAAGCGCTCAGAGAGCGTGTATGGCTTGAAAGCGGAGCGTATCTCGTGATACAGCCTACGGAAGCGCTGACCGTCATAGATGTGAATACCGGCAAGGCGATCGCCGGAAAGACCGCTCCCGAAGAAACATTCCTTGCAGTCAATCTGGAGGCGGCCGACGAGATAGCCCGTCAGATAAGGCTCAGAAATCTTTCCGGTATCATAATAATAGATTTTATCGATATGGTTCAGGAGGAACACAGAAAAGAGCTGCTCAAAGCCCTAAGTAATGTTCTTTCAAAGGACCGGATACCGACAAAGGTTATAGATATGACACAGTTGAATCTGGTTGAAGTGACCAGAAAGAAGATAAGAAAGCCGCTTTCGGAACAGATGGCCGAAACCGGGGAGAAAGAGGAGAAGTAAATGAAAAGTTTTATAAGGTCTGTTTGTGCGGGTGCTGCGATAGCACTCGGCGGTACGGTATTTCTGGCATGCAGCAACAAGATCGTGGGTTCGTTTCTTTTTTCGGTAGGTCTTCTTACGGTTCTTGTATTCGGATTTGACCTGTTTACGGGAAAAGCATGTAACGAGGCATTTATCAAAAGTCCGGGAAAACTCTGTCTGATCTGGCTCGGCAATTTTGTGGGCGCCGTTTTGTTCGGGCTCATGGTATCCACACACACGACATTGTTCGAAACGGCACAGACAGTCGCCGCAGCCAAGCTTGACAAGCCTTTTTATGTGATCATCATTGACGGTATCATCTGCGAATTCTGTATCGCGATCGCCGTAAGAGGCTATGCCAAGGCAGAAGGCACAGGGAAATACCTTGCTGTGATCCTTGGAGTAATGGTCTTCATCCTGGCAGGAGCGGAACACTGTGTTGCCGATATGTTCTACCTTGCGGCAGCAAGGACGGGAACGATCCTTCAGGCAGCGATTTTCCTTGTATGGGCTACTGTCGGAAATGTGATCGGCGGCATCGTCTGGTGGCTGGCCGAGAAATATTGTACGCAGAACTGATCATCGGATAATAAAAACAGGTCGGACTTGAGCCGGCCTGTTTTTTGTTAATACTGTATTCCTATAGCTTTTATGAAGCGCTCGGCAAGGAAATCATCCCTGAATTCACCGAGCATCGGGATATTGGCTGCGGGGATCCTTCCGCCCGCCATGGTCGAGTGTCCGCCGCCTCCGCCGATCCCTTCAAGCGCTTTGGCGACAAGCTCGCCCGCATTGATCTCGTCTCGTTCGGAACGCACAGAGATCTTAAGCCCGTCGGGACGGTCGCAGTATATAACGGCAACCTCTATTTCTATAAGTGACAGGATGAAGTCGGCAACTATGGCGATCA
>JAEEGL015515412.1_pt1 | contig 10312 bp, 9 predicted proteins | sample 9134231 | NCBI WGS metagenome assembly JAEEGL01 (sample SAMN16246548, study PRJNA631951) | gut metagenome | biome: gut microbiome; feature: rumen; material: fiber-attached | host: Bos | place: Iran: Karaj | collected 2018-10
ACGTGGGCATCATATCGCCTTATCGGGCACAAGTACAGTACCTGCGCCGACTGCTTATGAAGCGTGAGTATTTCAAGCCCTTCCGCCGACTCATCAGCATTAACACCGTGGATGGTTTCCAGGGGCAGGAACGCGACGTCATCGTCATCTCGATGGTTCGCAGCAATGACGAAGGGAATATCGGTTTCCTGCGTGACCTCCGTCGTATGAATGTTGCCATCACCAGAGCACGCATGAAACTGATTATCCTTGGCGACAAAAAGACCATGACACGACACCCCTTCTACCGACAGTTGTGGCGCTATATCAAAAGTTTGTCAGGTCAGGAAGAAGAGAACTCATCAAGTCAGGAAGAAGAGAGAGACACCTATCACACTGATGAGGGCACCCAAGACACCCTTGAGGGTAATGGGCTGACGGAAGAGCCAATAGGAGGGTAAAATGATAATGATAGGAGTCAGTGCCATCAAGGTGCTGGCTATGCCTGCCCCTGTGTACTGAACAGCCATCAGGGAAAAGCCCACTCCCACGAAAGGGCCGAAAATGGTCGTTGTGGCTGCCGCAGTCATATCAACCTTGTCGCTTAAGGCTTCACGCAAGGGGCGCAGTCCTTCCCTGAAATATAATAATAAGATGAAACCAATGAGTCCTGCTATGCAGCGAAAGAAATTGGCAGAGAACGGCAAAAGCCAAGCAGCCTGTTGCCCATCCATACTAGCTTCATAATAGTTCATGCCTATCTTGCTCAACACCAGTCCCACGCCTTGACAGACAGCTGCACCGATGGCAAAAAGCACACCGTTGAGGGGCAACTTCAACGATACGCGATGATGCTCACCACGACCCAACACCGAGATGGCGATACCCACCAAGGTTATCAGCATGGCCAGGATACTCATTGACGTCATCTGCTCGCCCAAGGAAATCCAAGCAGTAAAAGCTGCTGCCAAAGGGGCCAGCGTCATAAAGAGCTGTCCGAAGCGTGAACCGATGATGATATAACACTGGAACAAGCAATAGTCGCCTATCACATAGCCTACCAGTCCCGACAACAACATCCAGCCATAGGCTTCCATAGAACCGCTAAGGGGCAGTGGAGAACCTGTGACCACCCAGAACATGACAAGTGCGAAGATTAAAGCTAACATCATGCGCAACACATTCAGCACTAGGTTGCCCATGCGCTTGCTGCCAAATTCTGAAAGCAATGCGGTAGCCGTCCATGAGAAGGCCACACCAATGGAAATCAGTTCACCTAGGTAATGCATCACTTGTTCTTACGGATGCTATTGATTAATGCCACCATATTCCAGATGTAGGTACGTGTTGAGATACCCTGCACACTACTATTTGCATAGGGTGACGTGTCATACTCGTCGCCGACCATCGTCTGGGCATATTGACGATTCTCACTCTCAGCCGTCATTGTTGCAGGAACAGGCTTGTAGGGATTCGAAATCTGGTTGAAAACGGTCAACCACCGGCCCTCACTGTCTAGCGAGGATATGATCTTATCGACTCCGGGCATCTGCATCCGACGCCCCATGCCTGAAGGCTGACGGTAATAATAGTCCTGCGGTCCGCTGATTGCAGCCTCACGCAAAGGAGAGTCCTGTTCCAACTGCTTTGCGTCCAGTGCCTCTGCCTCCTCCAATGCCTTGCGGAGCATCGTGGGATTGGTGGTCATAAAAGAACTGTAATGGGCTATCGTTCCCGTAGGAATACTGTCGGTATAGTACTGCCCGTTAGCCACATTAGAGCCTTTACGATGTACATACATAGGTTTGCCACTGTCGGGATTCAGAAAACGAGGCATGAAAATATCCCCTTCGCCCAATGGTCTACGTCCCAGCTGCGCTACCATGTCTGAGGGTAGCTGAACGCTCTCCAGAAACCGGATGGCATTGGGAATTCCTTTCAGAAAGCTCTTGTCGCCAGTCAGCTGGTAGAAGTGAATCATCTGACGAATCATGGCAACAGTAGTACCGGTGTTCACGGCTCTTGGCTCGTAGGAACGGGCATGGGCAGGCTTCAGGTCTTTGACAGAATACTGGTCAGCCCACCCTGCCAAGGGCAAGGGCTGTTGCAGGTCGCGCAAACAGTGCATCGCCTTCATAATGGGTTCCTTCAACTCCTTCATGCCCAGCGACCTGTAGCATTGTATCAGGAACTCGATGTTACGAGGCATCACGTCGTCATTGATAGTGACAAATGACGAGTAATCAGCCTTTCCACGAAACGGATGGTCGTACATCAGGGGATAGCGCTGGGGCCATCCACCGTTGTCGTACTGGCTCTGCAAGAAGAAACCGATGGCTTTCTGCAGGGCGACATAAAACTCAGCGTTCTTCTTCTCCAGATAGATTCGAAGCAAGAACTCAGCACAATGCATCGTTGCCTCGTCGTCGAACGTAGCATTGCCGTAGTAATGTTGGAATTCTTCCAATCGCCAAGCCTGACGACCAATGGTAGCATACCATTTCTTGGTTGTCTCCTCTGATTCGTAATCGAACATATAGTTCCATCCACCGGAGGGCATCTGACCATGCATGATGCAGCGGGCTACCTTGCAAGCACTCTCATAGTAGTACTCGTCGCCTGTGGCATGATAGGCATCCAGCAGCACCTGACCTACGTCGGGCGTACTGGGCGACTGCAACCATACCATCGTGCGCCACGCCTCCAGTTCACCCCACTGGCGGGAGTAGTCGGGCAGATAGCTCCACACAAAACCACCCTTATACGAAGCCACATCCATCATATACTGAGTGGCACGACGCATAGTCTGCTTTACCTCCTTGTCGCCAGCACTCATGGAGAGGACTGTCAGGAGGATTACGAGTAAGAGGGACAACCTTTTCATACCTTATTTCTTGCCTAAGAAATCAGCACGCATCGGGCTGAAAGTATCTATCAGCACACCAGCTTCCAGACAAACACAACCGTGCAAAACGTCCGGAGCCACATAATAACCATCGCCAGCCTCCAGAATCTTCTTCTCACCGTCAATGGTCAGCTCGAACTTACCACTTGCCACATAGGTTGCCTGGGGGTGATAGTGTTTGTGAGCCTTACCCACAGCACCCTTCTCAAACTTCACCTTCACTACCATCAGCTGACCGTCATAACCCATAATCTGGCGCTGAACACCAGGCTCTGCATCCTCCCATTTAAGATCTTTCTCATAGAGGAAACTAGCGCTGCGCGTCTTCTGGCAGCACTCTTTTTCACATTTTTTCTCGTTCATATCACACTTTTTGTTATTTGTTTTGCTCGTCTGAGCACTCATAGTGATGGTTACCATCATGGCCAAAGCCATCAAAATCATCTTTTTCATTGTTGTTTTGTTTTTTATTTGTTTCAAAATAGATTTTATATAAGACGAATATAATCTCGTTTCGTTTAACAAAACAGACAAAAAATTTGGCATATTGAACGCTAATTTGTAATTTTGCACACAGAAAAGGGAAAATAAGCCATGAGCACGATTGAAATCAAACAAGTGTCCAATCGCAAAGAACTGACTCAATTCGTTCAGTTCTACTACGACCTATACCGCGGCAACAACTATGCCGTACCCTATCTGTTCAATGAGGAGATGAACACACTCCGAAGCGACAGGAATCCATCCTTCGAGTGTTGCGATGCCAGATACTTCATGGCTTTCCGCAACGGACACTTGGTTGGTCGTGTGGCTGCCATCATCAACCGTCGTGCTAACGAGTGCTGGCAGCGCAGGCAGATACGCTTCGGTTGGTTCGACTTCATAGACGATCAGGAAGTGTCGAAAGCTCTGCTTCAGGCCGTAGAAGACTGGGGACGCAAGGAGGGCATGACCGAACTCGCCGGTCCCCTCGGCTTTATCGACACTGACCGCGAGGGTATGCTCGTTGAAGGTTTCGACCAGCTCTCCACCATGTACATCAACTACAACCACCCCTCCTATCCCAAGCACATGGAGCAGATGAAAGGCTTTGAGAAAGCCAACGACTGGGTGGAGATGAAGGTGAGAGTACCCGAGGTGGTGCCTGAGAAATTCTCCAAGATTACCGAGATGGTCCGCAAGCGTTACGGACTTCGCGTCCATAAGTTCACCCGGAAGGAACTCATTGACGACGGTTGGGGCCGTAAGGTATTCGACCTGCTGAACACCACCTACAAAGACCTCTATGGTTTCAGTCAGCTCAGCGACCGACAGATAGACAAGCTGGTCAACGACTATATCAAGATTGCCGACCTCAACCTAGTCACAGCCATTATGGACGGTGAGAAGATGGTAGGCTTCGGCATCACCTTCCCTTCGTTCTCACATGCCATGCAAAAGACCCGTGACGGACGTTTCCTTCCTTTCGGATGGTGGCACATGCTGAAAGTCCTCAGGTGGCACAAGACCCCCATCGTCGACCTTCTGTTAATCGGCGTACTACCCGAATACCGCAGCAAGGGAGCCAATGCCCTCATCTTCGATGACCTTATCCGCTGGTTCCAGCGCTATCACTTCGAGTGGGCAGAGACCGGTCCCCAGATGGAAAGTAACGAGGCCGTGCTATCGCAATGGCAATACCTGGAAGCCACCCAGCACCGTCGTCACCGCTGCTACCGCAAGACGTTATAAGGGAGACCTATAATAAAAAAGGAAAGAGAGACCGAATTGGGTCTCTCTTCTCTTTTATTTGTTCTCATTTTCTGCTATGAGTTGCAACAAACGCTCCACGGCTTCCTCCTCGGGGATATTTTTCGCTACACAGACTTTCTGCTTGTAGAGCGATATCTTGCCGCGTCCTGCTCCCACATAGCCGTAGTCGGCATCGGCCATCTCGCCAGGACCGTTGACAATGCAACCCATGATACCAATCTTCAAGCCCACCAGATGGCTGGTAGCGGCTTTGATGCGGGCGATGGTTTCCTGCAGGTTATACAAAGTGCGTCCGCAGCCTGGGCAGGAGATATATTCGGTCTTGGTGAACTTGATACGGGCTGCCTGAAGAATACTATCGGACAAGTCCGATAAATTGAGAATTGAGAATTGAGAATTTAAAATTGACAGTTTCGTAGCCTTGCGATCAATGAGCAGGGCACCCACAGCCATAGCTGCCTTGAGTTGCAGCGTTTCATAATCGGGTGCATCGAGGGTCAGGGTGATGGTGTCGTCATGGATGCTAGCCTCAGCCTCCTCGCGCAGACGGGTACACTCTGGTATCAAGTCAACCAGTTTACGGGCAACAGGAATCTCGCACTCTGGTTCTTCCGACAAGGACACACGGATAGTATCGCCAATGCCTTCGGTCAACAGGGCACCAATACCGACGGCCGACTTGATGCGACCATCCTCGCCTTCGCCTGCTTCCGTCACGCCCAGATGCAGGGGATAGTGCATATCTTCCTGGTCCATGGTCTTCACCAGCAAACGTACGGTAGTGACCATCACAACGGTATTGGAAGCCTTGATACTGATGACTACATCGTCGAAATGCTCCCGTTTGAAGATACGGAGGAACTCCATACAGCTTTCAACAATGCCCTCGGGAGTGTCGCCATAGCGCGACATGATGCGGTCGGAAAGCGAGCCATGATTGACACCAATGCGAACAGCTGTATGATGCAGCTTACAGATGTTCAAGAAGGGCACCAACTTGGCTTCAATCTTCTTCAATTCCTCAGCATACTCCTCGTCGGTATATTCCAGGTGCTTGAACGTACGCCCTGGGTCGACATAGTTACCAGGATTGATGCGAACCTTCTCACAATACTGTGCAGCTACATCAGCGGTATGGGCCGTAAAATGGACGTCGGCCACCAACGGGGTGGTATAGCCGTCCGCCTTCAATCGAGCAGAGATATTCTTCATGTTCTCTGCTTCACGGGTGCCCTGAGTGGTGAAGCGCACCAGCTCTCCACCAGCATCAATGATACGCTTTGCCTGTGCCACGCTGCCCTCGGTATCGTTGGTATCGGTGGTAGCCATCGACTGAATGCGGATGGGGTTGTCGCCACCTATGGCAATCTGACCAACATGGGCGACGGATGATTTTCTTCTTTGGTACATTTAGTTCGTCTTAAATGTGTATTTCACTTCTGCCAAATCCTTGTTGGCCTTCTCTATCTTAGCTTTCAAGCCACTCTTATAATCGGCCAGGCGCTGAGCAATGGCTTCGTCACTCAGGGCCAGCATCTCCGCAGCCAGAATAGCTGCATTCTGCGCCCCATTGACACCTACGGTAGCTACAGGGATACCCGGCGGCATTTGAATAATGCTGAGCATTGCATCCAGTCCGTCTAACATGCCCTTGATGGGTACACCGATAACGGGCAGGGTAGTAGATGCCGCTATCACACCAGGCAAGGCAGCAGCCATGCCCGCAGCAGCAATAATGATTTTCAAGCCACGCTCCTTGGCTCCTTTTGCGAAAGCCTCCACAGCCTCAGGAGTGCGATGGGCCGAGAGTGCGTTGACTTCGAAAGGCACCTGAAGCTCGTCAAGTAACTTGCAGGCTTTTTCCATAACGGGCAGGTCACTAGTACTGCCCATGATAATACTTACAATTGGTTTCATATTAGTAATTTACAATTTGACTATTTACTATTTACAATTTATTTCGTAATTCATATAAAGAGGATGGCGATAGCGGCACAGACAAAGCCTACCCAGAAGCCTGCCACTACCTGCGAGAGATTGTGCTGACGCAAAATCATGCGACTGGTGCCCAACAGTCCTGCCACGAAAAAGACGAGGCAGAGCCACCACACGGGGTTGAAGCCTAAATATTCGGCAAAGGCAAACAAAGCTCCCCCTACCCCACCAATGGCAGCGGTATGAGTAGAGATTTTCCACCACACATTGATGATGGCACAGACTATCTGCACCAACAGGGCTGCAATGATGATAGACCCTATGAAATGAGGCATGTGAAGTCGCTCCATCAGATAGATGCAAGAAAAATAGCAGACAATAGAGATGATGTAAGGCACCATACGTCTTTCCCTCTGCCCCAGCTCTATGAGGTTCCATCCCTGGTAACGGCGATAGAGATGAATCATTACCGTGGGTAACAGGATGGTAAAGAGATAGGTCATGATGAGCACCTGTAGCTTATATGCCATGGGAAAGATGCTAAGATAACTGAACAGGAACAATGCTATCAACCCGACAATAGGCAGATAGAACGGGGTGAACAGCATGCTCACGATACGAGCCGCCAGAATCATTTGCTTTTCTCTTTTCATCTCAACTATCAATTATCCACTATCAATTATCAACTAGCGAATGCGCAACTAGCGACGAAGTCGCGCAATTGGTATTCCCAATGCCTCACGGTATTTGGCTACCGTACGACGGGCAATAGGATAGCCCTTCTTTGTCAATTCTTCCCTCAGGGCATCGTCACTTAATGGGTTACGCTTGTCTTCCGCATCAATGATATCGCGCAAGGCAGCCTTGATCTCACGGGTAGAATACTCCTCGCCTTCTGCCGTCATATAGCCATCGCTGAAGAAATAGCGTAGCGGGAAAGTCCCCCACCGCGTTTGTGCGTATTTTGAATTCGACACACGTGATACCGTACTGAGGTCCAAGCCCGTCTTTTCCGCAATATCCTTCAGAATCATAGGGCGCAAGGACGCTTCGTCACCATCTTCAAAGAAACGGTGCTGCCACTGAATGATAGCCTTCATCGTAATGGTCAGGGTATGGCGACGCACTCGGATAGCCTCGATAAAACCTTGGGCTGCATCCACCTTCTTCTTTGTATAAAGCAACGCCTCCTTCACCTGCTTACTCATGTTATCCTTGTTGCTCTGGTACTCTTTCAATGTATCCGTAAACGACTGGGAAACATGGAGCTCGGGAATGTCACCGCTATTCAGCGAAAAGGTCACGGTGCCATCCTCCTGCGTATCGACAATAAAGTCGGGGGTTATCTGTTGTATGGAACGCCCAACCACCTCACCCATCGAGGTTCCTGGCTTGGGGTTCAGTTTGCGCAGTTCCCTAATGAGTGTCTCTGCCTGCACATCGGTCAGCAGAAGTTGTTGCTGTAACTTCTCCCAATGTTTCTTGGTAAACAACTCAAAATAGTTCTCTACCGCTTTCCGCATCAGTTCCTTTAATGTAGAGGGCTCGCGGCGTTCTATCTGCAACAATAGACATTCCTGTAACGTACGGGCACCAATTCCAGCAGGATCGAACTGCTGCAATTTATGTAGCACATGCAAGACCGTTTCTTCGGTCGTATCAATATTATGATAGATAGCCAACTCGTCACAGATGCTATGCAGAGGCTTTCGCAACAAGCCATCATCGTCTAGCGATCCTATGAGGTATTCCATCACTCCTTTCTCCTCCTCCGTCAGTTCGGTCATATCCATTTGTTCCTTCAACTGATCGTAGAAGGACTCGGTCTGTCCATAAACGATTTCCTCACGTTCTTCCTGTGAAGAAACGCCACCATGATAGACAGGCAGATCCTCGTCGTCACGACCCAGTGATTCAAAAGCCTCATCTAATGCAGACTGACGTTCCTCGTCTTCGTAGGAATCAGAGGTGTCTGAAGATTCAGGGGCTTCCTGGTATTCAGAGAACTCAGGCTCTTCGGCAGATATCTCCAGAGCAGGATTGTCATCCATTTCTGCATTGACACGCTCCACAAGCTGGGTAATGGGCAGTTCTGTCAACTGCGCCTGCAACAGCTGTTGCTGCGTAATACTCTGTGCCAGTTTCTGCTGTTGGGTTAACCTCTGCTCTTGTATTTGTTCCTGTGCCATCTTATTTAGAGATAATATGCCTTTAGTTGTGTGGCATACGAAACCAACTTTCGGTTATCTACATTGCCATAACGCTCCCATATCTGCATACAAGGTGCAAACAGAGGATGAACGATTACATCGCGACGATGGAGATAAGGGTCACAATGCTGGAAGATGTCCAACACCTCGACTATTAAGCGTGTGGGAACTTTCATTAAACTTGCCAAATCACGCACTTCCGGGGTTTCTGCAACCATCGTGTTGGGTGTCAGACGGAAATACAGTTCAAGAATCAGGACCAGCGAGATAGGCAACAGCCGTTCCTCACCTTCCAACGGTCGGAAATCACGTTCGAAAGTCTCCTCGACGTCCACCCCATCATAGAAATCGCCACTACTGTTGAAACCTATCATGTTGCGCAACAAACCAACTGCCCGAGACAACCGCTTGGGGTTACGACCATACTCCTCCCAGATACGCTCTATACGGGGTGTCTCCAGATTGGCCACCTCACACTGGCGTGAAAACAGTACCTCTGGAGCTATGTGCAACTCCAGACATAAGAAGATAGAATCGCGGCTATACATGGGTTTCACCCCAACCGGCTTACGCAGATAAAGCTGCATCACCAACAGCCAATAATCGTCCTGCCAATTCTGTTTTTTTGCCATGATAGTTTCTTTTTTATCGTTTTATGTTGCAAATATACAACTTTTTTCTTATATTTGCACACAAACTAAGAAATACTTTATGAGAAAGATATTGTTATTATCATCTTTCATTATTTTTGCTATCAGCCTTTCGGCCCAATCTGTACATGAAGACATGCGCAGAGACATTCTTTGTATAGCTAGTAATTACATGGCTTATCCTAATCCGACGCAGAAGAAACTGACACCGGCGCCCAAAGGAATGAAACCTTTCTATATCAGTCATTACGGTCGCCACGGATCTCGCTTTCACACTAAGCCCAGCATGTATAATGCCCCTTTCAGGACATTACAAAAGGCCGACAGCCTAGGCAAACTCACCCCTATGGGACGTGACGTACTGCGACGTCTGGACTTGATTCGTAAAGACGCAGCAAACCGGTGGGGAGAATTAACCCCATTAGGCGCTCTACAGCAACAGCAGATAGCAGAGCGTATGTTTCAACGTTTTCCGGAGGTTTTCAAGGACTATGCAGAAATCGATGCCCGCAGTACCAGCGTAGGACGCTGTGTGCTCTCCATGGAGAACACGCTGATGCAACTGTTACGTCTCAACCCCCGATTAAACATTCATCAAAATGCCACCCACCGCGATGCCGACTTCATGAACTTCCAAGACAAACGTCTGTTTGCATTGAAGAGCAACAAGGCCTCGGCAAACCTATATAAGAAATATATGAAGCGTTATGAGAGACACGACCATCTGACACAACTGCTTTTCAACGACACGGCTTATGTCCGTCATCATGTCAATGCTCCCGACCTTGCCCTTCAACTATTAATAGTAGCTGCCATCATGCAGAATACGGAATTAAGGCAAGAAGTGACGCTCTTTGATATTTTCACTGAGGATGAGCTCT
>JAEEGL016233030.1_pt1 | contig 10312 bp, 5 predicted proteins | sample 9134231 | NCBI WGS metagenome assembly JAEEGL01 (sample SAMN16246548, study PRJNA631951) | gut metagenome | biome: gut microbiome; feature: rumen; material: fiber-attached | host: Bos | place: Iran: Karaj | collected 2018-10
CAGCTGTACATCCAGGACGAGACCAGCGTCTGCAAGGTGGTGGACCCCTGGGGCGGCTCCTACTATGTGGAAGCCCTCACCAACGAGCTGGTCAAGCGGGCCTGGGGCCACATCATGGAGGTGGAGAAGCTGGGCGGCATGTCCAAGGCCATCGACTCCGGCCTGCCCAAGATGCGTATCGAGGAGGCCGCTGCCCGCCGTCAGGCCCGCATCGACTCCAACAACGAGAAGATCGTCGGCTTGAACTACCTGCCCCTCGATCAGGAGGAGGCCATCGACATCCTGGACGTGGACAACATGGCCGTGCGCCAGGCGCAGATCGAGCGCTTGAAGAAGCTCCGCGCCAACCGGGACAACGAAGTCGTGCAGCAGAAGCTGGACGCCATCACGAAAGCTATGGAAACGGGAGAAGGAAACTTGCTGGAGCTGGCCGTGGAGGCCGCTCGTGCCCGGGCGTCCCTGGGCGAGATCTCCTATGCGGTGGAGAAGGTCTGCGGGCGGCATAAGGCCGTGATCCGCAGCATCTCCGGCGTGTACTCCTCCGAGTACTCCGACGCCGCCACCATCGAGGAGGTCCGGAAGATGACCGCCGAGTTCGAGAAGAAGCACGGCCGTCGGCCCCGGATCATGGTGGCCAAGATGGGCCAGGACGGCCACGATCGCGGCGCGAAGGTGGTGGCCACCGGCTACGCCGACATGGGCTACGTGGTGGACGTGGGACCCCTGTTCCAGACGCCCGCCGAGACGGCGCAGGATGCCGTGGACAACGACGTGCACATCGTGGGCATGAGCTCCCTGGCCGCCGGTCACAAGACGCTGCTGCCGCAGCTGGTGGAAGAGCTGCAGAAGCGGGGCCGCGGGGACATCATGGTCATCGCGGGCGGCGTTATCCCGGCCCAGGACTACCAGTTCCTGAAGGATCACGGCGCCGCGGCCATCTACGGCCCCGGCACGCCCATCCCCTTCGCCGCCAAGGACATGCTTGAGATTTTGAACAAGCGCTTGGACGAGGAAGAGGAGTAAGTTATCTTTTGAGTTTTTCTTCTGCCGCTTTTTCTCTTTGGACAAAGAGAAAAAGCGGCGGAAAAAGAGAAACTTAAGAAGATAATAGAGACCACTGCGACAGTTTGTTTCATTCTTAAAGTTCTTTTAGGCGCCTTTTCTTTCAAGAAAAGGCGCAAGCTTTAAATATTTCCTTTCAAAAAGGAGGCTCCCGTGCCAGAGGAATACACCACCTATAAGCCCGAGTGGATCGACAAGGAGAAGCAGGCGGACGCCAAGTTCGCCAGCTTCGTCATGACCGGCATCACCAAGAGCAACGAGGAGCTCCGCCGCGCCACCGACGCCACCCGCTCCGCCCGCCCGCCGAAGATGACCATCGACGACTACGTGGAGGGCGTGCTGGCCGGGGACCGCATGAAGCTCTCCCGAGCCATCACCATGGTGGAGAGCAATGCGCCTAAGCACTATACCATGGCCCAGGACATCGTCCAGCGGCTCCTCCCCTACACGGGCAAGGCCATCCGGGTGGGCATCACCGGCGTCCCCGGCGCGGGCAAGTCCACCATCATCGAGGCTTTGGGCACCAAGCTCTGCCAGCAGGGCCACAAGGTGGCGGTCCTGGCCGTGGACCCCAGCTCCTCCGTCACCGGCGGCGCCATCCTGGGCGACAAGACCCGGATGGAGCAGCTCGCCAAGGAGCCCAACGCCTTCATCCGCCCCTCCCCCGCCGGCGGCACCCTGGGCGGCGTCACCCGCAAGAGCCGGGAGACCATGCTCCTTGCCGAAGCCGCGGGCTACGACATCATCCTCGTCGAGACCGTGGGCGTGGGCCAGAGCGAGACCACGGTCCGGTCCATGGTGGACTTCTTCCTGGTGGTGGTCCTCACCGGCGCCGGTGACGACCTGCAGGGCGTGAAGAAGGGCGTCATCGAGCTTGCCGACGCCATTTTGGTGAACAAGGCCGACGGCGACAACCTGCAGAAGGCGCTCCTGACCCGGGCGGACTATGAGCAGATCCTGCACTATCTCATGCCCGCCACCGAGGGCTGGACGACGAAAGCCTACACCTGCTCCGCCTACACCGGCGAGGGCATCCAGGAGATCTGGGACGTGGTCCTTGCCTACATCGACCAGATGAAGAAGACGGGGCAGCTGGAGAAGCGTAGGGCAGCCCAGAACCTGACCTGGCTCCAGGAGATGACCCAGGACTACCTTATGAACCTGTTCCTCCGGGACCCCACCGTCTCCGCGGCCCGGGAGTCCGTGGAAGCCCAGGTCAAGGACGGCACCCTGGCCCCCACCAAGGCCCTTAGCCTCATCGCCGAGGCCCTGGACAAGCGGTTCAAAGGGGAGTAAATCGCCGTTTGTCCCTGCAGCCGGCGTACCGGATGGGATACACCGCGAAACATCGATCCTCTTTCCCCACGCCACGTTTTTTTGCGTGCCCTCTTTCTGACCAGAAGGGGGCGCGTTTTCAATAAACCCAAATAAAAACCAAAATTCGGTTGCATGGCCGAAGGTTGTGTGCTATGCTGGATTCGTTATGAAAATCAGAGTGAAAAAAGTATCTCTTTGTCTTCTCCTGGCCCTGCTCCTGCTGCCCTGGCCCCTGATTTCGGCTGCCCGGGCGGAGAACGCACCGGGCGAGATCACCACATCCTGCGCCTACAGCCTGCCGGATGCCGTGCCCGTGTCTCGGCTTACGGACGGGAGCTTGCTCACCCGGCTCACCGTCCTCCCCAACAAGCCCCTGAAGGTGACGCTGCCCGCTTGCGAGAAGCCGTCTCTGTACATGACCTGGTTCACCCTGCCCCCGTCTGTGACCCTGACCCAGCTGAACGAGAAGGGACACCAGCTCCAGCAACGGGATCTGCATCCCGCCACCAACTTTGAGCGGTACGAGTTGGACCCAGCCTGTCGGAGGGTGACCCTGTCCTCGAAGAACGCCTGGACCGTCAGCACCCTTCGCGTGTTCGACGGGGACCTGCCAGAGGACCTCGTATGCTTCAACGCGACCATGGAGCGGGCGGACCTGCTGGTGCTCCTGGGCCAGCCCCAGGCCCTCTTTGAGGAGTTGGGCGGCCTGGCGCCCCTGTACATGAACACCTTCGATGTGAAGACCGCCTTCTGCTACCTGTGCGCGGACAGCGAGGTGCTCCAGGCCACCGCCGGGGACCCCCGGCCCCTGGGCGAAGCGGTGAACGCCCTCTGGTCCCTGGGCTACCGGGAAGCGCCCTTTGTGGGCGGGTTCCAGGACCATGATTTCAACGAGCTGGACGACGTGCAGAAGAGCTGGACCGACAAGGCCCTGGAGGCGTATCTCGTGCGGGTGATCCGCACCGTGAAGCCCAAAGTGGTTGTCTGCGCCGCCGGCGGGGCGGACGACCAGCGCAGCGCCTATGTGGCGAGCCGCATCAGAAGCGCCGTGGAGATGGCTGCCAACGGCGGCAAGTACGCCGAGACAGGCAAGGCCCACCACGTCCAAAAGCTCTACGTCTCCGACCCTGAGGGCAGCACCGTCGTGGACTACGGTGCCGTCAGCGACGATGCCGCGTCAGCCTATCGGCAGTATGTGGCCTCCCGGCAGCTCTATCGACGCGCTGTGCCCCAGGAAGGCCGGTTCACCCTGACATATACCAACGTGGGCCAGGATAAAAAGAAAAACGACCTGCTGGAGAATCTGAAGACGGATGCCCTCCTGTCGTACGTTCCGCCCACGCCCGTGCCCACGGCCACGCCCACGCCGTCCCCCACGCCCACGCCTACGCCGACACCCACGCCCACGCCCACGCCCACGCCGACACCCACACCCACGCCCACGCCCACGCCGTCCCCCACGCCCACGCCGACACCCACACCATCCCCCACACCCACGCTGACCGAAAAGGCGGCGCGCCTGCCCCAGAAGGATGCTTTGACCTGGGCGCTGCTGGGGCTGGCCCTGTTGGCCCTCATCGGCCTCGTGGCTGCTCTGCTGGCGAGGGCCAACGGGCGGAACGTACCCTTGGTGCCGCTGATCATCGTGACCATCCTGCTGGCCGTGGTCGCCGTGGCCGGATTCGCCTATCTGCGGTTCGTGGCCGTGCTCCCGCCCGCACCTCCGGTGGTGAAGGCAACGCCGACCCCCACCGCGATCCCCACGTTCTCGCCCCTCCCCACGCCGGAACCCACGTCGGAACCGACGGACACGCCGGAACCCACGGCTGAGCCCACACCCACGCCGGAGCCTACCCCCACACCCACGCCTGACCCCTATCCCTTCCTGTCCTACGGGGAGCCGGAGAAGGTGGAAACCTTCGACGACGCGGCCGGCAAGTGGGTCTACCGCTCCGACACCCTGAGCGTGGAGGTCCGCCGGGAGGTGGCTCAGGGGAAGCGGGCCGCCACCAACTACTACGTGGCCCACGTGTACACCCGGGACGTGGACAGCTTCTACCCCACCTTCGCCACCAATCGGAAGACCGGCCGAGACCGGTCCTACCCGGAGGAGATGGCCCTCCGCTATAAGAGCGTCCTTTGGTTCACCGGCGACAACCTGATCCACGCCGAACAGGGCGCCAAGGGCATCCTCATCCGAGACGGCCGCGTGTACAGCACCCGCCGAGCCTCCAACGCCCTGGCCTACTATTCCGAGCAGCAGGCCTTCGCCATCTACGACCGCAAGGCCATCGACGCCAAGACCCTGTGGGAAAGCGGCACCCAGGACGTGTTCTCCTTCCTGCGGCTGGCCGATCTGGTCATCGACGGGCAGATCTCCCGGGGCGCCACCGCCACCACCGCCCGGAACCCCCGCTGCGCCGTGGGCATGGTGAAACCGGGCCACTTCGTGGTCATCGCCACGGACGGCCGACAGACGGGCCTTGGCATGTACGACATCGGGTTCACGCTGAAGGAGCTGGCCCAGCTGTTCCTGGACGAGGGCTGCACCCTGGCGTACAACCTGGACGGCGGCTACTCCACCTCCCTCATCTTCCTGGGGGTGAAGCTGAACCACCACGGCGAGGATGACACCGTCGGTTCCAATGCCGGGTACTCCCAGCGGACGTTGCCGGAGGGCCTGGCCTGGGGCTATTCGCCCCTGTGCGGCACCCTGGGCGCGGCAGCGACGGATTGAGTCCCCCTGAATAAACAGAAACAGGACCGTTCCATTCAGAACGGTCCTGTATTTATTTGCTTACGGAACAGGCATCCCTACGGTTCGCAGGCGAGGATCACTCGACGACGTCCAGGGGCGGGGGCACGTCGGACCAATCCCAGCCCATGAGCTCGGACACGGTGCCGAAGGTCCAGCCCCGCTTCTGCAGCTCCTCGATGATGGGCTTCAGGTACACGTGCATGGTGTTGGCCCCGTTGTGGAAGAGGATGATGTCCCCGGGTTGCACCTCCTTGAGGACCAGATCCCGGATCTTGGGCCCGGTCCAGCCCTCCGTGGCGTCCTTGGCCGTTTGACCCCACATGATGACCTCGTAGCCCAGATACCGGATGACGGAGTTCACCTTGGCGTTCCGCCCGCCGTAGGGAGGCCGAAGGAGGTGGGTTATGTAGCCATGCTCCTTGTAGAGGGTCTGGCTCACCTGGGTGACCTCTCGGGCGATCACCTCGGGGGACTTGCTGGACAGAGCGATATGGTTCTGGGTATGGTTGCCGATCTCGTGGCCGTCGGCGATCATCCGCTCGATCCAGGGCCCGTGGGTGCTCACCCAGCGGCCGGTCATGAAGAAGGTGGCGTGGATGTTGTAGGACTGAAGGGTGTCCAGCAGCCAGTCGGTGTTTTGTTCCCCAAAAGCGCAGTCGAAGGTCAGGGCCACCATCTTGTCCTCGCGCTGATAGTTGCCCTCCGTGGGTTCATAGGCGCTGTCCATGACGGCCACGTACCGGCTGTGGATGGGCCAGTCCTGTCCGTTCATGTAGAGATACAGGGCGGTCCGCACCGGGGACCCAACGGGGATGGTCACGGCGATGTCGCTCTTGCTCTTGTTCAGCTTTCCGGCTCCCACCACGGTGCCGTCAGAGAGCCGCACCTCCACCGCGGTCCCCACAGGCAGGGACTGATTCTTCACCGTCAGCGTCGCCTTCTTCCCGGGAGCCAGCAGCTGGACGCCATCCGCAAAGACTGCCTGGGGCTCCGGCGTGGCCGTAGGCGCAGGGGTCGCGGTGGGTTCCGGCGTGGACGTGGGCGCCGGCGTGTCCGTGGGCGCTGGCGTGTCCGTGGGCACGGCGGTGGGCGCGGGCGTGATCTCCAGGATGAGCGACATGGTCAAGGTCACCGGCTCAGCCGTAGGCTGGGGCGTGGGCGCTGGCACCTGGGTAGGCTCCTCCGTAGGCTGGGGCGTCGCCACCGTCTCCGCCTGGACCTGGGCCTTGTCACAGGCCAGCCACAGGGGGAACGAAAGCAACAGCACTATCGCGATGGACCGTCTCAAGATGCGCATCATGGCATGTCCCTCCCTTCGCTCACTGCTCCGCGACCCATTTATCCAGTCGGTCGGCCAGCAAGTTGAAAGAGGAGGGGCCGTAGCTCAGATACTGGGCGAGGAACGCCTTTTCGTCGAACCTGTCCCCCAGCTTCTGCTGGGCCACGTCGATCAGGTTGACCAGCCGGGCGTAGCCGTAGGCGTAGGGCATGTAGTAAAAGGGATGACCGATGATGAAGGGCTCGTAGATCTCCTTGCGGAAGGTCTCCTTGTCCTCCCCCAGCAGGCGGCCCATCTGGGCATAGACCTTGTCGAAGCTGTCCCCGAAGCAGTTCACCCGGATGGTCCAATAAGCCACCAGCTCCACCACGCACTGGGAGCCGTAATGGTCGGCCTGCAGGTCGGCGACGGTGTACTTTTTATCCACATGGTCCGCCAACATGCTCTCGGAGAATTGGCTCCAGGCCTCGGCGTAGGCGGTGGACTCCAGGAGCTGCTGAGTGAGGCTCAGGCCCGGCATGGACCGATGGTACACGTACTGGTACAGATGCCCGTTGAAGCCCTCGTGGGCCAGGGTGGACAGCAGGTTCCGGGCGTTCTGGGGCTCGTTGAGACCGATCATGTTGTTCTGCCAGTCGTCGAAAGCGGGGATCAGGTAGAAGGCCGGAGAAGCGACCTCCTTCAGCTCCTCCGCCACCTCCTCGTAGCGCACGTTCAGATCCTCTGGCAGGGCGGGCAGCAGAGGATCCAGGATGCTTCTCAGATACGCCACGTTCTCCTCCACGGTGCCCATGCTGAAGTTCTCGTGGTTGCCGGCGGTCTGATAGGCTTTCAGGGCCTTGCTCAAAAAGTCGCGGCCATAGGTCATCAGCAGGTTCGCCAAATAATCCGGGACCTCGTCCTCATCGCAGGAGATCCGAAGCTGATACTCGAACCAGCGGCTGTACTGCTCGTTGCCCGTTTCCCTGACGCCCTTGGGCTCCCGGCAGTAGGGGCGCAGGGCTTCCAGCCCCGCCTTCAGGTCCACAAAGGCCTGGTTGAATTCGTTGGTGAGGAGGGATACGTTCTTCTCCCCGTAAGCCTTGATCTCCTCCTCGGTGAGGCTGTCAACCTTCTCCAAACTCTCCATGAACAGCGGGATGAGGAAGATGGTGTCCTTGGCCTTGATGATCTTGTCGATGTCATCCAAAACGGCGTCCAGATTCACCTCAGTCATGAAGATGCCCAGCTTCTCGGCGCGGTACTGCTCGTACTCCAACAGCTCCCCGAAGAACCGGGGCACGTCCGCCAGAAGGGTGAAGTAGTCCTCCACGTCCTGCCGGTTGTTGAGGTCATAGAACCAGAAGACCAGGGGCAGATCCGCCTGGATGCCGGTGTAGGGGGTCAGAGGCTCGTAGTAGCCGTAGAACTCCTCGCCCTCCAGATCCCACAGCAGATACTGGTGCAGGGTGTCGTAGGCCAACTGATCCTGCGCGGACAGGGCGCTCCGATCCAGCTTGTCCATCCGCTGGAGCAACCCCTCCTCAAAGACGTACCACTCCCGATCGGAGTCCTGGCGGTAGGAGCCCAGGGAACGCTCCACGCTGTCGTAGTCGATGCCGTATTTGGCCGGGTCCTTCACCAGCTGGTGGAGGGAGGTGAGATCGCTGGAGAGATACTCCCGGAAGAAGTCCCTGTCGATGGCCGCCCAGCTGTCCGCCGCGGGCTCGGCTGCAGGCGCTGCAGCCGGCTCCGTCGTGGGCTCAGCTGCGGGTGCTGCAGCCGGCTCCGCCGTGGGTTCGGGCGTAGGTTCAGCTGTAGGCTCAGCCGTGGGCTCGGGTGTAGGTTCAGCCGTGGGTTCGGCTTTGGCGGCAGCTTCATTGCCTGCCGTCGAGGCGTCCACCGCTTCGAGAGGGATGATCACCTCCGGCAGCGTCGCGGTGAATCCGGAGGAGCTGCCGATGCTGGGCTGGTCGAACACAAAGACCAGGCGGGCGTGGGCGGTTTCTTCATCCTCAAAGGTCAGGTCAAAGATGTCGCACTTGCCCAGGGTCAGATGCTCCGTGACGCCGGGGAAGTTCACCTCTTTGGCGGCCTCCGTGCTGATGCTTGACTTGGAGAGCTGGATGGAGGAATTGCCGGACTTGGCCGAAAGGTTGGTGACGGAGATCCGCAGATGATGGATGGTCTTCCGGTCCGCGGACAGGATGAAGCGCATGGCGACCTCGTCAGCGCCTTCGGCAGGGCTGGCTCCCCAAAACACGATCTCGCCCTCCTGCAGTGTGGGCATGTCCTTTGTGTCGGGTAGGGCCTTGCGGGTCTTGGTTGCGGGCTCCGGTGTGGGCTCCGCGGTGGGCTCAGCCGTCGGTTCTGCGGTCGGCTCGGGCGTCGGTTCCGCAGTCGGCTCAGCCGTGGGCTCCGCTGTCGGTTCTGGCGTGGGCTCGGCCGTGGGTTCCGCCGTAGGCTCGGTCGTGGGTTCCGCCGTAGGCTCTGCGGTGGGCTCCGCCGTGACCGCCGCCTGGATCTCAGCGTCCTTGAGCTGGGGAGCCCTCTGCAAGGGTACCCGGATGCAGGCCGCCAGGTTCACCAGCAGTATCAGGGACAGCAGCAGGGAGATGGTCCTTTTCATCTTCATGTCTCCTTTGCGCGTTATTTATGGTAGGTCTCGTGATGGAGTATCTTGAAGCTCCGATAGAGCTGTTCCAGCAGCACCAGCCGGGCCAGCCGATGGGGCAGCGTCAGCTGGGACAGGCTCAGCTCCTCGTCCGCCCGATCCACAGCCTCCTTCGAAAGGCCCAGGGAGCCGCCGATCAAAAAGCTCACGTTCTTCCCCTCGTCCCGGAGCCGGCCGATCCGCGCCGCCATCGCCTCGGAGGTGTAAGCCTTGCCCGTGACCGTCAGGGCGATCACATGGTCCCGGGGATCCAAAAGGCTCAAAAGCCGCTTCCCCTCCCGCTCCTTCACCTGCAGCTCCTGGGCGGGGGACAGGGTCTCGGGGGCCTTCTCGTCCGCCGCCTCCTGGACGCTGAGGGTGCAGTAGCGGGCGAGGCGACGGGCGTACTCCTGGCAGCCCTCTTCGAAAAACTTATCCTTCAGCTTGCCCACGGCCAGAATGGTGATGTTCATGCGACCTCGAAGATGCCCGTGGGCTCGCTCCGCCGGGCCAGGGCGATGCTCATGCCCTCGTCGGGGACGCCCGCGTCCCTAAGGACGCCCCGGACCGTGGCCACGGCCAGGGGCGGGAAGTTGTTTTCCGCCGACAGGTGGCCCAAAATGAGGTGCTTCACGCCCTTCTCATAGAGCGCCGCCGCGGCCTTGCCGCAGTCCTCGTTGCACAGGTGCCCCCGGCCGGAGAGGATGCGCTGCTTGAGGGAGTAGGGATAGGGCCCGGCCATGAGCATGTCCACGTCGTGGTTGGCCTCTAAGAGCAACACCGAGCAGCCGGACAGCACCTCGATGATCCGCTTGTCCACGTGGCCCAGGTCCGTGCAGATCCCGCACTTATTTTCCCCATCGAAGAGGGTGAAGCCCACGGAATGGGCCGCGTCGTGGGGAGTGGTGAAGGGGTAGATGCGCAGCCGCCCCAAATACATGTCCTGATCGCTCTCGAACACGCACCGCTCCGAGGGGTACACCCCGGCCAAAGCTCCCTCCATGGCGCCCCAGGTGTCCGCGTTGGCATACACGGGGATGTGGTACTTGCGGGAGAGGACACTGATGCCCCGGATATGGTCGATGTGCTCGTGGGTCACCAATATGGCGTCCAGGATCCGGGGGTCCGCCCCCACCTCGGCCATGAGTTCGGTGATCCGACGACAGGACAGGCCCGCGTCCACGAGCAGCCGGGCGTCGCCGGCTTCGATATAGGTGGCGTTCCCTGAGGAACCGCTGCACAGGGGCACAAAACGCATACATAC
>JAEEGL016553361.1_pt1 | contig 10312 bp, 8 predicted proteins | sample 9134231 | NCBI WGS metagenome assembly JAEEGL01 (sample SAMN16246548, study PRJNA631951) | gut metagenome | biome: gut microbiome; feature: rumen; material: fiber-attached | host: Bos | place: Iran: Karaj | collected 2018-10
TCTTTCAAGGATTATATGATTGATATTGATGATGCAGAATCTTATTCTTACAGTGTGCCACTTGGTGCTAACGGATATTCTACATATTGTGGAGACCATAACTTTACTGTTACTTCAGGTGCCAAGGCATATACCGCAACCATCAAGGGCACATCCGTAGTGCTTGACAAGATTGCCGATGGTACGGTAATAGGCAAAGGCGAAGGCGTCATTCTCATAGGGGATGAAGGCAAAAACGCGGTACTCACGTTGTCTGCGAATGATGCTGTTACATTTTCTGACAATATTCTTCAGGGTGTGAATGACGAGACAGGTTCCATTAAAGATAATGCTTTCGTTCTCTCTACTAATACCAATGGATTAACCGCGTTTGTAAACCCTGGTGAATATAATAAGGTGTCCGACCTCATGAACAAAGCATATATCGTTTACAATGCGAGTCAAATCCAAACATTACCAATAGTCATTTCTGATGATGCTACAACAGTAGACAATGTAGTTTCAACCACTCCTGCTTCTGCACCATTCAAAATTTACTCTATTGATGGAAGGCTACTCTCTGCCCCCAAGAATGGGCTGAACATCCTCAAAATGAGTGACGGAACCACAAGAAAAGTGGTGAAGTAAAAGACACCTTATTACTATATACAAGAAATCATCCTCACACAACTCAATGTGGGGATGATTTCTTTATACAAAATGTTTTCTAAATGGTCGTAACTCTACAACCTTTTTTAATACATTTTACCTATTTTCTATCGTAAACATATTTAAAAAGCACAAAAAATATGATTTAATTTGTTTTTTGCTCTCGTTTTTAGTAACTTTAAATAAGTTATTTGCACTCGGCAAAGCAAAAATAAATGTAATTCATTTTGTGGTTTGCACTCGTTTTAGTGACCTTAGGAGGTTATTTTTGAAAATTCTTTTTAATTTTCCGAACACCCCTTTTGTGCACTAACTGGGATGAAAAACACAGAAACAAGCAATTTCAGTACCTTTTCAGAAGCTTTTTTAGGTTGCAAAGATGAATTGCTTCTTACTTACCCCTATTCACGATTTCCTCATGGAAGAAATAGTTCACCACCACGGGCGGCCACAGGCAGGTTCGACTTCGTCATGACCGACTTCACTTCTATATCTTGTATCTTAATCATCTTTGTAGGCAAATTTAACGGTCTATCCGCTTTTCTGCGTGCGAGGAGCCGTTGCCATAAACATCACGGCGGATGTAGGCACCACGGTGATAGGGATTGCGACGCCCCTGCATGTCATAGTATTCGGATCGGACAGGACGGCCTGCGTTCGTCTGGCTTCTTGCAGACTTGACAGCGGTATTATCGTCACCACTATGGGTAGGCGTAAGGTACTTATCGCTCAGTTCGGGATAGCCCTTGGCTGCCATCAGCGAGTCCCAGGCAGCAGGCAGATCGATGCTGACAGTAGAGAAACCGCCGCCGGGCATGGTCTGCACCTTGTTGCGCGAGGCATCGCCCGTGATGAGGAATGCAGTAGATCCCTTTTCCATCGTAGGGATTGTGGTCATAGTCTCGGCCTGCGTGTCGTACCAGACGGGCGTCGTGGTGGTCTCACCGCCCTCGCTGCTGATGATGTGGCTGAGGTACTGGTTGAAGGTGTGCTCGCCGCCGTCCTTTCTGCCGCCTGCATTGGCGTAGTAGTTGGCAAAGGCCCGCTCGTAGGCTGAACGGCGCGAGTTGTCGATGAGTGCATCCTCTAATTGGCCGATAGTTTTGTAATCGTCTTTCAGAATATTGGCAACTGGTTCGGTCATCAGGACGACGCGGTTGGTGAACTGCTTGCCGCTGCCCAGCGCGAACTGGCAACGCTCGCTGATGTCCCACGCCATGAGCTGCATCACGCGCTCGGGGTCGATGGTCGAGGGTGCCATGTTGTTGCCCCACATCAGTGCGGAGGCCAGCGTCACGGTATTGTCATTGATATTGAAACCGTTCTGTTCGTTCCATGTTTGCCAGCCCACGCGATGGCAGGCCTCTTCGTCCTCTACCAAACACCACGGCTGTAGGTAGCCAAAGGTACCCATGCGGTTTTGACCAACATAATAGCCTGCAAGGTTCTGTAGGGCCAAAGCCATGAATCGACTCAGTTCCATATTGGCCTCGGCATTGATTTCGCCCTGGCCACTACTGATACCCAACTGTCGGCAGACGGGGCCGTTAAGCCATGCGTAGGGCACCCACGCATGTGTGCTCTGTAGCGTGCGACGGAAGTCGCCACCACCCATCGCCTTTGTCATAGCTATCAGAATAGGCATATACTCGGGCTTGCAGCCCGCCATGCAGGCATTCACAGCCACATGCCAAGTTGTGGTAGCGCGGTTTGCACCGGGGAGCACAGCGATGGTTTCGTTCCAAGCGTGGTCTGTATAGTCCATATAAGGCAGCACCTTCTCGTAGGTGGGAGGGAAGAACGGGGTACCTTCACTCCATCCCATCGCCTTAAAATGGGTGTAGATTTCATCGAGGGTTCCGTGAAACACGTCATCGGTAATGCCCTGCACGGTTGTTGCCGATGGATATTCGTCCTGTGTGATGGGTGTGGTAAGGGCTGTCACGATTTGCGGCCATGTCACCTCCTGTGTGTTTTTGATGAGTTGTTCTTCAGTGTGCGAGGCGAAGGCACCGGGATATACGGCCACACGCAACACGGGCACACCGCAGTTGCGGGCTGTATAGCGCGCCTCCTCGTCGAAGCCCGGGGCGGTGACAATGACCGAAGGAATACCGAGTTTCTCTGCCACGATACACGACCCCGTCTCCTTTGGCGTACAGATGCCGCAGCCGCCATTGCCAGCGATGACGGCATCCACTCCGAGCTCAATGAGCCTATGGCGGAAAAGTTCAGTTGATTGTCGTATAATGCCTGGGGCCGGGTAAGGACCAGCAATAGGCAGTTCGTCATACATGATGACCTTGGCCGTGGGGTAATGTGCCTTGATAAGACGCGCAAGTTCAGGGTGCGTAATGTTATACATGAAGTCCTCGCCTACGATGGCAATTGTCTTGCCATCGAGGGTGGACAGGCGCGGTGCCATCTCAATGGGTTCGATGGTAGAGAATCCCACCGGACTCACAACGTTGTAATTCACTGCTCCCGTGTTGTTGGGGTCGCAAGAATCGTCACACTGGAAACGGTCGCCCTGGGCATTCATGCCCAATGTGTATGCCATTAAGGCCATTATCAACAATAGATTTCTATACATAATGATTGTTTTAACTTTTGTTCCATCATCCCTGGAAATGTCCAGTGCCGAGATTGCAATGACTAATACGCTTTCTGTTCTTGGGCGTCAAATTAGTCCTTTGGTGCGTCAAGTGGTGCGCATGGAGCATTTGGATACTTTCTGCCCACGAAGCCACCCTTGGGGTGATGCTTGCCGCCATGCTTGCCGTGAAAGCCCTTGTGGTGGTGCTTAGAAGCCTGAGCTGTTTCGAGATACTTGATGTAGGTCTCTGTACCCAGTATCTTGCGCACCTGCTTGTTGTAAGCCTCACGGTCTTTGCAGAGGGTGGTGTCGTTGCCCAGTTTCATTACCTTAGAGATGGTAACAGAGTCAACACCAGCCTCCTTCATAGCATGGAAATTCACATAGCCTGGCTTGTGGCGAGGATGCTTGTTGCAGTTTGTGTTGTCATTACCTTGTGCCATAGCACCGAGAGTGAGGAGCATCATGCTCATAATCATAAAAATCTTCTTCATAATAATCTAAATTTTTAATAGTTTAAAAGTTGTCTTTGTTGTATTTGTTGTCGTTTTTAAGACATATCAATTTCGTTTTCTGAGTGCAAAGTTAAGGCAAAAAAGGATGGCTGAGGGGCTGATTTTCCCTAAAACGTGATGGGGAATTGCCTAAAACGGAGAGGAAATCCCTACGAGAAATTTGAAGATTGTTTGGTGGAAAGATATTTTTTTTGTAAATTTGCACCTTAAAAAGGCATTAACAACACTAAACAACGAACTAACAACATACTGAACACAATGAAGGCTTTACTGGAAAAGGTTTTGAACCACGAAACGCTGACGCGTCAGGAGATGCACGACATACTGATAGGCATCACTCAGGAGAAGTATCCTACTGAACAGATTGCGGCACTGCTGGCAGCTCTGCAGATGAGGGGCATAGCAGTGGACGAGCTGCTGGGATTTCGTGACGGAATACTTGAGACGGGTGTACCTGCCCTGCTCGACGCCCCACGCTACGTGGACATAGTGGGCACAGGCGGTGACCAGAAGAATACGTTTAATATCTCTACATGCGCATGTCTGGTGGTGGCTGGCGCTGGCTATAAGGTGGCTAAGCACGGCAACTATGCCGCTACATCTGTGTCAGGCGCATCAAACGTGATAGAACAGCATGGCGTGAAGTTCACTAACGACCTCGACCAACTGAACCGTCAGATAAACGAGTCGGGCTTTACATACCTGCACGCGCCCCTGTTTGCTCGTGCCATGAAGTTCGTGGCTCCTATAAGGAAGAACATCTCTTTCCCTACGATATTCAACCTGCTCGGTCCACTCGTTAACCCTTCACAGCCTAAGTGTAACCTGCTGGGTGTGGCTTCGCTCGAACAGATGCGCCTCTACAACTCGGTGTTCCAGAAACTGGGCTTGGACTACTGCATAGAGAACAGCATCGACGGATATGACGAGATATCACTCACGGGCAACTTCAAGATAGCCACCAACGGCTATGAGCGCATACTGTCGCCTACCAACATAGGACTGCCAGTGGCTAAGGCAGACGAACTGAAGGGTGGAGAGACTAAGGAGGATGCTGCGAAGATATTTGACAACGTGCTCGACAATACTGCCACAGAGGCACAGAAGAATGTGGTGATAGCTAATGCCGCTTACGCCATACAGGTGGTGGACGAAGGCAACAAGTCGATAGAGGAATGCATAAGCATAGCCCGCGAGTCAATAGAGAGCGGCAGGGCTAAGGCAGCATTCAAGAAATATGTGGAGCTAAGTGCGTAATTAGAAATTAGGAATTAAGTTCCCGTTCCCGTTAAAGTTCCCGTTCAATATTAAAATGGATATACTGACAGAAATAGTGGCGCATAAGCGCATAGAACTGGAGGCGTTTAAGGCAGAGAAACCGCTTAGCGTGATAGCCAAAGAGGTGGAGAGTTTGCTTGACACCAAGCCTGCATCCATGCGCCAGGCTCTGATGACCTCGGATAGTGGCATAATAGCTGAGTTTAAGCGTAAGAGTCCGTCAAAGGGATGGATAAAGGAAGAGGGCAAGGCTGAGGAGATACCGCTGAGCTACCAGCAGAACGGTGCTGCGGCTCTCTCGATACTTACCGATAAGCATTACTTCGGCGGTGAGGACGAGTTTATTGTCAAGGCACGCAAGGCTGGGGTTACAATTCCTGTGCTCTACAAGAACTTCGTGATAGACGAATACCAACTGTTTCAGGCCCGTCTGTGTGGGGCAAGCGCAGCCCTGCTGATTGCTGCCTGTCTGAGCAAGAAGGAGTGTGCCACGCTGATGACGAGGGCTCACGAACTGGGACTGGAGGTGCTGCTTGAGATGCACTCCGAACCCGAACTGGAGTATGCTGAGACGGGTGCCGATATGTGTGGCATAAACAACCGCAACTTAGGTACCTTTATAACCAATGTGGAGAACAGCTACCGACTTGCCGAACTGCTGCCTAAAGATGCCTGCAAGGTGAGCGAGAGCGGAATAAGCAATCCGCAGACGGTTAAGGAACTGCGTCAGGCTGGTTTCAACGGTTTCCTGATAGGCGAAAACTTCATGAAGACTCCTAACCCTGGAGAGGCACTTCGAACTTTCGTTCGAGAAATTGAGAATTAAAGATTGAACATTGAAGATTAAAGTTTGCGGCATGCGAGAGCCAGATAACATTCTCGCGGTTAACGAGCTGGGCATAGACATGATGGGCTTCATCTTCTATGCCAAGAGTCCTCGCTATGTACAGAGCGTCAACACCCATGCTGGCATAATACCCAACATGGCGAACTCGAAGGTGAAGGACAGCACGGAAACAGGCACCAGACAGCCTGAGAAGGTTGGTGTGTTTGTCAACGAAATGCCGCAGACGGTTATAACCCATGCTTACAACTACGAGCTCGACTACCTGCAACTGCATGGCGACGAGAGCCCCGTATATATAGACAACCTAAAGAGTACACTGATGCCCGACATACTGCCTGACGTAAAAATCATCAAGGCGCTGAGCATACGTGAAGCCGACGACGTAAAACGATGGCGACAGTACGAGGGACACGCAGATATGTTGCTGTTTGACACCCGTTGTGAGGGCTACGGAGGTTCTGGCGAACAGTTTCCGTGGGCTGTACTCGACAACTACGACGGCAACATACCGTTTCTTCTCTCTGGCGGAATAGGCCCTGATGATGCTGAGCGCGTTAAGGCGTTTCATCACCCTATGTGCATAGGCATAGACCTCAACTCAAAGTTTGAGGATGAGCCAGGAGTGAAGAACGTTGAAATGCTTCGAACGTTCGTTCGAAAAATAAAGAATGAAGAGTAAAGAATTTCTTTTAAACTCTTAAACCATTTAACAACAGAATACAACATGAACAAGATAAATAAGTTATTTGCAGAAAACAAAGACAGAAAACTGCTGTCGCTATATTTCTGTGCTGGTTGTCCTACGCTGGAGGGCACTGGCAACGTGATAAAGACGCTGGAGAAGCGAGGTATAGACATGATAGAGGTGGGTGTGCCATTCTCTGACCCTATGGCTGACGGTCCTGTGATACAGGCTGCTGCCACCAGGGCGCTGAAGAACGGCATGACACTCCGCAAACTCTTCACCCAACTGGACCAGATAAAGAATGAGGTGCAGATACCGCTGATACTCATGGGTTACCTCAACGTGATGATGCAATACGGCTTTGAGGCATTCTTCAAGAAATGTGCCGAGTGTGGCGTGAGTGGAGCCATCATCCCCGACCTGCCATTCAAAGACTATCTTGAGCTCAAACCCATAGCCGACAAGTATGATATACGTATCATAATGCTCATAACGCCTGAGACATCTGAGGAGCGCATACGTTTCATCGACGACAACACCGACGGCTTCATCTATATGGTGTCATCAGCCGCTACCACGGGTGCCCAGCAGTCTTTTGACGAGGCTAAGCAGGAGTATTTCCATCGCATCAACGGCATGAACCTGCGCAATCCCCGCATGATAGGCTTCGGCATCAGCAATAAGCAGACGCTGGAGTCAAGCCAGCAGAATGCGGCAGGTGCCATCATCGGTTCTAAGTTCGTGCAGCTGCTCAGCGAGGCTGAGGGCGATGCCGACAAGGCTATGGACAGGCTGTATGATGCCCTGAGCAAGTAATTCACACAAACACAAACCCTAAAAGACAACAAGAAAATGAGTAAATATACTGTTGACAATAACGGCTTCTATGGCATCTACGGCGGAGCTTACATACCAGAGATACTCTACAAAACCGTAGAAGACCTGAAGAATGCCTACGAACCGATAATAGAAAGCGAGGAATTCAAGAAGGAATATCACGCCCTGCTGAAGGATTATGTAGGCAGACCCTCCCCACTCTACCTTGCCAAGCGCATGAGTGAGAAATACGGCTGCCAGCTATACCTGAAGCGTGAAGACCTCAACCACACGGGTGCTCATAAGATAAACAACGCCCTGGGACAGATTCTGCTCGCCCGCAAGATGGGCAAGACCCGCATAATAGCTGAGACGGGAGCAGGACAGCACGGCGTGGCTACGGCTACGGCCTGTGCGCTGATGAATATGCCTTGCACGGTGTATATGGGTGCTCTCGACGTGAAGCGTCAGCACACTAACGTAGAGAGAATGAAGATGCTTGGTGCTACGGTTCACCCTGTGGAGAGCGGCAACCAGACCCTGAAGGATGCCACCAACGAGGCTATACGCGACTGGTGCTGCCATCCTGCCGACACCTTTTATATAATAGGTTCTACGGTAGGTCCTCATCCTTACCCAGAGATGGTGGCACGACTGCAGAGCGTAATCTCTGAGGAGATAAAGTGGCAGTTGAAGGAGAAGACGGGACGTGACTACCCCGACTATCTCATGGCTTGCGTGGGTGGTGGCTCTAATGCCGCTGGCACCATATACCACTATCTCGACGACGAACGAGTGAAGATAATCCTTGCCGAGGCTGGCGGACTGGGAGTGGATACCGACAAGACTGCTGCCTCTATGCAGGTGGGCACAACGGGCATTCTGCACGGCTCACGCATCAAACTGATGCAGACTGAGGACGGACAGATAATAGAGCCCTACTCTATCTCGGCTGGTCTGGACTATCCTGGCACAGGACCGCTCCACTGCAACCTCTACGAGACTGGTCGTGCCGAGGTGCTTCCTGCCAACGACGACGAGGCTCTGCGTGCTGCCTTCGAACTGACTCGCATGGAGGGCATCATCCCTGCCTTAGAGTCTGCACATATCCTGGCTCTGCTGCCTAAACTCTCTGGGCAGTTTAAGAAGGACGACGTGGTGGTGCTCACCGTCTCTGGTCGTGGCGACAAGGATATCGACACCTACCTCAAGGCTAACATTCAATTATAACAACACACTAACACAACAACAAAAATGAAGTACAGATATAACACAGTTTCAAAGAAGATTCTCGGCGACCTCAACACGCCAGTATCGGCATATATGAAGATAAGGGACGACTACCCTATGTCGGCTCTCATGGAGTGTAGCGACTATCACGGTGGCGAAAACTCACGCAGTTTCATCGGCGTGCACCCCATTGCCAGCGTCTCTATTGAGCACGGCAAGGGCGTATGCCAGTTTCCTGACGGAGCGCGTCTGGAGCACGACATAACCCCTGAATACGGTTCGGCACAACTCATCAACGACTTCCTTGCCCAATTTGACATCACTGGCGACAACAAGGACTGCTGCGGACTCTTCGGCTACACCTCGTTCAACGCCGTGCGCTATTTCGAGAACATCAGCGTGAAGGACGAGACGCAGAAGGAGAACGATGCCCCTGACCTCTTCTATATACTATATAAGGATGTGGTGGTGTTTGACCATTTCCGCAACGAGATGCTCATCATCGAACTCATAGCCGACGGCGAGCAGGAAGACCTTGACGTGCTGGAAAAGGATATCAACAACCGCATGATTCGCGTCTATGACTTCCACTCTGTGGGCGAATGCAGTTCTACGCTGACCGATGAGGAGCATAAGGCTAACATCCGCAAGGGCATCAAGCACTGCCTCAGGGGCGATGTTTTCCAGATAGTGCTGTCAAGGCGCTTTATACAAAAGTATGAGGGCGACGACTTCAAACTCTATCGCGCTCTGCGTTCCATCAACCCAAGTCCCTACCTGTTTTACTTCGACTTCGGCGGTTTCCGCATCTTCGGCTCTTCGCCTGAGACCCACTGCCGCATAGAGAAAAAGGGCGACGAGTATCAGGCTTACATCGACCCTATTGCTGGTACTACCAAGCGCACTGGCGATGCTGAGCAGGACCGCAAGAATGCCGAGTATCTGCGTAATGACCCTAAGGAGAATGCCGAGCACGTAATGCTGGTTGACCTGGCTCGCAACGACCTCTCACGCAACTGCCACGATGTGCATGTGGATTTCTACAAGGACATGCAGTTCTACTCTCATGTCATCCACCTCGTGAGCCGTGTCAGCGGCACACTCGACAAGGGTGCCGACCCTATCAGGGCGTTCATCGACACCTTCCCTGCAGGCACTCTCTCTGGTGCTCCTAAGGTGAGGGCTATGCAACTGATTTCAGAGTACGAGCCCCACAACCGTGGTGCCTATGGCGGTTGCATCGGTTTCATAGGCTTCGACCGTTCGCTCAACCAGGCCATCACCATCCGCACCTTCGTGAGCCGCAATGGCGAACTGTGGTTCCAGGCTGGCGGCGGCATAGTGGCTAAGAGCAACGAGGAATATGAGTTGCAGGAGGTAAACAACAAGCTCGGCGCTCTGCGCAAGGCTATAGTAATGGCTGAAAAGCTGTAATATGAATAATGTACACGCGTTATGAAAATCGTTATAATAGACAATTACGACTCCTTCACCTATAACCTCAGCCATCTGGTCAAGGAACTGGGTGTCGAGGTGACGGTGGTGCGCAACGACCAGTTTGCGCTCCCTGAGCTGGAGGCTTACGATAAGATTATCCTCTCGCCTGGTCCTGGCATACCGAGTGAGGCAGGACTGTTGCTCGATGTCATCCGTACCTATGCAGGCAAGAAACCCATGCTTGGCGTCTGCCTCGGCCA
>JAEEGL017275291.1_pt1 | contig 10312 bp, 8 predicted proteins | sample 9134231 | NCBI WGS metagenome assembly JAEEGL01 (sample SAMN16246548, study PRJNA631951) | gut metagenome | biome: gut microbiome; feature: rumen; material: fiber-attached | host: Bos | place: Iran: Karaj | collected 2018-10
ATCGACGCCTATCTGGACGATGAAAAATACGGGATCTACAGCTATCTCATGGAGCAGAAGCGCCGCGGCCGCATCCGGCACCTGGGCTTCTCCTGCCACGGCAGCATAGACGTGCTGAAGCGTTTCCTCGATGCCTACGGCAAGGATATGGAATTCTGCCAGCTCCAGCTGAACTATCTGGACTGGACCTTCCAGAACGGCAGGGAAAAAGTGGAGCTCCTGGAGAAGCAGGGCATCCCCGTCTGGGTCATGGAGCCCCTCCGGGGAGGAAGCCTCGCCCGGCTGGCGCCTGTATATGAAAAACAGCTGAAGGCCCTCCGTCCAAAGGAGGAGATCCCGGCCTGGGCATTCCGCTTCCTCCAGAGCATCCCTTCCGTTACCGTGATCCTCTCCGGCATGTCCAACGAGGAACAGCTGGAGAAGAATCTGGAGACCTTCTCGGAGGACAGGAAGCTGAGCGATGCCGAACTGGATGTGCTGCGCGGCATCGCGGAAAAGATGCTCTCCGCGGGAACGGTCCCCTGCACGGCCTGCCACTACTGCGTGAGCCATTGTCCCCAGGGCCTGGATATTCCCGGCCTCCTTGCGCTGTATAACGAGCATGCCTTTACCGGCGGCGGCTTCATCGCGCCCATGGCCCTCTCCGCCCTCCCGGAGGAAAAGCGGCCCCAGGCCTGCCTGGGGTGCCGCAGCTGCGAGCAGGTCTGTCCCCAGCAGATCCGGATCTCGGAGGTGCTGGCAGACTTTGTGAAAAAGCTGGGCTGACGCTTCCCCGACCGGGCGGCGGAGCTTCTGCGGAAGGTCACGACATCCGCAGGGATCCTTTCCGCATCCACCAATTGATAAGGCAATACCGCCGCTGATCGACAGCGGCGGTATCATTCTGTCCCGATCAACAACTGCTCGCTCTTATTTTGCCCTGCTTTCCAGCTTTTCAGAATCGACCCGAAGCATTCATTATCACGAATACCATCATACGAAGGAAGAAAATCAATTATCAATTCGTTGTTGATCAGATCAACAAGCGCTTTACCTCTTGAGAAAAGATACCGCCAGGCTGAACGGGATCACCAACGGATTCGAGCTGTGAGCGGCGCAGCTCCTGCGCCGCCATAAACAAAGAAAAGGCCGTCGCTGGTATAAGCGGCGGCAATTCCATATACGGTGATACACTGCCGTCGACCTTTGGCGCCCGGCCGGATTCCATGGAGATCCCAGCGTTCCCCCGTCATCACCGCCCGCCCACAGGCAGCAGGCGGCACAGCTCCTCCAAAGCCGCCAGACAGGCGTCGATTTCCTCTGCCGTGTTCTTTTCGCCGAAGGAAAAGCGGAGGGTCCCTTCGGGGAAGGTACCAAGAGTCCGATGGGCCAGGGGCGCGCAGTGCAGCCCCACCCGGGCCTGGATATGCCAACGGCTGTCCAGCAGCTCGGCAGCCTGGGAAAGGTCTCCTTCCCGGATCTGCACCGATACCACCGGCGCGCGGTTTTCCGCATCGTCCCGCCCAATGAGGCGGATGCGGGGGATTTCCCGAAGACCAAGCAGGAAACGCTCCGTCAGCGCCAGTTCATGCCGCAGCAGATTGGCGCCTTCCTGCGTTTTCAGGTACAGCAGCGCTCCGTATAGTCCGTAAAGGCCCGGCAGATTCGGAGTACCGGCCTCAAAGCGGTCCGGCATAAAGTCCGGCATACGCTCCAGGTGGCTGATGCTGCCCGTTCCCCCGGCGATCAGCGGCTCCATCCGGGAAACCAGGTCTGGCCGCAGGAGGAACCCGCCGGTGCCCTGGGGCCCCAGCAGCGTCTTATGCCCGGTGAAAGCCAGGGCGGCGATGTTCATTTCCTCCATCCGAAGGGGGAACAGGCCTGCCGTCTGCGCGCTGTCCACGATCAGCCACAGATCCCGCCGCCTGCACAGCTCTCCCAAGGCAGCGACAGGCTGCACCGTTCCGCAGACGTTGGAGGCATGGGTGCAGACGACGGCCCGGGTGTTGGGCTTTATCAGGGATTCCGCGCCCTCCAAAAGCATATTCCCGCATCGGTCAGAGGGGATCACGTCCCAGGTCACGCCCTTTTCCGCCAGCTGCGTCAGAGGGCGCAGCACGGCATTGTGTTCCATAGCGGACACCAGCACATGGTCCCCCGGACGCAGCAGCCCCTTCAGCAGCATATTCAGCGCCGTGGTCACGTTGGCGGTGAACACCGTGTTCCGGCAGTCCCCGCCGCCGAAGAGCTCCGTCACCGCCTGCCGCAGAGAGAAAAGCGTCTCCTCGGCTTCATAGGCGCCGGAATAGGCACCCCGGTTCACATTGCTGCCCACCCGGGTGAGATAGTGCAGCATCTGCGACGCCACCGCCTCCGGCTTTGGAAAGCTGGTGGCTGCCTGGTCCAGATAGATCCGGGTCTCGGACATATTGTTATGCTCCCTTTCCGATCAGAGATCGGAAAGGATTATACCGTTTCCGATCTTCCCGTGTCAAGGAGCATCCTGCCCGCAAAGAAGTTCACATTTCGGACAGGAACCGCTTGAATTTTCTGCTGATATCTGTATAATAATACAGAAATGTCAGCAAATTTCGTCCATAGCGCAAGGTGCTCTCGAAGAAACAAATTGAATCGGGGGATGAAACGTGAGCGCAAAGAAAGAGACCGCCATCCTGGGCGGAGCGGGACTGCTGATCGGCATCGTCGCAGTGGTTCTTGTCAAATTCGGAAACCCGGCCAACATGGGATTCTGCATCGCCTGTTTCCTGCGGGATACGGCGGGGGCTCTGGGGCTGCACCGGGCCGCCGCAGTGCAGTATCTCCGGCCGGAGATCGTCGGGCTGGTTTTGGGCGCATTTATCATGGCTCTGGGGCGGAAGGAGTTTTCCCCCAAGGGCGGCAGCGCGCCGGTCACCCGCTTTTTGCTGGCCATGTGCGTCATGGTGGGCTGCCTGATGTTCCTGGGCTGCCCCTTCCGGATGGTCCTCCGCATTTCCGGAGGCGACGGAAACGCGCTCCTGGGGCTTCTGGGCTTCGCCTGCGGCATTGGCGTGGGGGTCCTGTTCCTCAAGAACGGCTATTCTCTGAAAAGGAACTATCAGCAGACCAAGACGGAGGGTTCGGTTTTCCCCGTACTTACCGTGCTGGTGCTGGTGCTGGCCCTCGCGGTTCCCGCCCTTTTCCTCGCCACGGAGGCGGGCGGCGGCCCCGGCGGCAGCCACGCGCCGGTGATCATTTCCCTGGTCGCGGGCCTGATCGTGGGCGGCATTGCCCAGCTGACAAGGCTGTGCATGGTGGGCGGCATCCGGGATCTGCTTCTGTTCCGCTCCGTGCGGCTTCTGATGGGCTTTGTGGGTATTTTCGTTGCCGCGCTGATCTGCAACCTGGCCTTCGGTTTCTTCCACTTCGGCTTTGAGGGCCAGCCCGTGGCCCATAACGACGGCCTCTGGAACCTGCTGGGCATGCTCCTGGCCGGCTACGGCTGCACGCTGCTGGGCGGCTGCCCCCTGCGTCAGCTGGTGCTGACGGGAGAGGGCAACACCGATTCCGCCGTGACCGTGCTCGGCTTCCTGGCCGGCGCGGCCTTCTGCCACAACTTTTCCCTGGCATCCTCTGCCAACGGCCCCACAGCCAATGGCAAGATCGCAGTGGTGGTCTGCCTGGTCATCGTCAGCGTGATCGCCCTGACGAACACCCTGAAGAAAAAAGCCTGAACGGGGAGGTAGGAAACATGATCGATGCAAGAGGACGCTCCTGTCCGGAGCCGGTGCTGATGCTCCGCAAGGCCCTGGGCTCCAAGGAAAACAGCTATGAAATCATGGTGGATAACCGGGTCTCCGTAGAGAATGTCACCCGTTTCGCCCAGCATGAGGGCTTTCGCGTGACGGTAGAGGATCGGGAGGAGGAATACCTTCTCCGGCTGGACAAGTGACCTGTCTGGTAACCTTTTATTCTCATTTCGATGCGATTCGGATGAAGCGGACCCTGGGGGACCGGCAGATCGAGGCCAAACTGATGCCGGTTCCCCGGGACCTCAGTTCATCCTGCGGCACCTGCCTCCGATTTGAAGCGGAGGAGCCCCTGCCGGACTTCCTGCGGGAGGGAACGGAGCAGGTGGTGCTTTTGACGCCGGAGGGATACCGGACGGTTTTCAGAGCGGAGGACAGTTGATGGGCGATATTCAGATGACCAAGCTTGCAAACTGCGCGGGCTGCGGCGCAAAGGTCGGCGCCGGGATGCTGGCGCAGCTGCTGGAGGGGCTGCCCGTGCACCGGGATGAACGGCTTCTCGTAGGTTATGACCGGAGCGACGACGCTTCGGTATATGTCATTGACGAGAATACCGCCCTGGTGCAGACCGTGGACTTCTTTCCTCCTATCGCGGACGATCCCTTCACCTTCGGGCAGATCGCCGCCTGCAACGCTCTCAGCGACGTTTATGCCATGGGGGGCGAGCCAAAGCTTGCCCTGAATATTATGACCGTCAGCCCGAAGATGGACCGGGAGGCCATCCACGCCGTTCTCCGCGGCGGTTATGAAAAGGCATACGAGGCGGGCGTCATTATCACCGGCGGGCATACCATTGAGGACAGCGAGCCGAAATACGGGCTGGCCGTCACGGGCTTTGTCCATCCGCAGAAGGTGCTGAAAAACTGCACGGCCCGTCCGGGGGATGTGCTGATCCTCACAAAGCCCCTGGGCGTGGGGATCCTCACCACCGCCGCCAAGGGCGACCTGGTGCCGGAGGAGCTGATGGACCGGCTCCTTGTTCAGATGACGACCCTCAACCGGGCTGCCCGGGACTGTATGCTGCGCTTTGAGATCCACAGCTGCACGGACGTGACCGGCTTTTCCCTGATGGGTCACGCCTATGAAATGTCCTCCGGCAGCGGCTGCTCCATACACCTGTGCGCCGACAGCGTTCCCTATCACAAGGAAGCCTGGGAGCTGGCGGACATGGGATTTGTACCTGCGGGCGCCTACCGCAACCGGGACTACGTGGAGCCCAACCTTCACTGGGCGCGGGAGATACCTCTGCCCATGCAGGACATTCTTTTCGATCCCCAGACATCCGGCGGGCTCCTGATCGCCGCAGGGGAGAAGGACGCTGAGGCCCTGCTGCGCTCCCTGAAGGACGAGACGGGCTTTGCAGCCCAGGTCGGCTACGTGACCGCGACGGGACCCAAGCCGCTGATCGTGGAATAGATCGGCGTCATTTTCACAGTCAATATGGGGGTGGATCCGGCCCGGTGGCCGGCCCGGACTTCAAATCCGGTTGTGAGACGGTTCGCGCCGGCTCAGGTGTGTTCGATTCGCACACATCCCCGCCATTTTTCCTTTGGACGGCGTTCAAAGGAGTCTGTGCCGTCAGGGAAAACTCTGGCGGCACTCTTGGACTAAAGTAACCGATTTATTCATCGATTACGAAAGCAGACGGACGAAAAGGGGGCGGAACGGTGGAAAAGCGCATCATCATGGGGACGGCGGGCCATGTGGATCATGGCAAGACTGCCCTTGTCCGTTATATGACCGGTGTGAACACGGATCGGCTCAAGGAGGAGCAGACCCGGGGCATCACCATCGAACTGGGTTTTGCCCCCTTCGATCTGCCGGACGGACAGCGGATCGGCATCGTGGATGTGCCCGGACACGAGAAATTCATCCGCAATATGCTGGCCGGGACCACGGGGATCGACATGGTCCTTTTTGTCATCGCCGCCGACGAGGGCGTCATGCCCCAGACGCGGGAGCACATGGATATCCTGCGGCTGCTGGGCGTATCCCGAGGCGTGGTTGCCCTGACGAAAATCGACCTGGTGGACGAGGATTGGCTGGAGCTGGTGCGGGAGGACGTGACCGAGTATCTCAAAGACAGTCCCCTGCGGGATGCGCCGGTGGTGGAGGTCTCCTCTGTGACCGGGCAGGGCGTCGACGAGCTGATCCGGGTGATCGGAGAAAAATGTGCCCAGGTGCCGCCCCGTTCCAGCCGGGGCGTTGCCCGTCTTGCCATTGACCGTGCCTTTACCATGTCCGGCTTCGGCACGGTAGTGACGGGTACCCTCTGGAGCGGCTGCATCCGCCTGGGGGATACTATGGAGCTGCTTCCCGCCGGGAAAGAGGTGCGGGTGCGCTCCCTGCAGGTGCACGGGGAAAAGCGGGAAACGGCGGAGGCCGGCGAACGGGTGGCGGTGAATCTCCCGGGCGTGGAAAAGGAGACCGCCGAGCGCGGCGGCTGGCTTATGACGCCCGGCGCTATGGAGGAGAGCCGGAGGATCGACATCCGTCTGGAGCTGCTGCCTTCTGCGCCGGAGATGAAGAACCGCGCCCGGGTCCACGTCCACCACGGCACCGCCGAAGCCCTGGCCCGGGTGGCCCTTCTGGACCGGGACAGCCTTTCTCCGGGGGAGAGCTGCTATGCTCAGTTGGAACTGGAAACGCCTCTGGCGGTCCTGCCGGAGGACCGGATGATCTTCCGCTTCTACTCCCCGGTGGTCACCATCGGGGGCGGCGTGGTGCTGGACGCTGCGGCCCGCAAGCATCGCCGCAAGCGGCTGGAGGATGATCTCAGCCGTCTCGGCGCCCTGCAGAGCGGCGACCCGGTCCAGATCCTTCTGGCCTCCATGAAGAAGGAGGCGGAACCCTGGACGCTCTCCCGCATGGCGCTTTGCTTTGCCTCCGACGAAGCTTTGGCCGCTTCCTCCGCCGGACGGCTCGTTTCGGAGGGCAGGCTCACCGCTTTGCCGGACGGGACCTGGATGGATTCTTCCGCTCTCCAGGGTCTTTCGGAGAAGCTGCATGCCTGGCTCCGGGACTATTTTGAAAAGTACCCCCTGCGCTTTTCCGTCCCCAAGAAGGAGGCGGCGCAGGTCCATTTCCCTCACATGGATCAAAAGCAGCAGCGCGCGCTCCTGCAATACTTCGAGGGTACAGGAATGCTGGCGCTGGATGAAACGGGCATGCGGCCCGTCGGGTGGACGCCGAAGCCCGACGTCAGGCAGCAGGACATCATAGCAAGCGTTCGATCCTTATATCAGGAAACGCCGCTGACGCCGCCTCGCTGGAGCGAGGCCGTCGCAGCGCTTCAGATACCCGAACGGGAACAGAGCGAAATACTGACCTGGTTTCTGCGCTCGGGAGAGCTTGTCCGCCTGTCCGATGATGCGGTGATTTCCCGCAAGGCTCTGACAGAGGCGGAGGAGACGCTTCGCAGCGGCACAGCGGGGGAACCCTTCACCCTCGCCCAGGCCCGGGATCTTCTCGGTTGTCCGAGAAAACAGGCGCAGCAGATCATGGAGCATTTCGATCTCATCAAGCTGACCCGCTGGGATGGGGAGGCGCGGCATTGGCTGCCTTCGCCCCGGAACAGCGCTTCAGCCGGCGGCAGAGAGGAGTGACGGGAAGGAGAAAAGAACAGGTGACAGCATGGCTTTCGGTCTCCAGCCGGGATGGCGGGACCGGAACGGAATAAGGAGGTTAAGATAACCATGAAAAGAAAAGGGATCCCGAGAGTCCTGGGGATCGCCCTGGCGGTCTGCCTTCTCTTTGGGATCATGGCTCCTGCGGCCATGGCTGACGACAGCGTGGTTTTCGGAGCCGACGGGAGCGTGACCGTCACGGTCATGAACCCTCTGGGGGAGATCACACCCCCGAAAAACCAGCCTCTCGCCCCTCGCCTGACTGCGCTGGAGGGTAAGAACATCGCCCTGGCGTATTACGGCAAGGCCCAGAACCCCCATGCGGTGCGGGCCATCGGCGAACTGCTGGAAAAGGACTATCATATCACAGCCACGCTATATAACATTGGAAACGCCACGGGGGCAAAGCCGCAGGAATACTATGAGACCCTTGCCGCTTACGATGCCGTGGTACTGGGTGTGGCGGACTGTACCCAGAGTGCGTGGTGGGCCGCTTATCACGCCATGATGGTGGAAAAGCTGGGCACCCCCACCGTCGTGCTGACCCATCCTGCCTACGAGAAATCCCTGAACGTGGGCGCGGTGGACAACGGCTTCACCGGGCTTCGCCGGGCAGTGTTGGACGCCTACTACTACAGCGCGGGCTTCAACCAGATGAGTGCGGCCTCCACTACCGACTTTCTGCGCAGCACCGCCTTTGTGACCAAAACGGAGCAGATCCCCGACACTGTCTACAATCAGGTCAAGAAGGCGCTCACATCCCCGCTGACGGAGACCGAAAGCAACCCGACTGGCATTACGCTGCGGGACCTTTACGGTTGGAAGAACACGGACCCGGATCCTGCCGCCGTCACCTTCACGGTGCAGGCTTCCAGTGAGGAAAAAGCGGCGCTCCGGTTCAATGAAATGTCCATGGAACTGGGCTTCGGCGACGGCTTGCCCCTGGTGATGCCTCTGCCCGAGCTGGTGGACGACATGCTGGCGGCGACCACACGGGACCGGAATGACGTGATCGGCCAGATCATGCCCCGCGGCGGATATATCACCGTGGAGAAGGCGGCCATCAACTCCGTCATGGCGGGGGCGAGACCCGAATACTTCCCTGTGATCCTGGCGGCGCTGGAAGCCTATGCCAGCTCCTGGGAGGACGGGAACCTGCTTTACCACGCTCTGGTTTCCAGCGAGAACTACTCCATGATGCTGGTCGTCAGCGGTCCCATCGTCGAGGAGCTGAACATGTCCGGCCGGTGGGGCTACCTGGGCAGCGGCAACGAGGCCAATAACGGAATCGGCCGCGCTTTCCGGATGTGCGTCCGAAACATCGGCGTCAACCGTACCGGGGAGACCGACGGGACTGCCCGTGCCGGTCGTCAGAACGACATCGCCCTTACCGTTTTCGGCGAGGAGGATTATCTGCTTCCCGCTGGCTGGGAAGGGCAGAACGAGCTTCTGGGCTTCCGGAAGGACCAGAGTACCGTGACCCTGCTGGGCTACACCGCCTCCGCCATGTACGGCGCATACGGCGGCGTGAACTCTTCCTTCGATCCCATTCAGGTCGTCACCAATGTGCGGAACCAGAACAGCTCCAGCCTGGCGATCGCCACCATTCCCCGAAATGTGGCGGACCTGGTCCGGAGCCAGAACGGCATCGCGAACAAAAAGCAGCTGCTGGATTATCTGCTGGGGCTCAGCAGCGGCGGAAAGCTCCGCAGCCGCTACTTGCTGTGGCCGGTCATCGTGGGCGACCCGGACGGTGCCCGCCTGTATAAGGATTCCGGCACGCTCTACGGCGTCAGCGCTTTCCAGAACCGGCTCATTACCGGCGCGACCCTGACCAGGGCAGGCCGGGATGCGACCGCCCCTGGCGCGCCGACCGATTTCCAGATCACAAGGAACGGCGCCAGCGCCACCCTGAGCTGGGCGCCGCCCGCCTCTGACGGCGGCAGCCCCGTCACCGGATATCAGGTGACCTGCACCGCAGGCGCGGCAGCGGGCGTCCGGAATCCCGGCGGCGCGGTGAGCGCGATCGCCGCCGCTATCTCCCAGCCTGCTGCGGCGGCGGGTTCCGAGATCCCGACCCAGCCCGGCGTTTTCCCGGCGGTCACGAGAGAGGCCGCTCCCGCCTGGGTGAGTGTGAGCGCGGATGCGCGCAGCTATACCTTCGAGGGGTTGGACCCCAACGCGGAATACGTATTTGAAGTGCGGGCCGTGAACGGCGTGACAAACGCGGTCCAGGTCATTGCCGACGGCAGCGATTATGTGCTGGATACCAGCGGCAGCGGCCGCGGCGCCTGGGCAAGATAACGGCACTTTCACTTCAGAAGGAGACAAAACTATGATCATGACCCGAAGAAATCTTCGGTCACTGCTGAGCTTCCTGCTGGTGGCGGGGATCCTGATGGGCTTTTTCCTTCCCACAACCGTGGGCGCGGTGAACACCTATCGATTCCTCAATCCTTTGGGTACCGTAGAGCCAAGAGCGGATACCCCTCTGGCGGACCGCCAGCAAGTGATCGACATTCTCAACGGCACCGGCGAGCGGACCCTGCGCCTGGGCGTTGCATGGTACTATAAACCCCTGGACGCGGAGCCCCCCTACGCCATCGCCGAAATGCTCAAGGAAAAATGGGAAAAGGAGCATCCCGGACTGACGGTACAGCTGGTCATCCCCGATCCTGAGGCCCAGGGCATCGGCTCCGAGCTCCCGGCGGATCCCCAGTATATCCCCGCCGTGGGCCATGCCTGGAATATCCGGGCCGACATCGTGTACGACACCTGGGCGGAGAAGGTCGACGCCATCATCATGGGGGTCGGCGATTGAAACTGCTGCTCGTGGTGGAGTTCCACCCATGTAAAAGCAGTTGAATCCCGCGGCATCCCCTGCGCCTATATGACCACCTCCATGTTCCACCGCATCCA
>JAEEGL010573667.1_pt1 | contig 10311 bp, 8 predicted proteins | sample 9134231 | NCBI WGS metagenome assembly JAEEGL01 (sample SAMN16246548, study PRJNA631951) | gut metagenome | biome: gut microbiome; feature: rumen; material: fiber-attached | host: Bos | place: Iran: Karaj | collected 2018-10
GAAGGACATATCCACCACAACACCTTACGTCGTGCAGGACAAAGACTACGACACCTACCTGCGTGTGCGTGTCGACGTGCCGGGATATGTGGGATATCTCTACAGCGGAGTGAGGAAAGTGACCAAAGCGAAATGCTATATCGATGTGACTGACCCGCAACTGATCATCTCCAACGACAAACTCTACGTGGCTAACGCGAAGAACACACAGGAATATATCATCCTCACAACCATGAAACTGCCGACTGTGCTTACCGAAAACGACTGGGCGAACAGCAAGAAGCCCGACAGCAACGGCTATCTGGACATGGGAGGAACCAAAGAGACCACCAACTACGTCTACACACGCGTGAGAGAAACCGGATGGATGTTCGCTGGAACCGACGTGCGCTTCAAATCCATCTATTATGGTGAGACCACCTACACCAAAGACTTCCAGCTGACTGTGAAGAAAGTGAACGGCATATCATCACCCACATCAGAATCTTATCTCGAAGAAGATAACGGCTATTATTACGCCAACGTATCCTCCGGCTCCGACCGCCTGCGCGTGACAGCCACACCCATCCCCGAAAACGCAACCAACTTCAACGGCATCAAGGGTGACATGTGGCTGATGAACGGCTACAGCATCGGCGGCAGCCAGTATGGAGTGAACGGCAGACTCTACGAAGACTTCCAGTGTACAAGGGAAATCAACCCCGGCACCTACTACAAGAGCGTGTATGTGAAACTGACCAGGCAGTCGAACAACGTGCAGATTGCAGCACAATACACCAGAGGCTATAACGACATGGCTTACCACAGCATCAACTTCTTCGTGGGCGATGCCGACGGAAATGTGCTGATTAACAGCATGGGACTTGTGGGTGGATATACCACCATCGCCAGAGGCGACGTGATGAAAGGGCTGCAGATGAGCATATACCCACGCAAAGCAACCGTCAGGACGCTCACCACCACGACCACCGACGCCAGCAGTCTGGGAACGGCTCCAATCATCTCGTTCGACACTGACAATCTGACTATGACCGTGGATGCCACCAATGCCGACAACGGCACTTATTTCTATAACATATACAACAACCATGTGGCTGTGGGACATTTCCAGGTGAAAGTGGTGGACACGCCGGTGGAGGAGGTGCATATCGTGCCGGAAAAACTGAGCGTTGACCCGGGGAAACAATACGAGCTGGCAGCACAGCTGATTCCATCCAACGCCGACGGAGCACTGGCATGGTGGAGCAGCAACACCAGCGTGGCAACAGTCAGCTCAAACGGTGTCGTCACCATCAAGGAGGATGCGTCAATCGGTGCCAAAGCCACCATCACCGCATCGCTCGACGGTAAGACCGGATCCTGCGAGATTACCGTCGATGGCGAGAAATTCGACATCTATGTGGCTGGCATACAAGTGACCACCCAAAATATGGGCATGCTCGCCGAACTGATTGCAGAGAGGAGCGAAGAGAGCATGAACCGCTATCTCGAAGGCGACATGGATGTGAGGTTCGACGGGGTGCGAACGCTCACGCTGAGAAACGCCACCATCGACACGGGCGACTACGAAGCTCAGGGCATGACACTCGGAATCGACGGACTGATTGTAGAAGTGGAGGGCGACTGCAGGGTGAACAGCAACAACTACAACGGCATCAAACTGAAGAGCAACACCACAATCACCGGCAACGGAACGCTGACGCTGACTGGAGGCAACTGCGGAATCAGGTTCCAGGACAGCTCCGACTATCCGGTCACCTTGTATATTGAGAACACCTCAATGAATATAACTGGCTACAACTGCGGCATCCACGGAGGAAACACCGATTATTCAAACAGACTCGACATCGACAACGCCAACGTCCATGCAAGTGGAATTCAGGGGGCGGTGACATCATGGGCTGGAGGCATCGACCTCACCGACTGCGCCATCGTGGAGCCGGCGGGAGCTGAAATCTCCAACGGAAACATCCTCAAAGACGGAAGCCTCGCACTCAGCGTGCTCATTAAGGCAAGCGGAAAGAAAGGCGACGTCAACCGCGACGGAGAAGTGAATATCTCTGATGTCGTGGCGGTCATCAACACCATCGCAGGCAGCACCACCTTCAAAGCCACCGCCGACGTGAACGGCGACAACAGCATTAACATCTCCGACATCGTGGCTATCATAAATATCATCGCCGGAGGGAAATAGTCCGCAAAGGGTACATACTTCATACAGAATTATCAGAATTACTCGAATAGCACATATTCAATTAATTCTGATAATTCCTGTATAATAAATCCATTGTTCATGTAAAAAAATCCTGTTCAGCGGATAAAGTTTGTCCATACAGGCTGTTCAGGATTCGGATAGTCGCCAGCAGATGGGTCAAGCTTTCGAATCATCCACGCCATGTTACGGCCGAGTGTCCGCATAGTCTGCATCCCCTCCTCGTCGAGCGCCGCCTGACCAGGTGTCTGTCCATACACCATATTCCAGTATTGTGAGCTGACAACAGGCATGTTCATGATGGTGAAATATTTGTTCAAGCGGTCGAAAGCGGAGGATGCCCCACCCCGGCGGCAGACCACCACACTGGCAGCCGGCTTGAACTGCAAGTCACTCTTCAACGAATAGAACACACGGTCGAGCAACGCACAGAGTGAGCCGTTGGGACCGCCATAATACACCGGTGAGCCTACTACAAGTCCGTCGATACCGTCTTTCACCGCCCGCCAGACACTATAATAAAGATCATCGCGAAACGTACAGCGGCCACCGGTCCTACCACACATGCCGCAGGCGATACACCCTTGCACTGGCTGCTTGCCGATATGAATCATCTTCGTGGCTACACCCTCTTCATTCAACGTCTTCGCCACCTCACTCAGCGCAAAAAACGTGTTGCCATTATCGCGAGGACTGCCATTAATCAATAATACTTTCATAGTTTAATTCTTACATCACTCCTTTGCTTTCTCAATACGAAAACCTGTCTTCATTAACACACCCACTTGCCAGCTCCATTCAGAAATCTCGATCACATCGTCATGGCGGTCGTAGCTCATAATCCGATTCTTTTCCGGCTCAATCTCAGGATTGATAATATCCCGGAAATGCTTGATGAGCTGAAACCGACGGGTTTGAGAGTCCCACACATACCCCTCATAGATAAAATCCCCTATACCGTTCACAGAACCAAGAGAAATCATCAGGTCGGGAATACCGTCAAAATTGATGTCCGGCTCTTTGATATCACCGCCTGTAAACTGGTCTGATGCCACAGGGAAAGACAAGTCGGCGACAAGATTGAAATGCTTACCGTCGGGACGGGTGTAACCGAAATACACTTTCTCGATATCACCGTCAGCATTCGAAGGGGCAGCCAGACGATCCCACTTCAGACGACTGCGCACCTTGTCGGTTTTTTGAGCACCGGCAGTGCTGACTGACATCAATAAGAGAACAAATGCAATAAAAAACAATTTCTTCATGATTAGCAATGTCTTAAGTTAACAAATCAGATTATCAGTTTGTTTTATCAACTGGTAGGGACTTACTTTATGTATATCCGAAACAAGCAGACTACATTAATCTCTAAAGTTCCTAAAGACCCTAAAGACCTTAAAAACCCTAAAGACCTTAAAAACCCTAAACCCTATTTTAACCTTGCAAATTTAGCATTTTTCAACCAATCATCAAAATATAGCGTTAATTTAGTTATGTTAAAATAACAAATAAAGACAATAGATGTTTTTATTATTCGGTGAAAATCGTTAACTTTGCAAAAATTATAAACAAAAAGCAATACACTATGAGAAAATTATTGACAGCATTGGTGGCAGTGCTGCTGCCATTATGTGTAGCCGACGCCCAGGGACTGTTCTCAAACAAGGAATACAGTGGCGGAAGGCAACCAAGAGAAGCTTATATGCAGGGTGCCGTGCCGGAGGTCGATGGCAAGGTGGCGTTTTCAAAGACATTCAACGCTGCAGGGATGAGCAAGTTCGACATATACCTGAAACTGTCGCAATGGGCAACTTTCCGCTACAACCCCGACACTGAACGCGGAAAATGGAACGACGCCGACTACTTCAAAAACACTGAGTATGCTCGTATTCTGAAAGCATCGGCTGAGGAAGGTACCATCAAAATACAGGGCAACGAGGAGATGGTGTTCACAAACAAGACATTGGCTAAAGACTATGCCATCGCATCATATATCCTGCTGCTCACCATCAAAGACGGGAGCGCCACAGCGGAAATCCAGAACATCTCCTACACCTACAACCTGACCGACACTCCGGAACGCATCGAGGCGGAAGACTGGATTACCGACAGAGAGGCTATCACCAAGGCAAACAAACTGAACAAGGGAAGCGGTAAGTTCCGCGTGAAAACCATCGACTTGAAAGACGAGCTGTTCAAGGAAATTGAAGAAGTGCTGAAATGAAAGCTGACGAAATTGACGAAATCATAGCCAATGCGGTGGCTGAGAGCAAAGGCAAGAGCGCCAGGACTCAAAGGAAGAAAAACAGCTCGGCTGTGCTGAAAGCAAGGTCGGTGCTCAATATCCTGTTCATGCTGGGATTCCTTGCGGCTCTCATCATCTATTTCGCAATGCCCGAGCAGAAAGCATTGTTCTTCACTGTGGGATTCGGTGCTTTATTGCTGAAGCTCATTGAGTTCGCACTACGGTTCCTGTTTTGAGAATATGAGAAAAGTGCTGACTAGTAAACATATCATCACCCTGACTGTTATCCTGATTTGCCTGGCAAGTCAGGATTTGTTGGCTCAACGTATTATCCGCGACCTGGAGAGCAACGCAGACCTGGCAAATATTCCCAACGACTCCATCGAGAAGGGGAAAAAACCAAAAGAGGTGCCGGTGGATGTGGTGGCTTGGACCATCGACCCCATTTTCGGGAGGAGGGAGCCGGTGGATGTCGATACGCTTCAGCACGACTTCCAAAACAAGGCATACCCTGAGGGACTACACGGTGAATACAACAGTCTGGGAAATATCGGCTCACCACGTGAGTCGCGCATATTCATGGAACGGCCGTTCCAGCACGACTTCCCGTTCATCACAAACATGGACCAGTTCATTGAAAGCCCCGAAGACTATAAATACTACAACACGAAGTCGCCATACGTGAACCTCTCCTACGACTGGTGCGGAACAAAGACCACCGGCTACGACAACTTCAAAGGAATCTACACGAACAACGCAGGAAAACGGTTTAACTTCGGAGGTATCTTCCACTACATGTATGGCCAGGGGTATTATGACAACCAGCACACTGCTTTCATGAACGGTACGGGATGGGCTTCCTACGTGAATGACCATTACGACCTCCACCTCCATTACTCGCATTACTACATGAAACTGGAGGAGAACGGAGGTATCTCCGACGACAACTACATCACCAACCCGGAGTCGATGTCAAGGCGATTCAGCAACGACGACATCCCGACAAGGCTGAACAGCACTTGGTCGAGACAGAACCATGACATACTCACACTCAACCACCGCTACCACCTGGGATTCACAAGGGTCGAAGAGATTGACTCGGTCACAACCAAAGAATACTTCGTGCCAGTCACCAGCATCTTCCATCAGGCGGAGGTCGGAAGCTACCGCCGAAGAATGATTTCATACGACAACTGGGAGGACTTCTATTCTTACAGTTTTCTGCCCAACGACACCACACTCGACCGATACAAGCTGTTCAGTATGTATAATCGTGTGGGGCTGACCCTTCATGAAGGATTCAACAAATATGCGGTGGCGGGACTGAGCGCCTACGTGGGATTCGCACACCGCAATTATGAGATTCCAGACACCCTGGAGGGTGCAGCCATCCACACGCCGACTAAACTGAAGATGAAGGAGAACGATGTGCTGATAGGAGGAAAGCTCGAACGGACACAGGGGACATATATCCACTACAACGCCGACGCGGAATTTGTGGCGGCAGGAACGAACATCGGCGACTTCGAGGCGAACGGACACGGTGAGCTGAACGTGCCCATTCTCGCTGACACCGCGCAGCTGGCGATTGATGCCCACATCAGCAGCTATAGGCCCAACATGCTGTTCTACAACTTCCACTCCAAGAACTACTGGTGGGACCAAGACCTCAGCAAAGAGAACCGCTTCAGGCTTATGGGAACCTTGTCATATACCAAGACCGACACTGAGCTGACGTTCGGCATGGAAAACGTGTCGAACTACACATACTTGCAAAACAATGGTTTCCTGGCTGTCAACAGTTCCAACGAGGAATTCTACACCCACAACGCCGAGGTGTGCCAGAAAGGGAGCGTGCAGGTGCTCATGGCACGGCTTAACCAGCAGCTGAAGTTCGGACCGGCACATCTCGATGCAGACATCGTATGGCAACAATCTACAGACAAAGAAGTGCTGCCACTCCCCGCCCTCTCTATTTATGCTAACCTTTACTTCAAGTTTGTGCTCGCAAAAGTGCTGAAAGTGGAGCTGGGAGGCGACATGAAATTCTTTACAAAATACGAGGCGCCCGACTACGACCCGGTGACTGCACAGTTTATGCTGCAGAACGAGAACACACGGGAGAAAATCGGAGGCTATCCCCTTTTCTCCGTCTATGCCAACCTCGCTCTGAAAAAACTGCGGTTCCATATCAGCTACTACCATCTCAACCAAAGCGACGGACGGTATTTCACGATGCCACACTATCCCATGAACCCCAAAGGACTGCGTTTCGGCATCAGCTGGAATTTCTACGACTAAAACGAATCTTCTCACCTTCTCGTCTTCAAAATAATCAAATAGCCAAAAATGGTAAATGGTAAATCGTAAATCGTAAATCATAAATCGTAAATTATCTCGTCTTCTTGTCTTCTTTTAAAAAACCATTCATGAACATCCTGATAACTGGCGCGAACGGACAGCTCGGTAGGAGCATGCAGGACGTGTCGAAAAACGCTAAAGACCGCTATTTTTTCACCGACGTGTGTGAGGGCTATGCCCACCTCGACATCACCGACCGGGAAGCTGTTGAAGCATACGTAAAAGCAAACGACATCAACTGCATCGTCAACTGTGCAGCATGGACTAACGTCGATGCGGCTGAGAACGCCGGCGACATCGTGGAGCAGCTGAACGCACTGGCACCCGAGAATCTGGCGCTCGCCATGAAAGCGGCAGGGGGGCTGCTCATACACATCTCCACCGACTATGTGTTTGGCGGAGAACCCTACAACACCCCCTGTAACGAGTCGATGAAAGGCACACCCACAGGTGTTTACGGGCTGACAAAACTGCATGGAGAGCAGCGTATTCAAGTCTCAGGCGCCAATGCCATCATCATCCGCACGGCATGGCTCTACAGCGAATACGGAAAGAATTTCGTGAAGACCATGCTGAACCTCACTGCCACCAAGCCGGCACTGAAAGTGGTGATTGACCAGTGTGGAACGCCCACCTACGCCCACGACCTGGCTCAAGCCGTTTTCGACATCATCGAGAAGCGTAAATATGAAGGGAACAACGGCATCTACCATTTCTCCAACGAAGGGGTCACCTCTTGGTTCGATTTCACGAAAATGATTGCAGAGCTGTCGGGAAACACTGCCTGCGACATTCAGCCGTGCAGCAGCGCAGAATACCCGTCACCCGTAAGACGGCCCGCCTATTCTGTGCTCGACAAGACGAAAATCAAGCAGACATTCGGCATCAAAGTCCCCTACTGGACCGACTCCCTCAAACAATGCATCCAGAATCTGAAAAAGAGTTGTCAGCTTTTTTGATGTCCCCCAAAAACCTAAAGACCTTAAAGACCCTAAAGACCTTAAAGTCCCTAAAGACCTTAAACTCCCTAAACTCCCTAAAAAAAACTCAAAAAAAATGAAAATAGCAGTAGCAGGTACCGGATATGTAGGGCTGTCGATTGCAACGCTGCTTGCCCAGCATAACGAAGTGACAGCCGTGGATGTGGTGGCAGAGAAAGTAGAAATGCTCAACCGCCACGAATCCCCCATCAACGATGAATACATCGAGAAATACCTGCGTGAGAAACCGCTTTCCCTGACTGCCACCTTTGATGGAGCAGCCGCATACAAAGATGCAGACTTCGTGGTCATTGCCACGCCTACCAACTACGACCCTGTCCGCAATTACTTCGACACAAGACATGTGGAAGAGGTCATCGACCTCGTGCTTAACGTCAACCCCGACGCGGTGATGGTCATCAAAAGCACCATACCCGTTGGATTTTGCAGGAGCATGTATGTGAAATATCTTTACCGTTTCCAATATGAGCCACAACTGAAGAACAAACAGTTCAACCTCATATTCGCACCTGAGTTCCTGAGAGAAAGCAAGGCTCTTTACGACAACCTATACCCCAGCCGAATCATCATCGGAACACCGAAAATCATAGAGGGCAAACAGTTTGAGGTGGAAAACGACGCCATTCGGGCCATCGCCAACCCCGACAAACTGCGGCAAGACGGCAACTCTTTCGCCAATTTACTGAAGGAAGGTGCAATAAAAGAGGATATCCCGACGTTATTTATGGGGATGAAGGAGGCTGAAGCGGTAAAACTCTTCGCCAACACCTACCTTGCCCTGCGCGTGAGTTTCTTCAACGAGCTGGACACCTACGCCGAGATCAAAGGACTGCAGACCAGGGACATCATCGACGGAGTATGCCTCGACCCGCGCATCGGACCCCATTACAACAACCCGTCGTTCGGATATGGAGGATACTGCCTGCCAAAAGACACCAAACAGCTGCTCGCCAACTACTCCGACGTGCCGGAGAACCTCATCGAGGCAATTGTGGAAAGTAACCGCACAAGGAAAGACTTCATCGCTGACCGCGTGCTGAAAAAAGCCGGATACTACGACTACGACCAAGGGAGCATCTACGACCCGCAGCATGAAAAAGCCTGTACGGTGGGTGTGTTCCGGCTGACGATGAAAAGCAACAGCGACAATTTCCGGCAGAGCAGCATACAAGGGGTGATGAAACGCATCAAGGCGAAAGGAGCAGACATCATCATCTACGAGCCGTCCCTGCCCGACGGAACCACCTTCTTCGGAAGCCGAGTGGTGAACAACCTCGAGATGTTCAAGCAGCAGTCAGACGCCGTCATCGCAAACCGCTACGACCATTGCCTCGACGACATCAGAGACAAAGTATACACACGCGACCTTTTTATGAGAGACTAACCTATTATTCAACCTTAAACACCTCAAGACGATGAACATTCTAATTACTGGCGGTGCCGGATTCATCGGGTCACACGTGGTAAGGCTGTTTGTCAACAAGTATCCCGAATACCATATCGTGAACCTCGACAAACTGACCTACTGCGGCAACCTGGAAAACCTCACCGACATCGAGGACCGCCCAAACTACAAATTCATCAAAGGCGACATCTGCGACTTCGAGCTGATGTGCCGTATCATGAAAACCGAGAAAATCGACGGAATCATCCATCTTGCTGCAGAAAGCCATGTCGACAGGAGCATTAAGGACCCGTTCACTTTCGCACGTACCAACGTGATGGGAACGCTATCACTCCTGCAGGCTGCCAAGCTCTATTGGGAAGCTCTGCCCGAACGATACGAAGGCAAACGCTTCTACCATATCTCCACCGATGAGGTTTATGGGGCGCTGGAAGTAACACACCCTGAAGGAATCACACCGCCTTTCTCAACCAACGCATCCTCATCCGAACATCATCTCGCTTACGGCGACACGTTCTTCTACGAGGACATGAAATATCAGCCACATAGCCCGTATTCTGCGTCAAAGGCTGCAAGCGACCATTTCGTCAGAGCCTATCACGACACCTACGGCATGCCCACTATCGTGACCAACTGCTCAAACAACTATGGGCCCTATCAATTCCCGGAAAAGCTTATTCCACTATTTATCAACAACATACGCCATCGCAAACCGCTGCCCGTCTATGGGAAAGGCGAGAACGTGCGTGACTGGCTCTTCGTTGAAGACCATGCACGGGCTATCGACCTGATTTTCCACAAGGGAAAAATTGCCGACACCTATAACATCGGAGGATTCAACGAATGGAAAAACATCGACATCGTGAAAATGCTGATAATGACCGTGGACAGGGTGCTCGGAAGGAAAGAATTTGAGGACCTCGACCTCATCACCTATGTGACCGATCGCGCCGGACACGACCTCCGATATGCCATCGACTCCACAAAGCTGCAGAAAGAGCTGGGATGGGAACCGTCGCTACAGTTTGAGGAGGGTATCGAGAAGACGGTGCGATGGTATCTCGACAACCAGAAATGGATGGACAAC
>JAEEGL010777290.1_pt1 | contig 10311 bp, 6 predicted proteins | sample 9134231 | NCBI WGS metagenome assembly JAEEGL01 (sample SAMN16246548, study PRJNA631951) | gut metagenome | biome: gut microbiome; feature: rumen; material: fiber-attached | host: Bos | place: Iran: Karaj | collected 2018-10
AGTCACATGAACTGCCGAGTTTGCGAAGCTGTTTTGTGATCCTTCCGCCGTATTCCTCTCTCCATTCCCATACCCTGTCGAGGAACTTCTCACGTCCGAGATCGTGCTTGTCTATACCCTGCTTCTTAAGTTCGGACATGACACGGACTTCGGTCGCTATGCTCGCGTGGTCCGTTCCGGGCTGCCAGAGCGCATTGTAACCCTGCATACGCTTAAAACGGATAAGTATATCCTGCATCGTATTATCAAGGGCATGACCCATGTGAAGCTGTCCCGTGATGTTCGGAGGCGGCATCACTATCGTGAAAGGTTTACGTGACCTGTCAACCTCGGCATGAAAATAACCGCTCTTCTCCCACTTTTCGTATAACCGTCCTTCCATTCCGGAAGGATCGTATGTCTTAGCCAGTTCTTTACTCATAATATTATCTCCTCATGTTGAGAGCCACGACATCCTGATTCACTTCGTGAAGTCGTGGCCTACGTACTGAAAGTTTTCATAGAAAACTTTTCAGTACCATAAATGATCAATTAATCATTATAACATATTTCATTAAACAATAATACGGTCTCGTCCGCCCTGTTTTCCTTCGTACAGCTTATCATCCGCTTTACGTATGAGATGGTTTATCGGAACGCCGCTTTCTTTTTCCGCAACACCGAACGTCATGGTCACCTTATGCTTCTGCCCGTTATATTCAACGTCCTTATCATGCAGCGCCTGCCTGATGATCGTGAGGGCATTATGCGCCTCTTCGATCGTGGCATTACCGAACACGAGCAGGAATTCCTCGCCGCCCCATCTTGCAACAAAGCCTTCCCTTTTGTTCATCCCCTCGTTCAGAAGATGTGCGACTTCGCGCAGTACCACGTCGCCGCATTCGTGTCCGAATGTATCGTTGAACTTTTTGAAGTGGTCGATATCACCTATGGCAACGCAGTATTTTACACCGCTGTCCTCAATCTCATCTATTCTCTTCTCCGCGCTTCTTCTGTTAAAAAGTCCGGTAAGGACATCACGTTCGATAAGGCGACGAAGTGATATCTGAAGGCTGTTTAGATTCCTTCCCATCTCACCGAGTTCATCCTCGCGCTGTGCGACCTGGGGATTGAGCTTTGCGTCGAGCTTGTTGTCAGCGAGCTTCTTCATAAAGTCGAGCATGTATTTGACGACGGTAACGAGGTTGTTTGCAAACAGCATGATGAACACCGATGTTACCGCGATCGCAAGAAACATGACTATCAGATTCTGCGTGACGGATCTGTTAATGCTTTCCTTGATCTCGGTAGCGGGTTTGGCGACGCCGATCATACCGACGCATTCGCTTCCGCCTTTTCCCATCACAGGTGCATAATATGCATAGTATTCGACTCCCGTTATCGACACGTTGTCATAAAACCTTGCCGTCTTCTCGTTAAGAACCTCTTCAACGATCTTCTCACTGGCACCCTTTCTTATCAGTCTGTCGCCGTTCCCATCCTTGAGAGTCGTAACAAGCCGGGTATCAAGATAGAACAGTGATACCTCAAGCCGGCTCTCTTCTTCTATGCGGTCAAGCATGCCATAATCGTCGGATATGTCCTTGCCGCCCTTTAAGAGTTTTATCGTATCGCCCTCAAGCACAGCCTCGTACTCGCCGGGATACTCGTGGTCATAAGATGCAAGGACGGTCAGCGCAACGTTTCTAAGATTATCCTCCGCTTCGGATGTCATCGCCCGCTCTACCGACCTCGAGCACACCATCATCATAACGATACCGCAGACGATAAGCGGCAAGAGCGTCATCATCAGGAATTCGACATAGAACGATCTGTTACCTTTTTTGGTCACCCTCGCAAGTTTCATACCTTTCCTCCGTATGCATCATAGACACGTTTGCCGTCGGTAACGCGATAATCATCCTTCTTCGCGCGGCGCAGCCGGTCCGTAAAATCATGTATGTCCGTAAGCTTTGTCGGAAATGCCATACCTCCGCCGAAAAGCGCGGTGTCATGTGTATCGCTTCCGCCCGTAATAAACATACCAAGTTCTTTCGCATATTTCAAAGCTTTTTCGTTGTAATCAAGCCTCGATTTGTATGAAGGGGCATACGGTGAGGAGTGCGTTGCGTTCACGGCCTCCACTCCGTCGATATACTGTGGGAACAGCCTTATCTCCTTGATATAGAAAGCCTCCCTGAAAGGATGCGCATGCACAACCATACCGCCGCCCGAGTGAACGATCTCGAACTGCTCGGCGATCGTGGCATCCCACAGCTCGGGATGTTTATGCATCCATTCGATCTCAAGACCGAAGATCAAGAATTCCGTGCCGTTGTATCCGGCCTCATAAGCGGGAAATACCTGAAAATCATTTGCCTCGCCCCACTCCTTAGCCGGATAATATGGTGCAAAGAATTCATCTACAAAATCATCCCACGGCAACGACCTGTCGATCGCGGTATTTCCTCCCCAGTTATGGTTCGTAAGTATCATGCCGCAATATCCCGCATCCTTGTGGGCCTTTGCCATCTCAACGGCCGTGTTCTGTCCGCAGGCGCTCGACTCGCTCGAATGGGTATGTGTTTCGTATAAATACGGATATCCTTTTATCTTTTTACATTTCATGACATTAATCCACGTGGGCCGGGGCCTCAAATCTTATGCGAAACTTCGGCTCCTTTTCCATGACAAAATACTGATCACGCATCCAGTCATCACGCCCGTTCTCATGATTTTCGCCGTCAGGGCATGTTGCGAATATCCTAAGCGGTATGTCGCTTCCGCCCGTAAGCGGTGCATCAAAGAACGCACTCATAAAATCTATAGTCTCTACGCCCGCTGCCTTGTAAAACCAGCGTCCGCGAAATTCCATCATAAGGCTTAGATCTTTGCCAAATGTTGCCTCGCAAAATTCCGGGTTGCCGTTAAATGAGAGCATCATCTCGATACCGTCCGCATCTTCGCTTCCGCCCCAGCGGAAGGTAGCCGGGAATGCGGCATCCTCCCCTCCCGAAAACTTTGGCATAAAATACGGATCGAACAGCACATCCTTATACTTATCAAGAAGCGGCTGCCTGATGCCGACCGAAGCGTTGTTGGCATCTTCGATCTCAAGACCGAGCCTTCCCCTGTCCCTGAACTGATACATCGATATCCCGGTTATTCCGGAAGATTTGTGATCCTTTACGCGGTTATAATACGCTATGACCGAATCCGCCTGGTGGAGCGGTCCCGTAACATCCCCGTCTGTGTTAAGCTCTGCCTGTATGAAAGGTTTTTTGCCGAAGCGCTCGGACAGTCTCGCATATGTCCTTACGTATCTGTCGAATATCTCTTCGGACGAATCGGCGGTATATGAACCGCCTCCTGCTTCCGCAACATCATAAGGCCATCCGTAGTGAAGCGCTAAGTATTTGTCGGCGGACCATACATCCGCGGCCTCGTACGCGGGTGCAAAGATATCCTCGTATTCAACCTTATACACGCCGTTCTCATCAGGCTCTTCGCAAATAAGCCCCGCGCAGAACACCATCCTAACATTCGGGGCCGTCTCTTTTACGATCCGTGCAAACCTTACAAAAAATGCGGCTATCTCTTCATAAGAAAACCGCTTGTTGTGGGTAAACCAGTTGCCGTTACACTCGTGATTGACGCGAAGGAACATCCTTCCGAACGGACGCAGCTGCATAGCTATATTTCTGATATGATCATCGTCTATAGAGCAGTCTGCCGTTATGGTTAACATAACTTCCTGCCCGTGACGTCTGATGTCACGCATCTGCTCAAACTGCTTCCCGCCTTCACAAAACGGATAATAATCATCGTAAGGATAGTCCCATGCGAACTTGACGTCCATGTCAGCGCATGCCTCTGATATGCGCCTTGGCCACTCTTTGTCATTCGGATAATACGTGTACATTATGTTAACCGCTCGATGAGGTCGGCCGAGAGTGTTCAGAATATAATCCTGGCATACATATTCCCCTCTCTCGCTCCCGTCTCCGAGATCGAGTGCGCACTGCGCACCTGTAAGATGTACTTTTCTGATGGTCACGATTTCCTCCTTACGTTCCACTCATCAAAAGATCCGTAAACGACAACTGGTTCGAAGCCGGAAGCCCCGAAAGTATCCCGAGTTCAACCATATGTTCCGTAACCGTCTTTGAGACCTTTGTGCGGTCGCAAAAATCATCGAGCGACAGGAACGGGCCGTCCTTGGCAGCTTCGACCACGCCGTCAGCGGCCTTGTCTCCGAGACCATCGATACAGTCAAGCCTCGGCATTATCTTTCCGTCTATGATGCGGCACTGGTGCGCGCTTGCGGTAAATATGTCGATCGGCATGAACTCAAAGCCTCTCGCATACATTTCCTCGGCGATCTTAAGATCCTTTAATGTATTATCCTGCTTGGCGGTAAACTTCGTGCCCGAATCCGCCGCCATCTGCCTGTATTTTGTTATCTCCTCATTAAGTGTTTCCCTGCCGCGGCACATCGTCTCGTACGAGAACGACGATGCACGTATCGAAAAATACGCCGCATAGTATGCAAGAGGATAATTTATCTTATAGTAGGCTATGCGCCATGCCATCATTACATAGGCTGCCGCATGTGCTTTCGGGAACATGTACTTGATCTTCTCGCACGACCATACATACCATTCCGGAACGCCGTGATCGAGCATCTCCTGCTTCCACTCGGGCCACTCTTCCACCTTTCCTTTGGCAACGTCACCCTTCCTGACTTTCTCCATTATGTTGAATGCGAGCGAACTCTCGATCCCCATGTTGATAAGGTAAGTCATGATATCATCACGCGTACATATCGCAGTCGCGATCGTTGCCTTGCCTTCGGCTATAACGGTCTGAGCGTTGTTAAGCCACACATCGGTTCCGTGCGACAGTCCGGATATCCTGACAAGGTCCGAGAATGCCTCGGGCTTTGTGTCGAGAAGCATCTGTATGACAAAATCCGTACCAAACTCCGGTATCCCAAGGCATCCGAGCTTGCATCCGCCGATGTCTTCGGGTTGTATGCCGAGAGCCTCCGTTGATCTGAATATGCTCATGACTTTCTTGTCATCTAATGCGACCTTTGTCGGATCCGTATCCGTAAGATCCTGCAGCATCCTTATCATCGTCGGATCATCGTGCCCGAGAATATCAAGTTTTAAAAGGTTATGATCGATCGAGTGATAATCAAAATGCGTGGTGACTATGTCGGTCGTCATGTCGTCCGCAGGGTGCTGGATCGGTGTGAAAGAGTCTATATCCTCGCCTCTCGGAAGAACTATAATGCCGCCCGGGTGCTGGCCCGTGGTACGTCTTACTCCGGTGCAGCCCCTTGACAGCCTGTCGATCTCACACGATCTTTTATTGATACCTTTTTCCTCAAAATATTTTTTGACGTATCCGTATGCGGTCTTATCAGCGATCGTGCCTATCGTGCCGGCCCTGAACGTCTGCCCTGCCCCGAATATGACTTCCGTGTATTTATGCGCCTTAGACTGGTATTCACCCGAGAAGTTCAAGTCGATATCCGGTTCCTTGTTGCCCTTAAACCCGAGGAACGTCTCGAACGGTATGTCGAATCCGTCCTTTTTGAGCAGTTCGCCGCATACCGGACAGGCTTTGTCCGGCATATCGCATCCTCCGCGCCCTGCGTATGCTCTTACCTCGGGGGACTCAAAATCGGAATAATGACAGTTACTGCAGTAATAATGCGGCGGGAGCGGATTAACCTCGGTTATTCCCGCCATTGTCGCAACAAATGACGATCCTACAGAGCCACGCGATCCGACAAGGTATCCGTCTTCGTTGGACTTCCATACGAGCTTTTGCGCGATGATATACATGACCGCAAATCCGTTTGATATTATCGAATTAAGCTCACGGTCAAGCCTTGCGGATACGAGCGGAGGAAGATCGTCTCCGTATATCTGCCGTGCTTTTCTGTAACATATGTCGGTAAGCATCTTATCCGAATTCTCAATGACCGGAGGACACTTGTCCGGACGCACGGGTTCAATGCGCTCTATCATGTCAGATATCTTGCGCGTGTTCGTAACAACTACCTCATATGCCTTGTCGTATCCGAGATATTCGAATTCGGCAAGCATCTCGCCTGTTGTACGAAGATATAGCGGTGCCTGCATATCCGCATCCTTGAAGCCTTTTCCGGCCATAAGTACACGTCTGTACACTTCATCTTCGGGATCAAGGAAATGAACGTCGCATGTCGCAACGACCGGCTTATCCATATCTTCCGCGATCTTTATTATCCTGCGGTTTATGTCCTCAAGATCCTTGACCGAATTGATATCGGGGAAACGTTCCTCCCTTATCATGAACTCGTTGTTTCCGTTCGGCTGGATCTCGAAATAGTCGTAAAACTTTGCTATGCGGTCAATCTCGTCCGCGCTCTTTTTGTCAAGTATCGCCTGGTAGAGTTCGCCCTGTTCGCAGGCGCTTCCTACTATAAGACCCTCACGGTATTTCTCAATGAGGCTCTTTGGTATCTTCGCGTTCTTGTGATAGTACTTTATGTGGGACAGCGATACGAGTCTGTACAGATTGACCCGTCCGGTCTCATTCGCTGCAAGAAGTATTATATGATACGATCTGGACTTGCGGATCTTCTCATCCGACCCTTCCGCGAGCTTATTCAGACCCTCAAGCGTATCAACACCTTTTTCCTTAAGCCTTCCGATGAGCTTTAAGAATACATGGGCCGTCGCCTCTGCGTCATCGACCGCCCTATGATGATTTTCAAGGGATACCTTGAAAAACCTGCACACACTGTCAAGTTTGAACGTTGCGATCTCGGGTATTAGGAGGCGCGACATCTCAAGAGTATCCACGTAACTGTACTGTCTTACAATGCCTCCGGCCTTCTCGGCCTCCGCAAGAAAGCTCATGTCAAAGCCCGCGTTATGCGCAACAAGTACCGCATCCGCTGTGAATTCCCTGAACTTTGAAAGTGCGTCATTTATGAACGGTGCATCAGCCACCATTTCATCGTCTATACCGGTCAATTTTGTGATCTTCGAAGGTATTTTTTCCTTCGGATTGACAAAAGTTGAGAACCTGCCGGTTATCTCTCCCTTTTCGATCATGACGGCTCCGATCTCGATTATGTTGTTGTCTTTGGAAGACAGTCCCGTTGTCTCAACGTCAAATACAACAAACGCATCATCCACTGTATGACCGTCCGGGTTTACCGCGATCTTTTTGCCGTCATCGACAACATAGCCTTCCATTCCGTATATGACCTTGAAGTTATCAAGCTTTTTGTCTTTTACATGGTGGAACGCCTCGGTGAACGCCTGCACGACTCCGTGGTCGGTTATCGCTATAGCGTCGTGTCCCCATTTGACCGCCCTGTCGATGATGTCCGAGACAGATGAGACGCCGTCCATATCGCTCATCTTCGTATGGCAGTGAAGTTCCACACGCTTTAACGGTTCGTTGTCGTCCCTCTTTATCCTGAAATCCTGTGTCTTCTTGATGCCACTGATGTAGCCTATGGAAAGAACGCCCGTATATCTGTCTATGGAAGTGGTGCCTTTTATCATGATAAACCGGCCGTCTCCGACATTCTCAAGAAGCATTTCAGTCTGCTCTTCCTTCGGGAACAGCTTGACATCGATCGAGTCGGTAAAATCGGTTATCGAAAACGTCACCATCTTCTTGCCGTTACGCGTATCCCTTACAAGGAATCCGTTGACCTGGCCCCTTATCACGACTTCACCGATATCATCGTCAATATCGCTTATGTTCATCGGACCTTCGGTAAAATCACGCCCGAAAACGACATCGGGATTAAGCGGCAGTTTCGATCTGTACCTCTTCTTTTTTTCAACCGGTGCCGCCTCTTCCTTCTTCTCCTCTTTAGGAGGGATGGCAACAGGACCGTTTCCGTAAATATTAAAGACAGGCTCTTCTTCCGATGCATTCTCATACATGACGAGCTTATCGTCATCAATCTTTTTGTCCTCTGATACCTGCTCCGTTTGTTCCTCGGATTCCGATATCCTTCTTATCTTCTCCATTATCGCATTTTGCGAATGGATAACGCTCTTTCGCTCCTCTTTTTCCTTGAAGGCTGCCGTAATGGAATAGGATGTCCCAAACCTTGAATTTATGGCATGATCAAGATAATCAAGAATGTCCTCCGCCATATCCCTTGCAAGGAAGCGGTCTTCAAGAACAAGAACGATCGAATCCCCGCCTTCCGGGAACTCAAAATCGGCATGCATCAGAAGGTCGGTCCACGCCGGATTAATGGCGGCCGCCTCCCGGATGATACTGCTCTTATACTGCTTTATGAGCTTTTCGGGAAGATATGCATCTCCTAACGAAAAACTCTCGATTATCTTGACGAATATGGGCTCACCTTTGAAATACTGCTTCCTGATCTCTTCCTCGATCGCATAAATGCGCTCTTTTGATATGATGAAGTCGTTCCTTATTTAGATATGCAATTTATCATGACGCGAAGAAGAGACCAGCTTTGTTACTATGGTCTCTTCGAATGATTCCCTGTCGTCATCTGACACTTCAAGTGTCCGAAATACTTCAAAAAACTTCTTTTCCATAATTGTCCAGTTCTGTTTTTAATGCATTAAGAAGTTCCGCTTCGGGAACTTTTCTTATCGTTTCACCTTTCTTAAACAGCAGTCCGCAGCCGTCGCCCCCGGCTATACCGATATCGGCTTCCTTTGCTTCTCCGGGGCCGTTAACGACGCACCCCATTACCGCAACTTTGATGTTAAGGTCGTATCTGGCAACAAGCTTTTCAACATCGTTTGCAAGGGATATGAGGTCTATCTTCGTTCGTCCGCATGTAGGACATGATACAACGTCTATACCGCCCTGACGAAGACCGAGAGTTTTTAATATAAGCTTTGCCGATATGACCTCTTCTACCGGATCACCCGTAAGCGATACCCTTATCGTATCTCCGATCCCTTTATTAAGTATGATCCCAAGTCCTACGGATGACTTGATGTTTCCGCTATGGACCGTGCCGGATTCGGTTATACCCACGTGGAGCGGATAAGGACAGACCGGAGCTATTGCTTCGTGCGCCGCAACGGCCATCATTACGTCCGATGATTTGATCGAAACAACGATATTGTCGTATCCGCTGTCTTCGATCATGTGTACCTTATCGAGCGCGGATTCGACTATCCCTTCGGCTGTCACGTGTCCGTACTTTTCAACTATTTCCTTTTCAAGAGAGCCGCTGTTAACACCGACCCTGATCGGAATGCCTCTTTCCTTTGCTGCGGCAACGACCTCGCGAAGCTTATCAGGGCCTCCGATGTTACCGGGATTGATCCTGATCTTATCGGCTCCGTTTTCTATCGCGGCGATCGCCATTTTGTGGTCGAAGTGTATATCCGCAACGAGCGGGATGCTTATATTCTTCCTGATCTTTGACAATGCGGCGGCAGCCTCGGCTGTCGGCACCGTACATCTTATGATCTCACAGCCCGCTGCCTCAAGGCGCTTTATCTGGGCGATCGTGGCATCCGCATCTTCGGTCGCGGTATTTGTCATCGACTGTATAAGTATCGGATTGCCTCCGCCTATGACGCGGTCGCCTATCCTGATCACTTTTGTATTATCCCTGAACATTTGCCGGGTTCTCCAAATCTGCATATATTGTGGATATTCCGGCGTTTTTGCCGGCAAAACCCAACACCTTGTGTGTACCTTTTGAGTTTACAATGTCTCAATAAAATAGTCAATCACACAAAAAAGCCCGAATATGGTAGAATCTGTATGTAAAAATGCGGCAACCGCAATAGATTTTTAACAGGGGAAAAGAAAATGAAAAATAAGACAAGATTTGTAGTATCAATTTTGGTAATAATGTCCATGATATTCACAACAGCGTGCTCTGTGAATATCAATGTACCGAAGAAGGCTGATTTTTCACAGTGGAATCCGTCATCAGCCGCGCTGTCTTCCGTTAAGGAATATGTCAGCGCCTCCGTTGACAAAAACTCCAAAAGCTTCGTTCCCAAAGAGGACCGTATAGCGGTATTTGATATGGACGGAACGCTTACATGCGAGACTTTCTTTACGTATTTTGACACATGTATGTTCATAGAATACTGCCTTGTAGACCATCCGGAAAGAGTATCGGAAGAGCTTAAGGAAGTCGCGCGCAGCATCAAGCCAGGCTATACCGCGGATGAAGCGCTTGCGAGAAACTTTGCCAAGGCATATGCCGGAATGACAGTTGACGAATTGTATGACTATGCAGTTGAATTCGGCAACAAAAAGACTCCGAGCTTTAACAACATGCGATACTTCGACGGG
>JAEEGL011401355.1_pt1 | contig 10311 bp, 10 predicted proteins | sample 9134231 | NCBI WGS metagenome assembly JAEEGL01 (sample SAMN16246548, study PRJNA631951) | gut metagenome | biome: gut microbiome; feature: rumen; material: fiber-attached | host: Bos | place: Iran: Karaj | collected 2018-10
CCCGGCCGCGCCGACGGAGGCGCCGGCCACGACGCCGGAGACCGACACACCGCCGACGGCGACGAGCGCGCCGACCCCGACCCCCGCCCCGACGCCGGAGCCGTACTCCCCGGACCTGAAGGAACAGGAGAGGATGGAGGACACGTTCTTTGAGGAGAGCGCGTTCGTCGGCAACTCCCTCGTGGACGGCCTGCGGCTGTTCGGCGGGCTGGAATACGGCTCGTTTTACGCCGCGACCAGCGTCAGCGTCGTCAGCGCGATGCGCACGCGCGACCGGCTGCTCGCCAACGGCGGCTACGGGACGCTGATCGACAAGCTCTGCGAGGCGCAGCACGACAAGATCTACATCCTCCTCGGCGTGAACGAGATCGCCTTCGAGCCGGATTACTTCGCCGGGCTCTACGGCGAGATGCTCGACAAGATCCGGGAGAGCGAGCCCGAGGCGTCGATCTATATCATGGGCCTGACGCCCGTGACGAAGAGCCGCTCCAGCTCGAGCGACACCTTCACCATGAAGCGCGTGACCGCCTACAACGAGGCGCTCCGCGCGCTCGCGGAGGAGCGGGAGTGCTACTTTGTCGACCTTGTCGACGCCCTCGCGGACGACAGCGGCTATCTGCCCGCCGCCGGGTCTACGGACGGGGTGCACCTGACGCCGGACAAGTACGTCCAGTGGTCGGACTACCTGCGCACGCACTACGCGCCGGCGGACGCGCCGCAGGATTAAAAAAGCGAAAAACCGTCCATACTCAGGGTAAAACCTGGTATGGGCGGTGTTTTTCATGCGAAACGACAAAATGAAGCGCTGGGAGATCGCGCTCGCGCTCTCTCTCGGCATCGCGGTCTGCCACGCGCTCGTCTCTCCCGCAGCGGCGGGCTGCCAGTGGTGGGGCGTGGTCTTTCCGGGCCTCGGCGCCTCGCCGGAGGCGGCGGTCGCCGCATGGCGCGGCGCGGGCGTCCGGCTCGGCGGCGTTGAGGTGCGCCTCCGGCTCCTCGACTGGCTTTCGGGGCTGTTCTGACGCGAAAGCATATCTCCCCCGGCCTGCCTGCGCAGACCGGGGGAGATATGCTTGCTGTCGGTCACTTTTTGATCGAGAAGAAGGCGTCCCGCCCGGGGTAGAGGGGCACGTCGAACAGCTCGTCCTCGATGCGGAGGAGCTGGTTGTACTTCGCCACGCGGTCGGTGCGGCTCGGCGCGCCGGTCTTGATCTGGCCGGCGTTGACGGCGACGGAGATGTCCGCGATCGTCGTGTCTTCGGTTTCGCCGGAGCGGTGGGAGACGACGGCGGTCCAGCCCGCGCGGTGCGCCATCTGGATGGCGTCGAGCGTCTCGGTCAGCGTGCCGATCTGGTTGAGCTTGATGAGCACGGCGTTCGCGCAGCCGAGCTCGATGCCCTTCCGGATGCGCTCGGTGTTCGTGACGAACAGGTCGTCGCCGACGAGCTGGATGCGGTGGCCGAGGCGCTTGTTCAGCAGGACCCAGCCGTCCCAGTCGTTCTCGCCGAGGCCGTCCTCGATGGAGATGATCGGGTAGCGGTTGACGAAGTCCTCCCACATATCCACCATCTGCTCGCTCGTCATGACGGTGCCGCGCTTCGGCAGGTGGTAGCACTTGTCCTCCTCGTTGTACCAGTCGGAGACGGCGGGGTCCATGGCGATCATGAAGTCCTCGCCGGGCTTGTAGCCGGCCTTCTCGATGGCGGTGACGAGCGCCTTCAGCGCGTCCTCGTCGCTGTCGAGGTTCGGCGCGTAGCCGCCCTCGTCGCCGACGCCGGAGGCGGGGACGACCTTTTTCAGCACGTGGAAGACCTCGGAGCACCAGCGCAGCGCCTCCCGGAAGTTCTTTGCGCCGACGGGCATGATCATGAACTCCTGGATGTCGACGTTGCTGCCGGTGGCGTGCGCGCCGCCGTTGAGGACGTTCATCATCGGGACGGGCAGCGTCTTGGCGTTGCAGCCGCCGATGTAGTTGTAGAGGCCCACGCCGGTGGCCTCTGCCGCCGCCTTCGCGCAGGCGAGGGAGGTGCCGAGGATCGCGTTCGCGCCGAGGCGGGACTTGTTCGGCGTGCCGTCCAGCTCGATGAGCACGCGGTCGATGCTCGGCTGGTCGAGGGCGTTGAGGCCGACGATCGCCTCGCAGATCTCGCCGTTGACGTTCTGCACGGCGGTCTCCACGCCCTTGCCGAGATAACGGGCGGCGTCGCCGTCGCGCAGCTCGCAGGCCTCGTACATGCCGGTGCTGGCCCCGGAGGGGACAGCGGCGCGGCCGACGGTGCCGTCGTCCAGAGTGACCTCCACCTCAACGGTGGGGTTGCCGCGGGAGTCGAGGATCTCGCGCGCCATGACGTCGGTGATCTCGAAATACTGTTTCATATGCAGCTCTCCTTTTTGTTGTTTATCGTTCGATCAGGCTTTCGCCCGTCATTTCCGCGGGTTGCGCGAGCCCCATCAGCGCGAGGAGCGTGGGGGCGATATCGGCGAGGCGGCCGGGGTGCAGCGCCGCGTCCGCGCCGACGATGAGGAAGGGGACCGGATTCGTGGTGTGGGCCGTGTGCGGCTCGCCGGACTCGGTCTGGATGCAGTCGGCGTTGCCGTGGTCCGCGGTGATGAGCGCGACGCCGCCCATCTCCTTCACGGCGGCGACGATGCGCCCGACGCACTCGTCCACGACCTCGACGGCCTCGATCACCGCGTCGCGCACGCCTGTGTGGCCGACCATGTCGCAGTTGGCGAGGTTGCAGACCACGACGTCATAGTCCCCGCTGCGGATGCGCGCGCAGCACTCGTCCGTGACCTTGCGCGCGCTCATCTCGGGGATCAGGTCGTAAGTCGGGACCTCCTTCGGGGAGGGGATCAGCACGCGGTCCTCGCCCTTGTCCGGGCGCTCCACGCCGCCGTTGAAGAAAAAGGTGACGTGCGCGTACTTCTCCGTCTCGGCGATGCGCAGCTGCGTCATGCCGAGCGCGCTGAGGTAGTTGCCGAGCGTGTTCTCGATGCGCTCCGGCGGGAAGGCGACCGGCAGCGGCAGCGTCTCGTCGTACTGCGCAGTGCAGACGTAGGAGAGGTGCAGCGGCTCGGTGTCCATTGCGGCGCCCTCCGGCAGATTGCCGGTCAGCGCCCAGGTCATCTCTCGCGCGCGGTCGGGGCGGAAATTCATGAAGATGACGCTGTCGCCGTCCCGGATGCAGCCTGCGCTGTCGCAGACGACCGGCTCGACGAACTCGTCCGTCACGCCGGCGTCGTAGCTCTCCTGCACGGCCCTGACCGGGTCGGGCTTCTGCGCGCCGACGCCGCGGACGATCGCGTCATAGCCGCGCTGGACGCGCTCCCAGCGCTTGTCGCGGTCCATACCGTAGAAGCGGCCCTGGACTGTGGCGATCCTGCCGACGCCGAGCGCGGCGCAGCGGTCCGCGAGGTCCTGCACGAAGCCCTTTCCGCTCGTCGGAGAGACGTCGCGCCCGTCGAGGAAGCAGTGGACGAACACCCGCTGCAGCCCCGCGCGCTTCGCCAGCTCCAGCGCGGCGTAAAAGTGCGTGATGTGGCTGTGGACGCCGCCGTCGGAGAGCAGGCCGAGCAGATGCAGCGCGCCGCCGGTCTCTTTCGCGCGGCGCACGGCCTCGCAGTAGGCGGGATTCTCGAAGAAGCTGCCGTCCCCGATCGCGCGGGTGATGCGCGGAAGATCCTGGTAGACGACGCGGCCCGCGCCGATGTTCGTGTGGCCGACCTCGCTGTTGCCGATCTGCCCCTCCGGCAGACCGACGTCCAGCCCGGAGGCGGCGAGATACGTGTGCGGACACGACGCGAACAGTGCGTCCAGGTTCGGCTTCTTTGCGAGCCAGATGCCGTTGCGGCCGCCCGGCATCCCGAGGCCGAAGCCGTCCATGATGAGCAGAACAGTCGGTATCTTATCCATGATCCACCTGCGCGCAGATCTCGATCAGCTTGGCGAAGTCCGCAGGCTTGAGGGACGCGCCGCCGATCAGTCCGCCGTCGATGTCCGGTTCCGCCAGGAGCTCGTCTGCATTGTTGACGTTCATGCTTCCGCCGTAGAGGATCGAGACGCCGCGGGCGGTGCGGGCGCCGTACTTCTTGCGCAGCGCGGCGCGCAGATGGGCGCAGACCTCCTGCGCCTGCGCCGCGGTGGCGGTCTTGCCGGTGCCGATCGCCCAGATCGGCTCGTAGGCGATCACGACCTTCTTCATCTCCGCGGCGGAGATGCCGGCGACGGCGACCATCAGCTGGTAGTCCAGCAGCTCCATCGTGACGCCGAGCGCGCGCTGCTGCAGGCTCTCGCCGATGCAGACGATCGGCGTCAGCCCGGCGTCCACCGCGGCGCGGACCTTGCGGTTGACCGCGAGATCGGTCTCCCGGTAGTACTGCCGGCGCTCGCTGTGGCCGATGATGACGTAGCGCACGCCGAGGTCTGCCAGCATCCCGGTCGTCATCTCGCCGGTGAAGGCGCCGGAGGCCTCGTAGTGGACGGTCTCTGCGCCGACGCTGATGCGGCTGCCCTTCAGCGCCTTCTGCGCGGTCGTGATGTTCAGCGCGGGAAGGCAGATGACCGCCTCGCAGTGCCGCGTCTTCGGCAGCAGGGGCTTGATCGCGTTGGCGAACTCCACGGTCTCCGTGGCGGTCTTGTTCATCTTCCAGTTTCCTGCCATGATGGTCTTGCGGTATTTTCTGTTCATGATCTGGTTTACCTCATATTCTTTTCGTGATCACTCGGTCTTTTTTTTCGGTTCGGCTCACCTGTCCAGGAGGCAGGCCACGCCGGGCAGCTCCTTGCCCTCCAGGAACTCCAGCGACGCGCCGCCGCCGGTGGAAATGTGGGTCATCCGGTCCGCGTAGCCGAGCTGCTCCACCGCAGCCGCGCTGTCGCCGCCGCCGACGATCGTGACCGCGCCGGACTCCGCCAGCGCCTTCGCCACCGCCTTCGTCCCGAGGGCGAAGGCCGGGAACTCAAAGACGCCCATCGGCCCGTTCCAGACGACGGTGCCGGCGCCGCGGATCGCCTCGGTGAACAGGGCGATCGTCCTCGGGCCGATGTCCAGGCCCATGTAGCCGTCCGGGATCGCCGCGACGTCCACGGTCAGGAAGCTGTCCGTGTTCTCGAATCTGTCGTGGATCGCGGTGTCCACAGGCAGCAGGAACATGCACCCGCGCTCCTGCGCCTTGCGCATCATCTCCTTCGCGTAGTCCACCTTGTCGGCCTCCAGCAGGGAGGCGCCGACGCTGTGGCCCATCGCGCTGATGAACGTGTAGGCCATGCCGCCGCCGATGATGATCGTGTCGGCCTTGTCGATCAGGTTGTTGATCACGCCGATCTTGTCGCTGACCTTGGCGCCGCCGAGGATGGCGACGAAGGGGCGCTTCGGGTCCTCCAGCGCGCCGCCCATGATCTCCAGCTCCTTCTGGATCAGCAGACCGCTGACGGCGGGCAGGAAGGCCGCAACGCCAGCCGTGGAGGCGTGGGCGCGGTGGACCGTGCCGAAGGCGTCGGAGACGTATACGCCGTCCGCGCCGGCGAGCTCGGCGAGGGCCTTCGCCGTCGCGGGGTCGTTCTTCGTCTCGCCCTTCTCAAAACGGGTGTTTTCCAGCAGCAGGAGCTGGCCGGGCCGGAGTGCGGCGGCCTTTGCCCGGGCGTCCGGACCGATCACGTCGGCGGCGAGGATCACGTCGCAGTCCAGCAGCTCGCTCAGGCGCTCCGCCACGGGGGCCATGGAGAGCTTCTTCAGACTCTTTTTCCAATCCTCCTCCGTGACCTCCTCGGCCTTTTTGCCCTTTTCCGCCTGCTTCTTCACAAAGGAATCAAAGGTGGCGTTGGGCTTGCCGAGGTGGGAGCAGGCGATCACCGCCGCGCCCTGGTCCAGCAGATGGCGGATCGTGGGCAGGGCGGCGCGGATGCGCTTGTCGTCCGTGATGGCATTGGTCTTCTTGTCCAGGGGGACGTTGAAGTCGCAGCGGAGCAGGACCTTTTTACCCGCAACGTCAACGTCGCGGACCGTCTTCTTGTTGTAGTTCATATCTCTTCCTCCATCATGCTTCCGGTTGATTTCAGGTTCGGGAAGCCCTGCTGCCGCAGGGCCTCGTAGCAGACTATGGCGACGCTGTTGGCCAGGTTCAGGCTGCGCACCGGGCCGATCATCGGGATGCGGAGGCAGCGGTCGCGGTAGCGCTCCCGCAGCTCCTCCGGCAGCCCGGCGGTCTCCTTGCCGAACATCAGCTTCACGTCGCCCGTGAGATCGGCGTCGGCATAGCAGCGCGGCGCCTTCGTCGTGGCGAGCCAGAGGTTCGCGTCCCCGTTGCGGGCGAAAAAGTCGTCCAGATCGTCGTAGAGCGTGATGTCCACGTACTTCCAGTAGTCCAGCCCCGCGCGCTTCACGGCCCGGTCGCTGACGTCGAAGCCGAGCGGGCGGATCAGATGCAGCCGCGCGCCGGTGCAGGCACAGGTGCGGGCGATATTGCCGGTATTCATGGGGATCTCCGGTTCGTGCAGAATGATGTCGATCAAGTGTTGCTCGCCTGCCTGACAGTCTCTCCGCCCGGACGGACCGGGCGGGTTTTTACGGCTATTTATTATAGTCTCCTGCGCCGGCGAAAGCAAGGGAAACGTTGACAAAAACGGCAGTATCGCCAATTATTCATACTTTTTCCCCCGGAAAAGTGTGCAGGGCGCGTCATTGCCGGCGGCGGGCTACGGACGAACGAGCCGCATCGGTCACCCGATGCGGCTCGAAAAGGTTTTTCCGCCGCCTGCGCGGCAGGAGGAGGCGTCACGCGGCGGGCCGGAGCGCGGGGTCCGCGCCCGTGACGGCATCCACATAGTCGATCAGCGCGCCGCGGGCCGGGGCGTCCTGCGCCCACAGGCTGAGCGGCTGGCCGAAGCGGAGCGCCGCGCCGAAGGCGCTGAGCAGAACGGCGGCCTGTGCGCGGGTGAGCCGGCCCGCGGGATCCAGTCGGCCCGCGCCGTCGCCCTGCATGAGCCCGGACCCGACCGCCCACTGGAGGGCGGGGACGTCGGATTCCGGGATCTCGGACGCGTCCTCATAGCTGAGGAGGTTCGTGTCCTCTCCGACGCTGACGTCGGCGCCCAGCGCCTTTGCGCAGTTCCAGAAAAGCCGCGCCGCCTCGCTCCGGGTCAGCGCGTCCGCCGGGCCGAAGCGCTCCGCTTCGCCGTCCGCGATCTTCTCCGAGACCGCCCAGCGGACCGCCTCGGTGTACCAGAGCTCGGGGCCCACGTCCGGGAAGGGGATGACGCCGTTCACGACGCGCTCGCCCGCCCAGCGCCAGAGGATCGTGACAAGCTGCGCGCGGGTCAGCTCCGCAGCCGGGCTGAACGCCGTCGGCGCCGTTCCCACCATCAGGCCACGCTCGTAGGCGGACTTTACGGCGTCGGCGTACCATGCCCCGGGGGCCACGTCCCCGAACGGGAGGCCGGTGCTCCAGGCGCTGACGCGCTTCGCAACATTCTCCCGCAGGTTCTCGAAGAAGAACAGGTAGTCATAGATGTGATAGGAGCCCTCCGGGAAGATGTCGATCACCGCGGGATACTCCGCGGGGGTGACGTCCGTCACCACGAGCTCGCCGCGCGCCCCGAGACGGGCGCCGCACAGGGCGGGGATCGGCGCGGCGCCGGTGGACATGACCGCGCCCAGGTTGAGCGACCTGTCCGCCGCCGTGCCGTCCGTCTTCCAGTTCAGCGGGTTGATCGAGAGGGCTTTCGTCCCCGCGGGGATCACCAGCGTGTCCGAGAGCGTTCCGTCCTCGCAGTCAAAGCAGACGACCGTCCCGACGTCCGTCTCGCCCTGCGCGGGGACGATCTGGGGGTACTCCTCCGCCATCTGCTCCGTGACCGACCAGCCGATCGCGTAGACGGCGATCAGCTGCTCCCGCAGGGCCGCTGCCTCGGCGCCCTCGCCGAAATACTCCTTCATCAGCTCCAGACACATCTGCGCGCCCTGCGAGAAGCCGGCGAGGATCAGCCCGCGCCCTGCGTTCTCGTGGTCCAGATACCACCGGAAGGCGGCGGAGACGTCCGCGTAGGCGATCGCCTGCGCTTCCGCCCGCGCCTCCTCGGAGAGCCGATAGGCGTTCATGGACATCTGGCGGTAAAAGGGAGAGAAGAGGCGACCGACGTCCGCGTAGATCCCCTTTTCCATGTCGAGCGCGCTGACGAACTTTTCCCTGAGCCGTTCGTTCAGATCAAAGGAGTTCGCCTCGCTCCTGGTGTCCACGGTGGGGCAGATGAGAAAGACGTCAACCTGCCGGTCCTCGCCCAGCGCGTAGTAGGCCCAGCTCTCGCGCGCGCCGTAATCCGGGGCGCCGTCCGAGCTCTGTGCGGCGGAGGCCGCGGCGGGCAGCAGGAGGACGATCGCGAGCGCGAACGCCAGGATGATCCGCAGTTTCTTCATGGTACTGTACTCCTTTTCCGTTTTCGATGGCGCAGCCGCCCCGGCGGGTCAGCGCTTCAGATACGCCGAGGATACCGGAAACTCAAAATAGGTGTCCGGATACGGCTCGTCCCGCAGGGAGAAATGCCACCATTCGCAGTCGATCGGCCGGAAGCCGCTGCGCACCATGACCTTCTGCAGACGCATCCGGTTCTCGTACTGTTCCTCCGTGATCCCGCGGTAATCGGGGTGGGACACCTCGCTGAACAGATCGAACGGGCTGCCCATATCCAGCTCCTTCCCGGTCTGCATGTCCAGCAGCGTCAGGTCGACCGCGCTGCCGCGGCTGTGGCTGGACTGCCTGGCGATGTAGCCCTTTGCGAACAGCTCCTGCTTTTCCAGCTCCGGATAGAAGCAGGCCTTCATCCGGACGTCCTGATCCTCGATCCCCCACAGGATGAAGTGCCTGACCGCGCAGGCCGGACGGTATGCGTCGAACACCTTCGGGCGGTAGCCCTGGACGATCAGCTCGCCGCAGGCCGCCTTCAGCGCCCGCGCGGCCTCGATCGTCAGCAGCGCGCAGGGCTCCTCGTAGCCGTCGATCCGCTCCCCGACGAAGTTGTAGGTGGAGTGATAGCGGATCTCCTGCACGATGTGCGGGACGTAATCGGCGAGCACGACGAAGCCCGACGGGTCCATCGGCGAGTGCTTGATGTGTTCCGTTTTCATCTGCTTCCCCTTTCCCGCGGTCAGAGCAGGCGGTCGAGCGCCGCGGCGCGCCCGCACAGTATCGCCTCCGGGTCCGCGCCGACGAGATCCAGACCCTCCGCCTTGACGCACAGCGCGTCCCGGACGCCGTAAAAGGTCTCGCAGAGCAGCTTCACGTAGCCATAGCCCGGCTCGTCGGAGAGGATATAGCCGCCCGCCGTCGTGACATAGATCATGCGTGAGGCGCGGCACAGGCTCTCCGGGATCCCCTGCTCGGAATAGCGGAAGGTGATCCCCGCGACATTGATCGCCTCCAGATAGGCCTTGAGGCAGGCGGGGAAGGACAGGTCCCAGTACGGCGCGGCGAACAGCAGCACGTCCGCCTGCGCGAACTGCCGCGCGTAGCGGAAGACCGGGTCGCCGAAGGCGCCGCGCTCCGCCTTTTCGCTGCGCGCGGCGAGCGTCTCCCGGAACAGCGGCGGGATCTGCTCCCGCTCGAGTTCGACCTCCATCACGGTCCCGCCCAGACGCCGCAGCACGTCCTCCGCCAGCCGGCGCGTCCTGGAGTCCTCCCGGACACAGGCGTTGATCAGAAGTATGTTCATCTGTGGCTCCTCTCTCCGGACCGGTTCCCGCCCCGCGGCGGACCGTCCGGGGACGGCGTCCTCACTCGATGGTGAGGATGTCCGAAAAGCCCGTCACGTCGAAGATCTCCATGATGGGCGCTCCCACGCGGACGAGCTTCATCCCGCCCCGGGGGAGCATCTTCTTCTGGGCGGAGAGCAGCACGCGCAGTCCGGCGGAGGAGATGTACTCCAGCTTCTCCAGGTCCAGCGTCAGGGTATTCGCGTCCTCCAGGTCGTCCCGGAGCGCCGTCTCCAGGTCCGGCGCGGTGACGGTGTCCAGCCGCCCCTCCAGGGCGACGGTGAGGGCCTGTTCGTCAAAGGTCTTGGTGATGTTCAGCATGTTTTTGTCCTCCTGTATCATCCGTTTTTATCGGTCGCGCTGCGGCGGCGCGCAGCCGCGGAGAGCCGCAGTGCCGGTCCCGGCCGCGCTCACGCGCCCAGGAGCTTTTTCAGCGTCAGGACGTTTTTGCCGTCCCGGTATTCGTAGGACACCTCGTCCATGAGCTTTTTCGTCATCAGGATGCCGAGACCGCCGACGTCCCGCTCCTCCGCGCTCAGCGTCACGTCCGGGTCCTCGCGCCCGAGCG
>JAEEGL012072371.1_pt1 | contig 10311 bp, 10 predicted proteins | sample 9134231 | NCBI WGS metagenome assembly JAEEGL01 (sample SAMN16246548, study PRJNA631951) | gut metagenome | biome: gut microbiome; feature: rumen; material: fiber-attached | host: Bos | place: Iran: Karaj | collected 2018-10
GAGATATCAACAAGCCAAATCAAAGCCGAATTAAGAGAACGAAAATGACAGAAAAGACCGAACAGCGAAGACTTTGGGACATTCAGCTTGAAATTCTGGATGTTATAGATCAAGTGTGCAGAGAGAACAAACTGCACTATTCGCTGTATGCCGGCAGTCTTTTGGGGGCTGTTCGTCATCAGGGGTTCATTCCCTGGGATGACGATTTGGATGTATGCATGCCGCGTCAGGACTATGAGAGATTTTTAGAGGTGTGGAAAAACGAAGATCACCCTGGGTTTCTTATCCAGAACAAAAGAAACACTCCGTCTTTTACGCAGTCCTTTTCAAAGATTCGAAAAGAACACACTACCTTTTTACAATACGACTGGGAAAAAGGACGATACCACACCGGGATATTTGTAGATATCTTTCCAATCGATAGGTATCCTGCGACCTTTGTCGGACAGAAAGTGTTTCAATGGCGATGCTTGAAGTATCAACTTTATACAAGAGAATTTGTCCCACCAAAAGCATCTCCAATAGTCAAAGTTATATCAAAGCTGTTTTTATTAATGTCTTCTAAATCTCAAAGAATAAAATACAGAACTGAGTTTGAAAACAGGCTGGATATACTGTCTGAAAAGACGGAATTGCACACTGTTGCAGTCGAGAGTACCGCAACTATGTCTCATAGTCTTCCGCCTGATCTTTTGGATAAATACGTATATCTTCCTTTTGAAGGAAGGAAATATCAGTGTTTTGCGAAATGGGATGAGTATTTGGCCCTAAAGTATGGGGATTATATGCAGTTACCACCAACAGAAGAAAGAGTTTGGAAACATTATCATCTGATTATTGATTTTGATCATAACTATGGAGAAGAGTCATGAATGAACCAATTCGCGTTTTGCAAGTAATTGGAATCATGAATCGTGGTGGTGCTGAGGAAATGATCATGAACCTTTACCGCCATGTAGATCGAAAAAAAGTCCAGTTCGATTTTGTTGAAAACGAGAACGAAGGTGCTTTTTTCGATGAAGAGATTCGCAACTTGGGAGGGAAAATATATCATTGTCCTCGTTTTAATGGCAAGAATCTATTTTCATATATAAAATGGTGGAAAGACTTTTTTGGTGCCCACAGTGAGTACCGCATTATACATGGTCATATCGGCAGCACTGCATCGGTTTATTTGAGAGAAGCAGAAAAAAACGGCTTAATTACAATTGCTCATAGTCACAATATTTATTCTAATGGGAAAAAGCATTTCTTATATAAAATACTTTCATATCCAACAAGATATATAGCGGACTATTTCTTTATGTGCTCGCACCAGGCAGGCGTGGATCGATTTGGAGCGCGTACTGTTTTTGATGCAAATAAGGCTTACTTAGTACCAAACGCAATAAACACGAGTCATTTTCAATTCAACGAAAGCATTCGAGCGAAGAAAAGAAAAGAGCTTGAGATAAATGAAGATTTGTTTCTTGTTGGACATGTCGGAAGGTTTACCGATCAGAAGAATCATTCGTATTTGTTGGAAGTATTTAAGCATATCAATCAGTTGGTTCCCTCTTCGAAACTGATTCTTGTTGGTGATGGAGAATTACGTTCTAAGATCAAGAAGAAAACTGATTTAATGGGGTTAAGCAGACAAGTCTTTTTCGCCGGTATCCGTTCAGATGTTAATGAATTGATGATGGCGATGGATGTGATGATATTTCCGTCAAAGTTTGAAGGCCTTCCGGTGACGCTTGTTGAAGCTCAGTGTACAGGTTTGCCTTGCATTATTTCGGACACCATCCCTTCGGATAGTATACTCATAAAGGAAGTCGTTCAGGTTTGTGCCTTAAGCGACAACGTGTCGACATGGGCGAAAAGAACAATAAACCATCCGAGCGTCAATCGTTTTGATTGTGCTGCAAGAATAAAAGGCGCGGGATTCGATGTTGAGAGGAGCGCAAGATGGCTGGAGGAATTCTATCTTGAAAAAGCAAAATAACGAGGTTTTGATCACGGTTTTCACTCCGGCGTATAACCGCGCCCATACTCTGGTCAGAACGTATAAAAGCCTTCAGAAGCAAGACTGTAAGGACTTTGTTTGGCTTGTTATCGATGATGGGTCAACAGATAATACCTGTGAACTTGTAAGAAGCTGGACTGAAGAAGGGAATGACTTTGAGATTCGCTACATCCATAAAGAGAACGGAGGCATGCACAGTGCTCACAACACCGCTTATCGTAACATTGAGACTTTGCTCAATGTCTGTATCGATTCTGATGATGAATTGGCAGAGGGAGCAATAAAAAGAATCCTTAAAAAATGGAACGAGATCGATAGTCAGGACTATGCCGGCATCATCGCTCTGGATGCTGATATAAATACGGGGGAAGTGATCGGCAAGAGTTTTCCGGAAGAGATGAAAGAGACAACTGTTTCTGGTTACTATAATGCCGGGGGTAGCGGCGATAAAAAACTTATCTATCGTACCGAGGTTATTCGAAAGTACCCAGAGTATCCTGAGTTTGAAGGAGAGAAGTACGTCAGCCTTTCCTACAAATACTTGTTGATCGATCAGGATTATAAAATGGCTGTATTGGATAAAGTTGTCTGTAATGTCGAATACCAGACCGACGGCTCAAGCAACAGCATGTTCAAACAGTATTTGAACAATCCAAAAGTATTTGCTTTTTTGCGTACAGTTAAGATGAAATATGACGCAACTTTCAAGAGAAGAGTTATCGATTGCATTCATTATTGTTCAAGTGCGCAAATCGGTCACATCAAGGGCTATGTCAAAGATTCACCATATCCTTTCCTGACCGTATTATGCACACCGGCAGGGCATCTGCTGACAATCTATATAAAGAAGAAAGCTGGTAGTTTATGATTCCGAAGAAGATTCATTATTGCTGGTTTGGAAGAAATCCAAAACCAAAACTGGCAAAAAAGTGTATTGCCAGTTGGAAAAAGTATTGTCCGGATTATGAGATTGTTGAGTGGAATGAGGATAATTTTGATGTTGGGATGAATGCCTATACCCGCTCTGCTTACGAACAGAAGAAATATGCTTTTTTAACAGATTACGCCCGTCTGATCGTTCTCTATGAATGGGGCGGAGTTTATTTTGATACTGACGTGGAACTGCTGAAACCGTTGGACGACTTGTTAGAGAATAAGTCATTCTTTGGTTTCGAGAATAATCAACACGTGAATACGGGTCTGGGGTTTGGAGCGGAAAAAGGGAATCATTTGGTTAAAAAGATGCAGGAAGAGTACGAGCCGTATCTAAACCAAAACAAAACCTTTATCGGCTGCCCGATCCTGAATACTCAGGCACTAGTCAAAATGGGTCTTGTACTGAATGGTCAGAAGCAAGAACTGGAAGGAAATACTGTTTATCCGGTCGAATACTTCAATCCTTACGATGATCCTACTGGGAGATTGAACACCACAAATAACACATATTCTATCCACTGGTATGCTAAGAGTTGGATGAGCAAGAAAAAAGTTCTTAGAAGTATGCTGACAAAACCCTTGCACAGACTGTTTGGAGCAGACTTTTTTCGAAAGGAGAACAAATCGTGAAGCCGTATATTCGCGTTATATGGAATTGGATCAGATTAAGCACCAGAGGACGTTATTGTTCTTCCTGCACAGTAGAAGGAGCCCAATTGCTTGGATGGGATACAAAGTTGGTCTTTGGCAAAGGTAGCAAGATCAGTCTTTCAGGAAAGATTTGCAGTGATGGCAGGCTGACTATGATCGTTGGCGAGAATGCCGAACTTATGATTGGGAAGCATGTGTATTTTAATGAAAGAACGATGATCAGTTGCCAGAAAAGAATAGTAATCGGTGAAGGCTGTAAATTTGGTCCTAATGTAACGGTTATAGACAACGATCATCTCTTTACTCAAGGAGGTGTACGGGGAGACTTGACTTCTTCGCCCATTTCGATTGGAAAAAACTGCTGGATCGGAGCGAGCGCTGTTATTCTAAAGGGGACCATTATCGGGGATAATTGTGTCATTGGAGCCGGCTGTATCGTTAAAGGGACTATACCTGCAGCAAGTATAGTTACTCAGGATAGAAAACTGAATATTAAACCGATAGAATAAAGTTATGAAGAAAAAAGTGATCATCTGTATGACTTCTATGTATTTGGGAGGCGCAGAGCGAAGCCTTATCGGATTGCTTGAGGCTTTTGACTATGAAAAATACGATGTATCACTTTTTTTGTGTGACCAAAGCGGGGAATTGATGGCGGACATACCCGATAGCGTCCACCTACTATCTGAGATCAAAGAATACAAGGCGCTCGAACAGCCCATTTCCTATGCCGTTCATAACGGGCTATGGAAAGTGACACTAGGGAGAATAATCGGAAAGATTCGGTCAAGATTTTATGCAAAACGTTTTAAAGGTTGTAGTGATATCATAGTTGGAATTGATTACAAACAGAAGTATACTCGTAAATATCTGCCTATCATCAGCGATGAAGAATATGATTTGGCGATCAGTTTCATGGTTCCGCACTATGCAGTAGCGGAGAAAATCAAGGCGAAAACAAAAATAGCTTGGGTGCATACGGACTATACTAGAATGCATCTAGACATTCAGTCAGAAGAAGCCATGTGGGCGCAATACGACTATATAGCGGGAGTGTCTAAGGGCGTTGTAGATAGTTTTGGAATCGTGTTTTCTTCACTGAAAAACAAAGCGATCGTTATCGAGAACATCCTTTCAGAAAAATCAATTCGTAAACACGCCAAAGAAGTAGTTTCGGAATTTGATCGTTCTTATATAAATCTGCTTTCTGTAGGCAGATTTACTATAGCCAAAAATTTTGACAGTATTCCCGAAATATGCAGAGAACTAATAAGGCAGGGATTGAATGTCAAGTGGTATCTGATTGGTTATGGCCCAGACGAAACGGTGATAAAGAACAAAATCCAGGAGCACGACATGGCAGATCGAGTCATCGTTTTGGGCAAAAAAAGAAATCCTTATCCATACATTGCAACATGTGATTTTTATATTCAACCAAGTCGTTACGAAGGAAAGGCGGTAACTGTGCGAGAAGCCCAACTGTTGGGAAAACCGGTTATTATTACGGCTTATCCAACTTCGAGAAGTCAGCTGATAGATGGATATGACGGCGTGATCGTGCCAACAGATCTCCAAGGCTGCGCGCAGGGGATTGCTGATGTTTTGCGGAACGAAGAATTATCAAAGCGGATTAGCGAGAATTGCCTAAAGGAAGACTATACGAACAAAGGTGAAATTAACAAATTGTATAGTTTAATGCAGTGACCAATAATCTGGAGGTTTTTACAGTGAAGAAAGTGATGTTTTTTATTGAAAGTCTGGCTGGAGGCGGAGCAGAAAAAGCGCTAGTCAATCTGATAAAGGCTCTCAATAAAAAAGAAGGGTATGAACTATATATTTATACAGTGACAGACGAAGATGTCTATCAGAATGCTGTCAGTGATATCTGCAGGTATCGCTCTTTTCTACGTAAAAAGAATTACAGAAGCGGAGGGTTGCGCAAGATATTGTTTTGGCTTGGAGTACGATTTATATATGGTGCGCCGACCTCTTTGATATATAGGCTGTTTATTAAAGAAGAATTCGATGCTGAAGTGGCGTTTGTTGAGGGGTTCTCAACAAAACTAATCGCCTCGTCAAGAAGTAAGAAGAGTAAAAAGGTGGCATGGGTACACATCGACACAATAAAAAACGGGTATGCGGATCGTTTTTTTAAGGATTTGCAGGAGCAGGTCAACGCATACGAAGCATATGATAGGATTGTTTTCGTCTCTGATACGGTGAAAAAATCATTCGAAGAAAAGTATAAGATTAGTCCTCGGTCGCAGATTATTCATAATCTTTTAGATATCCAGGAGATAATCGAAAGCGCCCGAGAGAGCATCGATCTGCCACAAAACGATTCGCTTCAAATGATTACTGTAGGTCGTCTAGAACAGCAAAAAGGCTATATTAGATTGCTAAAATCACTAAGTTCAATATGCAATAAGGATTATTCTCTTTGGATAATAGGAGACGGATCACAGAGGAAAGAGTTAGAGAGTTTAATCAAAGAGTATCGTTTGGAGAATAATATCAAAGTATTGGGATTTCAGTCAAATCCATACAAGTATATTTCTAAGGCAGATGTTATGATCTGCTCATCTTATGCCGAAGGATATAGCACTGTAATATCTGAAAGTCTGTTGTTAGGCGTTCCGGTTTTTTCTGTGGAGTGTTCCGGTGTAGTTGAACAACTCGAAGATGGAAGACTTGGAAAGATTGTCCCGAACACTGATGCGGATCTGACCGAGATGCTTCGCGATCTGATCTGCAACCCCAGTCAAATTGACCAGTATAAAATGGACTCCAATAAGATTCATGATATGCAAGCCAACGAATTGGTAAAAATTGAAAGGTTGCTTGATGAATAGGGTCACTGTTTTTACCCCGACATATAATCGGGGTTATGTAATCCATAAATTGATAGATTCCTTGCTTCGTCAGACTGTTTTTGACTTTTCTTGGCTTGTAATAGATGATGGATCAGACGATAATACCGAAGAGATTTTTAGTAAGCTCAGCGAATCGGAGATGCCATTCGAAATTCGCTATACTAAAGTTTTGAACGGCGGTAAGCAACGTGCTATTAATCGAGCTGTTTCGTTGATAGATACCGAGTACACTTTTATCGTAGATTCAGATGATTATCTGGTGCCGGACGCAATGGAAAAGGTTCTGTCCTGGATAAATGACAAAGGTATTGATGATAGCTTTGCAGGCGTATCGGGCGTTAAAGGAACAAACACTCTGACCTCTGTAGGGAACAGGAAACATCGGTTCTCTGGAGGTTACGTTGACGCCACAAATCTGGAACGAAGAAAATACGGTCTGGAACTTGACATGGCAGAAGTATATAAAACCGAGATCCTTCGTAGATACCCTTTTGAAGTGTTTGAAAATGAAAAGTATGTTCCGGAGGCGACGGTATGGGATCGCATTGCTTTGGACGGATATAAACTGCGCTGGCACCAAGACATCATTTATATTTGCGAGTATTTGGATGACGGGCTCACCAAAGGATCGTGGAGACTATTGAAGAATAATCCAGTTGGCTATGCCAAATTATTCGATATGCAGTTGTTAACAAATAACAAGGGCAAATGGAAAATCTGCATACAGATGGTATGCTGTCTGATACTTGCGAAACGATGGATTTTTATCTTCAAAAGCAACAACCCTTTTAGAGCTGTACTGTGCACTCCAGCCGCCTATTTTCTTTCTCTTCGCAGAAAGAGTCAGTTTCGTAAATATATAAAGTAAAATGCAGAGCTAGACTTTTGTTTTTCTGATTCTTTAGCGCATAGTATAATTAACACAATGAAGAAGATTGCTTTTTATATTGAATCAATGGTCCTGGGCGGCGCGGAAAGATCCCTGCTTGATATCGTCAATTATCTCGACCCAAACCTTTTTGACATCACCATTATCTCGATATTTAAATACAGCGTTTACCAGACCGCTGAAACATATGATTTTTCGTCATATGTTAACAAGAATATACATGTAATCACTCTGGTAGATAATTCGAATCAATTCCTTTATAAAACGTTCAATCGGTTTTATGCTCATACAAATATCTCACTGATCTATTCGTTCCTTGTTCGTGAACGTTATGATATAGAGGTTGCGTTTTACGAAGGGATGCCTACGGAGTTTGTGGCATTTTCTACAAACAAAGAATCAAAGAAATACGCCTGGCTTCATACGGACAACGGACCTATTTACGATGGAAGACCAGATGAACTTGTGAAAAAGCAGGAAAGCATCTACCGCAGATACGACAGTGTGATAGCTGTGTCTGACCACGTAAAAGAGTCATTTAATCGGGTTTTCCCGGACGTTTCCTGTATAACGATATATAACGGCATCGATAGAGCAAAGATTCGTGAACTAGCAAAAGAAGAACGCGATATTGAAAAGCCCAACAAAACGACATTTATTACGGTTGGAAGATTAATCCAAATAAAGGGATACGACAGACTCCTTTCCGCAATGAATCGATTGAAGCGAGAAGGGTTCGATTTCGTTCTGTTGATGGTGGGCGACGGTGCCGATAGAACGAAATTGGAAAACTATATTTTACAGAACGGATTGTCAGATAATGTGAAATTGCTCGGCAAAACAGACAACCCGTACAAATACTTCAAATATAGCGATGTTTTCATATGTTCTTCTTTAATCGAGGGATTTGGCCTTGCGATTGTAGAAGCTATGTCCTGTGGCCTTCCGATTTTAACTACGGAGTTACCTGCAGTAGAAGAAATCCTAGACGTTAGAGAAAACGGAATTGTTTGCGAGAACAGCGAAGAAGGCCTTTACTGTAAAATAAAGGAAGTGTTGACTGATCCAAAAAAACTATATGGTCTTGACCGACTCTCGTTAGCACAGAGCGAAAGATTCGATATTGCTGAACAGATCCGAAAGATTCAAGGTCTTTTTATACATGGGAAGACGGAAACATGAACCAACTAGTGAGCGTAGTGATTCCCGTATTTAATACAGAAGAACATCTGGAAAGATGTGTTTCTTCATTGATTCATCAAACTTATGCGCCGCTTGAAATCGTCTTGGTGGATGATGGGTCGACCGATAAAAGCGGAGAATTGTGTGATTCATTTGCTGCAGAGAATCCGACCATTAGAGTTTTTCATACCTCAAATTGTGGGGCATCACACGCCCGGAACATCGGCATAAAAGAGTCCAAAGGAGATTATTTGATTTTTGTTGACAGTGATGATTATGTAGACGAACAAATGGTTGAAGAACTTGCAAAGGATATGAATCGCAATAATTCAGACCTTTCAATCTCAGCACTAGAGAAGAGTGTACAAGAGGATTTTTGCATAGATCTCAAACCCGAAAACGAGAGCGGTATTCTTTTTCTTTCAGAGAAACATCTTATCTTTGGTCCGACACAGAAACTATATAAATCAAAGCATGCAAAAGAGATCGTTTTTCCGGAAAATGTGAAATATGGTGAAGATCTCCTATTTAATCTTGATTATCTGAGAAGGATAAAAACCGTCAGTTATATCAACAAGTGTTTCTATCATTACTGTCGGAGAGAAAACACCCTTTCTACTAAAGTGCGTTGGAATATGTTTGATAATGATATCTTTCTTCATGAATCATTGATGAAATGGTATGACGAGATTGGTGTTCTGGGGAATAGAATAAAAACATTTCTGTACAACCGGATTCTGGACACAGCAATCAACTCCATTTGTTTGACCTTTCTGAAAGAGTGTCCGTTGAACAAAATTGAAATCGAAAAACTCATAAGAAGGATTATCACAAACGAACTAGTTGTCAATAGTCTGCAAATTGCGGATACAAGTAAATATGCTAGATGGCAGATCAATTTGATAAAACAGCAAAAAGCGCGAGCACTCAGTTGCATTGCGTTGATTAAGAGGGCTATATAATGGGAAATATTGCAGAAAAAGCTTATCGATATATAAAAAGGAACATCCTTCATGTCGATGATCGTTCACAGATCCAGATTGCCGAAGCCAACGGATTCAAACACGGTGAAAGGTGCGCATTTATGGGTGAAGTCATTATAGATCCGGGTCATTGCTGGCTGATCGAAATGGGTGATGATGTAACACTGGCTCCCAGAGTACATGTTCTTGCACATGACGCTTCCACTAAGCGCCACCTTGGTTATACACGCATAGCAAAGGTGACAATCGGAAACAATGTATTTGTCGGTGCTGGAACGATCATTTTGCCTGGCGTTTCTATTGGCGATAACGTGGTCATCGGAGCAGGAAGTGTGGTTACTGAAAGTATACCGGCAAACAGCCTTGCTGTCGGAAATCCCTGTAGAGTTATTTCTTCTTACGATGAGTTTATGAAAAGAAAAACCGAGGAAATGAATTCCGGGCCGATTTATGACGAGAGCTACCAAATCGGGAATATATCTAACAAAAAAAAGGAAGAGATGAAAAACGACTTGAACGAAAGAGCGGGTTATATCATATGAGTAAGATTCACATGTATCCACATGGCGGAAGCGGAAATCATGGCTGTGAGGCTATTGTTCGAACTACGCTGCAATTATTGGGAAGCAAGGATATCACTCTTTATTCGGAAAACCCCGATCAAGATCTTTTCTACATGAAAGATGTTGATCTAAGAGTCAAGAAGCCTACTTGTGAGGCAAAGAAAACGTCTGCGAAATATGCACGGGCTTTTTTTGCGAATCTAGCCGGGAATAAAAAAGCGTTTGACGA
>JAEEGL012099695.1_pt1 | contig 10311 bp, 7 predicted proteins | sample 9134231 | NCBI WGS metagenome assembly JAEEGL01 (sample SAMN16246548, study PRJNA631951) | gut metagenome | biome: gut microbiome; feature: rumen; material: fiber-attached | host: Bos | place: Iran: Karaj | collected 2018-10
AGCTGTGACAGGACCGTATCATCCAGTTCCACTTCCGTATATTTCATTTTATCCCATCAGCCTTTCCTTAAGCATTGTATTCCTCTTCGTTACCGTAACATTCCTGACCGCATAAGACAACGCTTTTCTTGTTCCGACTATGACAAGAACCTTCTTCGCCCTGGTAATGCCGGTATAGATCAGGTTTCTCTGCAGCATAACGAAATGGTTCATCATTACAGGCATTACAACGATCGGATATTCCGATCCCTGCGCCTTATGGATTGTAGTAGCGTACGCATGTACCAGTTCATCGAGTTCTGTCACATCATATTCAATGCTGCGCCCGTCGAAGTTCACCTTGAGTGTCCGGTCGTCCTCGTTTACGCTCTCTATAATACCGATATCCCCGTTAAAAACCTCTTTATCATAGTTATTCTTGATCTGCATCACCTTATCATCGGCCCGGAATGCAAAACCGCTTCTGCGCAGGCATTCTTTCGGCATCGTAACCTTACCGCGACCACGCATAAACACATCGTGCTCTGCAGGGTTCAATGCCTCTTGTAAAGCCAGATTCAGGTTCGTGGCCCCCACTACACCACGCTGCATGGGTGTGAGCACCTGTATCTGTGCAGGCGCCACATGATAATAATTCGGCAGCTTTTCCTGCACCAGTTTTACCACCTGCTGAACCACAGCCTCAGCATCCTCATTCTCCATGAAAAAGAAGTCGGACTGCTTTCCGTTGCTGATATCGGGCATCTTTCCTTCATTGATACGATGCGCATTCATGATGATACGACTGCTCTGAGCCTGCCTGAATATCCGTGTCAATCTCACAACCGGAAATGCGCCGGAATCTATGATATCCCGGAGTACATTGCCCGCACCCACAGACGGGAGCTGATCTATATCACCTACCATGATCAGACGCATTGTCGGTGGGATCGCTTTCAGAAGCGAATTCATCAGTATACTGTCTATCATGGAGCATTCATCCACGATCAGAACATCACCCTGTAAGGGATTCTCTTCGTCTTTCTGATATCCTTCAGGAGGCTTACACTCCAGCAGTCTGTGTATCGTTTTGGCTTCTAACCCCGTCGCTTCCGTCATGCGCTTTGCGGCACGCCCTGTAGGAGCTGCCAGCAGAATTTTCAAACCATAAGCCTTATACGCCGATATGATGCCGTGTGTCGTAGTTGTCTTTCCTGTACCGGGACCACCGGTCAGTACCATAACTTTAGCAGTTGCTGCCCTTCTGATCGCATCAGCCTGGATCTCGTCATATTCCATTCCGGTTTTAGCCTGGATAGCTTTGATATTCACGGAGAGGTCTTCATTACCTGATGTCTTTCTTGCCTCAATGAGCTTGGTATACAGCTTGTCTCCTGCAGGCGAAGTAGCAAGCTTCTTAAGTTTCGAGGCCACACCAACCTCGGCGAAATAAAACGGCGGCAGGTAAACAGCTTGTATTGTATTTCCTTCTTCATCCGTTTTGATTATGTTCTTTTCAAGGATCAGCTCACCCTTGGAGATCATATCATCCATAGTCATAACCACAGTCTCAGAAGATGCTTCCAACAGCTCAGTTGCAGTATCTATCAGCTGTTGCTTTTCAGCATATACATGACCTTCATTGGAAAGTTCGGACAAAGTGTACATCAGACCGCTCCGAAGCCGTACGTAAGATTCTTTCCCGAATCCAAGCTTATTTGCGATCTGATCCGCCGTCTTGAACCCGATACCCCAGATATCATCTGCCAGTTTATATGGATTCTCCTTCATTATAGCGATACTGTCGTTACCATACTGCTTATAGATCTTGGCAGCATATGATGTCGATACCTGATGTTCCTGAAGGAAAAGCATGATGTTTTTGACTTCCTTCTGACGCTCCCAGGACTCCGCTATCATCTGGATACGCTTCCTGCCGATGCCATCTATCTCTATCAGCAGCTCGACATTGTCCTCGATCACGACAAATGTATCAACGCCAAATCGCTGGACGATCTTCTTTGCAAACTTAGGTCCTACACCTTTAATCAGGCCGGATCCAAGATATTTCTCCATCCCGTATACTGTGGCCGGAAGTGTCTCCTCCCAGTTCTCAGCCACAAACTGTCTTCCATATTTGGAATCAACCTTCCAGTTACCCTCGCAGACAAGAACGGAACCGACATTAGCATCGAGCATATTTCCGACAACGGGCACCAGATCACTGTAATCCTTCACCCGGCACTTCAGAACAGAATATCCGTTTTCCGGGTTCTGATATGTAATGCGCTCTACCACGCAACGGATCTTCTGCATTTTAGGCCTCCTAAGCTAGTACCAAGATACTTTATTAGCTTTTCTTTCTCTTGTAGTTCGCGATCTCTGCCAGGTTTTCAAGGACAAATCTCTGCGCCTTTGAAGTAAACCTGTACTGTATATACGAATTGGTTTCATTATACTGTACAAGATTATTTGTCATTCCAATACTTTTTCCCTTTTCGCTCGCTTCTCTATGCCGGTTCCCTTTATCATCTTCAACACTGATCAGATAGCCATTATCAACAAGCCAGTTTGAAAGTCTTGTTGAAGATATCTTTTCAGGCTTTACTACGAAAATGTCTTTGGCACACTCGTTCATCAATGGCTCCATCTCCGACATTCTCACTTCTTCATCACGAATGGCTTGCTCTATCAAATCTTTATAATCAGGTTTAAGCTCATATTTTTTCGCAACAGGCATTACGCTTTCTGCCGACTTTACGTATTCTGCCGGCTTCTCCGGTTCTGAAGATACTCGTTTCAAAATATCAAGTACAAATCCGAAGCACTTCTGTACATTCTCATTAGACACTACTGTATCATCATCAAGCTCAGAATTGTTTACCGGATGATGCCCGCTAATCATACGTTCCATATATTTTATTGAAATATCACACAGCTTTCTTTCATCATCAGAAAGGAAGCTGCTTGACGTTGTAACAACTCTCGCCCTTGTAGGTTTCGCCTTTTCCCTATAAGGAATATCACTTGTGTCAGTATTGATGAACTCCGTAAATCTGTTCTTCTCGTTAAAGGATTCTCCGTCTTTAACTTCCCCGCGGGCAAGAACAAGATATGAAATAGATTCCTCTTTGAGCTTTTGACAGACCTTTTCCATACAGCCTCCGGAAAAGCCCATTGAAACAACACCTTCACCAGATTTCCAACACTTATATGTAAAAAAATGATGGCATACGATGGCTCCTAATCCACGAACCATATAGAAGTATCCTTCTCTTCTGATGATAACTGTATCAGGATACATATCCTCGTAGTCAGTATATTTTATGTCAGCCAATGTTTTTTCCCTCCGGCGTTGTATTTATTTCAAAACCATCAAATACATATTATTCTGCAAGTATCTTATCCATATTCTGAATAATAAACTCCTGGGCCTCTTTCTTATAGGTGATAAGAATGTACCCAGCCTCTTTCTCGAGTCGCCTTTCAGATACTATTCCCAGTTCTATCCCCTTTTCAGTTGGTTCGGTCACTTTTTTATTGAATTCACCGTCATATCTTTCGTAAAGATATGCATTCTGTTTCAACCATTTCGTAATCGGCTCATAAGTCAATCGTTCATACTTGCTGAGATCATAGAGCTTACAAATCTGGTCAACAAACTTCGTAATAGTCTTATCTCCAGAATATTTGAATTTCTCCAGACACTCCAGCGGCAAAGAAGGCTTATCTCCTCTGGATTTCCGCGGTCTTCTGCCTATATATCCGTCGTTTTGCTTAAGCTCTTCCAGAACATCTTTCACGAAAGCCATGCAACGCACAACATTGGGGTTGCTAATGACCGAATCGTCCTCTACAGGCATATTGTTAACAGGATTACGGCCCTCTGTGATCCTCTGAAGATACATAATCGCGGTTTCAAGTTTTTTTGTATCAACTACTTCCATAAAATCACATCCTCCTCAAGATACTTCTTGAGTTTCTTCAGCTTGCCCTCTGTTATGAATTCCGAATAATGCAGGCCATCATATGTCGAATGAAGAACCGGAAACCGTTCTTTAGTCTTCAATGCCAAGTGCTGAGTGATCATCCACTCTATAACGGCCTGGATTGTATCATATGGTAAATCCTTCAGCGCACGGAATTCTGGCACCTGCGCAAGACCATTCTTAACAACCTTTTCGCTCTCTGTACCGCTCAGAACATCCGTCAGCACCTTCACGCTATAGAATTTCACCTTACTTATATTTTGTAATGCCTTAACTACCGTGAAGACAACTTCGTTCAAATCCCGTTCCGCAAACATAACAGGCTTTACTTCCGCCCTCACTATTTCTACATAATCATCGGACGCTTTATTTGTGGGTGTCTTTTGATCCTTATCAGTGTTTACCGGCGCAACCGGACGTTTTTCAGGTTTTTGTATTTCTTCTTCCGCAAATTCCTTATCATCCTCTAACTTATATCCCATTTGAGCATAATATGATTCTTTGCTTATAGTTCTGCTGCAACCTGTCCCGTTTGGCAGGTAATTAGTACAGCCAAGAAAATATCCATTATCATGTCCCGGTTTTACGATCAAGTACCCGTCTCTGCATCGGTCGCACTTCTGGATAGCCATCTTTCCGCCTTTTATGTCATTAGTCATAAACCCGCAGATTTCAGGCTCATTAGTACAAATATATAATCTCAAACCATACGCATTCTTGTACTTAAACTGCATTGGGTAGCCGCATATCGGGCACGCCTTCTTTGGGCGGGAATAAGTGTAGTCCTCATTCCAATCGCCCTCAAGCTTAACATTCTTGAATTCCTTTTTAATCTCTATAAGGAACTCCGACGGATTCTGCTCCGGAGCAACCATGAACACACGGTTTTTCGTTCTGGTCATGGCTACATAAAACAGTCTTCTTTCCTCTGCATAATCTATGGATCTGTCTCCCTTGATTACAAAAGACAATACAGGGTCGTCCTCTATCTTTGAAGGGAATCCGTACATCTCATTTCTGCCGTTTATGATAATAACATCATCATACCCCAATCCTTTTGAAGAATGAGCAGTCATGAATGTTATATCCAACTTGGGATACTTAACACTTTTGATTTTATCACCACGTTTTTGGTATTCAAAAAGACCGGATCTTTCAAGATGCTCGCCATCAAAATTGAACCGTCCAAGCAGCAGAATAGGCCCAACCTCAATATTCTCTTTTTTCTTGTACTCCATGATCTTCTCAAGTGCTATTTCAACAGCACGGGCTATTGCGTAATTGGGGCCGCTCCTGCGATCCGAATTCCATTTTTTAGCCCTGCTGTCATAGGTGAATATTATCACCGGATCCTCGATCCGCTTGGGAGAAATCAAATGTTTAGGAATCTGCTCCGTGTTTTTCTGAATAAAACCACCGGCAATATCAATAACTTCCTGTGAGTTACGATACGTCCTGACAATCTTCAGCATCTTGGCATAGCCCATCTTCTCAGCAAACTTTGTAAAGAGCGTAATATCTGAACCGCTGAATGCATAAATAGACTGCCAGTCATCACCGACTGCTATGATTTTCGCATCAGTCACCTCGGAAAGTGCCTTCGTAAGATCAAACCTCTGTCTGGAAATATCCTGATACTCATCAACGATGACATATTTGAAATGCAGCTTCTGCTTCATTTCCTTAACTTCGTTGAGGATACGCGCCGATTCATTGATCATGTCTTCGAAATCAACGGCTTTATTCTCTTTCAGCCACCTTTCGTATTCCAGATAGCAGTCAGCACAGATATCCAGGAACAGCCTGCTTCGCACGTTTTGTGTCATATGATACATGCGGTTAAAGTCATCAATCTTATAATCATTGACCTTAAAATTCGAGATAAAACGGCAGATCAAGCTGACAAGCTTTCGGATATACCGATTCTCCTCGCCTGCCACAATCGTTTCCATAACCTCTTTATTTGAACGGGGACGGAGCTCAAAGCCTTTCTCCTCAAGTTTCTCTTTTAGATGGGCAATCATGGGCTTCCGGTCATTATAGGACGAAAACGTATATATGAGCGTGGTTCCGTGCTGTCTGTGGAGCATTATCTTATCCCGAATGGCGTTTTTATAGCGTTCTACCTCGGTGGGACTCAGTAAATCACTCTCCCCGTTTTCCGTCAGGCCAAAATGCTCAAGATATGCAACCTTACCTTCTTGCTTAATTACAAAGTCCGGGGTATATGGTTTTCTCGCATACATAATGTCATAGGGATAGATGGGTTCATACTCATAATCGATATTGTTGAGATACAGGAAATTAGCGATCTCCACTTCCTGATGAGATCTTAAGACTTCATTTTGAATGGTGACAGACTTCTTTGTCCTCGCATCAATAACCTCGCGTTTGAAATCCTCGAGGTCGCTTCTCATGGTTGAATAATTGGCTTTTGCTATATTGTTAAAAAACGAGTTTAGATCGTCTCCCTCATAAGGTGCATCGAAATACGACGCAAAGAACAGAATAAGCTTGTCAACCATGCTGGAATTCCGCATTACTGAATTACGGAAATAATCCCGCACAACAAAATATACTGCAGACTGCTCCGCAATATTGAGCTTCACTTCCGGTGTATTAACATGAATGACTGCATTTCCAGTTGAATGGAATGTAGCAATAGGACAATCTATTTTAAGTTTTTCCTGAATCTTCTCTTTCAGCTCACCTACAGCTTTATTGGTAAATGAAATGACAAGAATATCCCTTGGATTAATACCTTGTTTATCTACTAGGTATTTAACCTTGGCTGCAACTGTGGTTGTTTTGCCGGTTCCTGCGCCTGCAATTACCAGGCAATAGTCTTCATCAGTCAGGACAACCTTTCGCTGATCTTCATCCAGTACTATTTTAGGGTCTACAGCTTTAAGAACATTATCAAGATAGTCCTTTTCCTTGGTCATAGCATCAGAAACAAACTTGTCATTATGTTCATCAACAAGTTTTTCTATGTCTCTATATGCTTCAATTATCCTGTCAACCTTCTTGGGTGAAAGCACATTACGCTCACAGAAATCCTCAAACATGCCACTCGTTTTCAGGACAGAAAAGAATTCAACAACAGAAGAAAACTCCGACATATGCTTACTGTATTCACTTCTAGCTATATATCTGTCTGAGTTTAATAAAGATTTGATGGATTTTCCACATTCCAGAATACGAACCGCGTTTTCATTCTGCGGCAAGGCCTGTATTGGCACATGATTTGTTTTTTTCGTATCCTGTAGCTTTTTCCCGAATCCGAAAAGTCTATCTAAAAGCCCCATTTTTCTTGCTATTCCTCGGCATAGTATAATAAATAGTCTTGTTCCAACTAAGTACTTATTCCACCTTCACAAACTCTACGATCTCGTCCAGCCCGCAATCCAAAATCGTGCACAGTTTGTCCAGGGTCTCGGTGGTGACCGGCTGATTGTGTTTTAATCTGGAAATCGTGGAGGTGCTGATGCCCGAAACGATCAGTCTGTACTGCGTAACCCCTGATTTTTTAAGGTATTCCCACAATCTGTCGTATTTGATCATAGTCTTGATTTCTCCTCTTGCTTTTTATAATATTATGCCCTATAATCTCTTTTAAGAATAGTATCATTATATCGACAATATTCTAATATCGACAATATAAGGAGGGCTCTTTATGGATATAGATTACATCGCCGTCGGACAGCGGATCCGGCATTTCAGACGGCAAAAAAGATTCACCCAGGAAGAGCTAGCCTTCCGGATTGAGAGTACCGCAGCGTACATAAGTAACATAGAAGGCGGTAAAAAGAAACCAAGCCTCGATAAGCTGGCAGAAATATCCGAAGTGCTTGGTGTGACAGTTAATGATCTAATCTATACAACGGTTGCCTCGGTTACACACAGTCTCAGCGATCTCACCAGGATCAATACGTGCTCCCCTGCAGAAAAACAGATACTGGCCAACATAACCGGTATGATACAGACATATATCACACAATGACCGATAGAGGAATGCTCTACCGGTTATTTTTTTTGTTGTTAACCGTGAGTATATATTTTTAACCGTGAGAATATGGTGAAAAAACATAAATAATATTATTTTTGTATCACCGCGGAAAAATCGGATGAAAGGAAAAGAAATGGAACCACAGAAAGATACCACCAAAGATGCCAAAAGCATAAAACAAAGGATACGAGAGCGCTACAAGGGCGTGAGCGAGGATGTGCTCGATGTTATCCCAGCCGCACCTCACGAGGATTTCTATAAATCAGACACCCCTAAACGCGTGGCAGCGTATTGCCGCGTATCAACAGACGATCCTAACCAGACATCATCATATGAATTACAGAAAAACCATTACGAAGACTTCATCAACAGCAGGGCCAACTGGGAGCTTGTAGATATCTATGCGGATGAAGGTATCTCCGGCACTTCCCTGCAGCACAGGGACAGCTTTATCCGCATGATCGACGACTGCCGTGCAGGAAAGATCGATATGATCGTCACCAAGAGCGTTTCGCGTTTCGCCAGGAATATCATTGACTGTATCGGATATGTACGTCAGCTGAAAGCCGCAGAACCGCCCATAGGAGTTTATTTTGAGACAGAGAATATCTTCACCCTGGATGAAAACTCCGAAATGGCTCTGTCGTTCATTGCAACCCTTGCCCAGGAGGAAAGCCATACCAAATCGGAAATAATGAATTCCTCCATCGAAATGCGCTTTAAAAGAGGCATATTTCTCACGCCGGTACTGCTCGGTTACGATCACGATGAAGAAGGAAACCTTGTGATCAACGAGGACGAGGCCAACACCGTCCGGCTTATCTTCTTCTCATATCTGTACGGGTATTCAACCGGCAAGATAGCTGATGCGCTCACAGAGCTTGCGAGACTTACCAAGAAGGGTAACCAGACCTGGTCTGCAAGCAGTGTTTACGAAATCCTGACAAATGAAAGGTACTGTGGAGATGTGCTGGCGAGAAAAACCTTCACGCCGAACTATCTGAACCATAAATCGAAGAAGAACAACCATGACCGCAACCAGTACCGTCAGAAGAACCATCATGCAGCGATCATATCCCGTGAGGATTTCTTTGCTGTTCAGAAGGTGATCCGTAATGCCAAATACGGTAATAAGGGCTACTTTCCCGAAATGCATGTCGTTAACGACGGGCTGCTGCGCGGATTTGTCACCGTGCATCCTAAATGGGCAGGCTTTTCCGAGGATGATTATTATCTGGCCAGCGACAGCATAAATGAAGGCGTTTCCTGCATTCCATCAAAACCGCTTGAAGTATCAGTCAAGAAGGGCGATTTCGACCTGCGTGGCTATGAGCTTGTCCGCTCGCAGTTCATGACATCTTTCGGAAAACTCTCGGTTACTATATCCTCTTCCACCGTGTCGTTCAACAAGGTCTGCATCGACAAAATGCCCGGTATCCCGAAAATAGAGCTTCTTGTAATGCCCGAAAAGCGCCTTCTGGCCATCAGGAAAGCCCCTGCAGGCTCACATTACGCTCTCACATGGAGCAAAAAGGATTCCGATCATTATTACCCAAAGACCATAAGTGGAAGTGCCTTCCTGCCTACCCTTTACAAGCTCTTCGGATGGAGAAAGGATTCCAACTACCGTATCACCGGGACAATGTACCGGTCCGAAGAGGACACAGTCATAATCTACGATGTCAAGGACGCAGTCCTGCTGATCCCTGAGGAAGTCCTGACCGATGAACAGCTCACTGCAGATATCGACTCAGACCTTCCTAAGAAGAAAACCAAACGTATAACAGCGTATCCAGCCAACTGGGCGGGAACTTTCGGGGAAAGCTACTACAGGAGCAAAGCACAGATCACCAACGATCCCGCCTCCCACGAGTGGGTCATCGAGTCCACCGGAACCGTCTACCGGACGGATGATGCAGTCGTAACAACGCAGAAAGAAGCTGCGGACCATATAAAGACTATACTTACCAAGATTGGAGAAAACAATGGATGAAATAACACCCGTCAGCAATACATTTACGAACGCGCCCGAACGTCCCGCGGAGCCGGCTCCTGCGGACACAGGCGAGTTTTCCTATGACGGCTATCAGGTAGTGCGTGAGGAATTCTTCGCGCATCTGTTTGAACCGTCCGTATCATTTAACAGCGAAAAAGTGTCCGTCAATACCGCATGTATAAGGAAACTTCCGCATACGGAATATGTCCAGTTCCTGGTCAATCCCACAGAGAAGAAGCTTGCAGTCAAGCCCTGTTCAGAAGACACCAAGGATTCCCTGCGCTGGGCCACCACACAGGCCGATGGCAAAAGGCATCCCAAAAGTATCACATGCAGGA
>JAEEGL012303536.1_pt1 | contig 10311 bp, 8 predicted proteins | sample 9134231 | NCBI WGS metagenome assembly JAEEGL01 (sample SAMN16246548, study PRJNA631951) | gut metagenome | biome: gut microbiome; feature: rumen; material: fiber-attached | host: Bos | place: Iran: Karaj | collected 2018-10
CTCGGCCTTGACGCGGAAGAAGCGGAGCAGAAAATACTGGAAGGTTTTCTGCGGTAATAAACAGGCTGACCCCCACGGAAGCAAATTCCGCGGGGGTCTTTTGTATTTCATGATGTATTTCTGCTGTCTGTGTGTTTTGTCCAGGATTATCTTTTCCCAGCCTCTTCCCTGATTTTCAGAATCAGGAATGAATTACAGGGAGAAGATGGCAGCATATGATTTTAAGCCTCGGCGCTCCTGGTTTCGCTGAGTTCAAGGCCGGGATTCTTTTTGAGATTGAAATTGATGGACCAATAGCTGGAGAATACAAGCAGACTGTTGCCCCGATAGTCCTCCAGGAGTTCCGCATCGGAACTGAGATTCAGGTCTTTGGGTTCAACCGGACACGCTGTAATAAACCGGAGATACTCATAGGGAAGGTTTTCCATGCGCATGTCAACGCCGTATTCATTCTTCATCCGGTACTGGAACACGTCAAACTGCAGTGTTCCCACCACACCAACGATGACCTCTTCCATGCCGGTATTCGGCAGTTTGAAAATCTGGATGGCGCCTTCCTGGGCAATCTGCTCCGTGCCTTTAATGAACTGCTTGCGCTTCATGGTGTCTTTGGGGCTGACCCGGGTAAAGTGTTCCGGGGCAAAGGTTGGGATTCCCTCAAAGCGGAAGCTCTTTCCCGGTACTGTCAGGGTATCTCCGATGGAATAAATGCCCGGATCAAACACGCCGATGATGTCGCCGGCATAGGCTTCTTCCACAATCTCCCTGTCTTGGGCCATCAGGGCCTGAGGCTGGGACAGTCGCTGCTTTTTTCCTCCCTGGACGTGATAGACCTCCATATCCCGGGTAAACTTGCCGGAGGTGATGCGCATGAACGCAATACGGTCCCGGTGAGCCTTGTTCATATTGGCCTGAATTTTGAAAACGAAAGCGGAAAAGTCCTGGGAGAATGGATCAATCACCTCACTGCCGGCTGTTCTGGGAAGTGGGGAGGTGGTCATATTGAGGAATTCGTTCAGGAAAGGCTCCACACCAAAGGTGGTAAGCGCTGAGCCGAAAAATACGGGACTCTGCTGGCCTGCCCGGACCTTCTCCAAATCGAATTCCGCCCCGGCGCCAAGCAGTTCCACTTCCTCCTGGAGCTGCTGCCACTTTTTATCTCCGATCAGTTCCCCCACATGGGGATCTTCAAGATCCACCTGCTCCGAACCGCTTCTGGACTTGAAAGAGGTATCGGAGAAGAACAGAATCTGACTGCTGGGCCGGTCGTATACACCCTGGAATTCCTTGCCGGAGCCGATTGGCCAGTTGATGGGGCAGGTTTCAATACCAAGCTCCTCCTCAATCTGCTCGCACAGTTCGAAGGGATCCCTGGCGTCCCGATCCATTTTGTTGATAAAGGTGAAGATGGGAATGTGCCGCAGGGTACAGACCTTGAAGAGCTTTCTGGTCTGAGCCTCAACACCCTTGCTGCCGTCAATCACCATGACAGCAGAGTCCGCTGCCATCAGAGTCCGGTAGGTGTCCTCTGAAAAATCCTGGTGGCCCGGAGTATCGAGAATATTGATACAGTAGCCGTTGTAGGAGAACTGCAGAACCGAAGAGGTCACAGAAATACCGCGCTGCTTTTCTATTTCCATCCAGTCGGACACAGCAGCCCGGCTGTTTTTCTTGCCCTTGACCACGCCTGCCTGGGCAATGGCACCGCCATAAAGCAGAAACTTTTCGGTGAGGGTGGTTTTACCGGCATCAGGGTGGGAGATGATGGCAAAGGTTCTCCGCCGCCGGATTTCTTCTTGTATAGTCATAATGGTTCCTCCAGAATGTTTTGTTATGGAAGCAGGGCACAAAAACTAATGGGGAACCTGAAGATGATAGTTGATCATGGGGCCGCCTCCTTAATTCAGCGGGCACAGACTTCCAGATCAGAAGGCTGCCAGAAATAGTGAAGGAAAAACGTAAAGAAGAAAAATCCTGAACGCACCCGCGTTCAGGATTTTTGGTGACCCCGACGAGAATCGAACTCGTGTTACAGCCGTGAAAGGGCCGTGTCTTAACCTCTTGACCACGGGGCCGGATACTGACGCGGAAGGTACCGCGTCAAGTGAAATAAAAAGGCGGAGCACATCCGCCTTTGTGGTAGCGGCAACTGGATTTGAACCAGTGACACTCCGGGTATGAACCGAATGCTCTAGCCAGCTGAGCTATGCCGCCATACGATCCCTCAAAAGGGCAATAGTCATTATACCGTTCAAATCCGGGTTTGTCAACATGATTTTTTACCGTATTCCGGTTTTTCTTGTTATTTTCCCAAATTGGGAACCGCCCCCGGATCAGCCCGGGGGCAGCTACCCGTTATTGTCCGATTCCGGCCAGAAGGTCCGTGACTCCGGCCGTAGTGCCGTTATAGATGTTGAGACAGACCAGAACATCCTGGATACCGTAATCCTCCACCATTTCGGAGATCGTATTATCAGTATAGCGCACATCGATCCAGTAGATGTGTTCATAATGGTCTACCAGCCAGGGAATGAAGGCATTTCCGAAAGAGTCCTTAATGACCACTACCGCTGAACCGTCATGGATGGTCTCGTTGTGGGCATAGCTGAAGGAATTGTCACCGCCGGCGAACATGGCATAGAACTCTGAGTTTGGATAGTTGGATACATCATTGACAATCCACCAGTTGTAGGTGATGCCGTCATCCAGAACCATTTCCATGTCATTGGTGCCCTTTGGAATGTAGCCGATGACTGTATCGGGGTTTTCTGCAAGCTCATAGGACTGGTTGCTGCTGGAATAGAAGGTACCCATGAAGTCCTCAATTACCACAGTCTCGTAATCCTCTGGCTTATGAGGCTCCCAGCCCTTGTCCTCGCAGTACATCTGATATGCGTAATAGGCACCCAGCGCTGTCCAGTGATGGTCAGTATGGAAATAGATGTACTCTGCGTTGTGTTTTTTCAGGTTGTCGAAGATGGAGATGGTGTGTATGCCGGGATCCATCTGGCTGTAAAGATAATCAATGGCTTTTTTCTGATCACTGCAGCCCATGTCCTCCAGCACCGCATCATCCAGCATGATGCCGGAGCTGATGGGGATAATCATCACATAGACGTTGACCTTGTCCCCGACATTTGCATAGAACTGGTTCATGGTGGAGGCAAAGGTATCTGCCCCGTCCTGGCCGAAATAGTACAGGCCGTAGCCGCAGTTGTTGGTGATATAGATATTGCCCTGCATTTCGCCGAAGGCGGACACAGTGCCGTCCTGCAGGGGTTCTTCCGTGGGTGAGGGAGAGGGGGTCGGAGTGGGAGCCATGGACGGCCGCGGAGTAGCATCCACGTCGGGGATTTCATCTGCCACCATGGCGGCGTTTCCGACAATCTGATCGCTCTTGATTCCATAATGTTCCTGCATGGCCTGATTGCCGGAAATCAGCAGATCACGGATGGGGAAGGTGTCTGCGTACCAGGTGTCCACTCCTTTAAAGAAACTGCCGTCCCAGAAGGAACTCCAGGTCAGGGTAGGAAACTGGGTCAGATTGCGTTTCTCCACGACAGAGGTCTTTGGGCGGGCAAACCAGAGCAGGCCGATGAAGCCGATCAGCACCAGAATCCCGCCGAAAGTGACAATCTTGATGCCCCGGATCAAGTTGTTGTATCGTTTGAGCTTTTTCAATTCGGGACACCTCCTCAGAACTGGAAGTACAGGAATGGATTGTAACTGTCACCAGCCAGCGCCATGGCAGAGAGAATGATAAAGAGAACCGGATGGACGATGTCCCATGCGGCATTGATCCAATAGAAGGGAACGCTTCCCCTGGAGAGATTCTTCAGCATCAGCCGGAGGGTCTTGCCAAGTGGCGTCACGGCAATGACGCAGAATATAAGGAAGTAGACGTTGTTTTTGAAGGCCAGAGCCACATTAACACCGGTGAAGCCGTTGCCGTTGAGGCCAAACAGGCCTTTCAGGGCGGTTCCCAGAAGAGAAAGATCCGTAAACTTGAAGATCAGCCAGCTGAGAATCACCAGCAGCATTACGATCACATGGCGCAACACTCTGGGGATCCTGGGGAGCTTGTCTTCCAGCACGAAGCGCTCCAGGCACAGCAGTACGCCGAAATACAGGCCCCAGAGAACAAAGTTCCAGCTGGCACCATGCCACAGGCCTGTCAGCCCCCAGACGATGAAGAGGTTGAGAATCTGCCGGTTCCGGCTGCACCGGTTTCCGCCCAGGGGAATGTAGACATAGTCGCGGAAGAAGGAACTCAGGGATATATGCCAGCGGCGCCAGAATTCCCTGATTGTGTCGGAAATATAGGGATAGTTGAAGTTTTCTCTGTAATGGAAGCCGCACATAAGGCCCATTCCGATGGCCATGTCAGAGTATGCAGAGAAATCCAGATAAATCTGAAGGGTAAAGGCAACGCCCCCAAGGAAAATGCCCAGGGCAGGCATGGCAGCAAGTTCCGCGGCGTTTGAGCTGAGCAGACTGTCCGCCACCGCAGCACATCCGTTGGCCAGCACAGCCTTTTTGGCAAGGCCTACGGTGAAACGGCTGATGCCGGCGCTGATCTCATCCAGAGAAACCTTCCGGCGCCGGATATCCTCGGCCACATGCTGATAGCGTACGATGGGACCGGCTATGCACTGGTGGAACAGGCTGGCGTAAAGCAGCAGCATCCAGTATTTGCGCTGGGGCTTTACCTCTCCCCGGTATACATCCACCACGTAGGAAATCAGCTGGAATGTATAGAAGGAAATGCCGATGGGAAGGACAATCTGAGGAATGACCTTCGGCACACCGAAGATGCTCTGAAAGTTGGACAGGAAAAACCCGGTGTATTTGAAAATACCCAGGATCACCAGACACAGTGTCACGGTGAGAATCATATAGCGCTTCTGTATCTTGCCGACAGGAGTACTGCTGATGAGCAGGGCGCCCATCCAGCAGATGAAGGTCATTCCCACCAGCAGGATCAGGTAGCGAGGACCGGACCAGCTGTAGAAGATCAGGGAGAACACCAGCATGGCGATATTCTTCTTCTTTGTGTCCTGAAGATAGATCTGTGACAGCAGGTTTAAGGTCAAGAACAGGAATACGAACAACATGCTGGAAAAAACCATGATACAACCCACGCAATCCCTTGAAGAGTATAGATTTAGTATACTTCATCCCAGGGAAAAAATAAACACGGAATTTCAGTTTTTGTGGAAAAATACAGAAAAAGCAGGCCGCCCGGAGACGGCCTGCCTGTGTGCCTGGTTGGTTATACCTTGAAGTTCACGGAAGTGGAGCCTTCGTTGTCCTTCTGGAATTCGTAGTCCTTGCCGGGGAGTGCGGCATTCAGAACGATACCTACGATGGCAGCTACTGCCAGGCCGGAAAGGCTGATGGTAACGGTCCCGATGGGGATATTGACAGAGCCGGCGGCAGAATACTTGATGCCGATGGCCAGCACCAGGATCAGGGCGGCAATAATAACATTGCGGCTCTTGGTGAAGTCCACCTGGTTTTCCACCACATTGCGGACGCCTACGGCAGAAATCATACCGTAAAGCACCACGCTGACACCGCCGATAGTGGCTGCAGGCATGGCAGACACAATGGCAGCGAACTTGGGGCAGAAGGAGAGCAGCACTGCAAACGCAGCGGCCAGACGGATCACGCGGGGATCATAGACCTTGGTCAGGGCAAGCACGCCGGTATTTTCGCCGTATGTGGTATTGGCCGGGGCGCCGAACAGGGCGGCGATGCAGGTGGCAAGACCGTCGCCGGTGAGCGTCCGGTGCAGGCCGGGTTCTGCCACAAAGTTTTCTCCTACGGTTGAGGAGATGGCGCAGATGTCGCCAATATGCTCCACCATAGTGGCAAGAGCAATGGGCATAATGGTGATAACAGCAGTGAGCAGCATGCCGCCGTCAAAGCCTTCGCCGAAGATGGAGAGGGCAGTGTTGTTCCACGCAACAGGCAGCCCGATCCACTTGGCGTTGGAAACCATCTGTACAAGATTATCACGGGTGGGAGCGTCCACGATCATGGACAGCACGTAGCTGACAACGACACCCAGCAGGATGGGAATGATTTTCAGCATGCCCTTGCCCCAGATGTTGAAGCAGATGACTACAATGATGGCAACAATGGCAACCAGCCAGTTGTTTGCACAGTTGTCAATGGCACTCTGGGAGAGCGTAAGGCCGATGGCAATGATCACCGGACCGGTGACGATGGGAGGGAAATACCGCATTACCTTCTGCGTTCCAAAGATCTTGAACAGCAGAGCCAGCACCAGGTACAGAAGGCCGGCACAGGCCACACCGAAGCTGGAGTAAGTCAGCGGAATTTCCGTACCGGAGGCGGTGAGCAGACCATAGGCACCCAGAAATGCAAAGGAGCTTCCAAGGAAGGCCGGCACTTTGCGGCCGGTGATCAGATGGAACAGCAGGGTGCCAAGACCGGCAAACAACAGGGTTGCCGACACGGAGAGACCCGTAATTGCGGGTACCAGAACCGTGGCGCCGAACATGGCGAACAGATGCTGAAGTCCCAGCAGCAGGAACTTCGGAGCGCCAAGACTGCGTGCGTCACGGATCGCTTCCTGATTCATGATAATTCCTCCTCTTTTTTTATCTGTTCAATTATACCGTTCCCGAATGTGCATTTCAAGGGGGAAGGCACATAAAAGCGGGAATTCCCGAGTTTTCTGTACGGAGGCCAGGATTTCTATTTGTGATACTTTGCGCCTGCAAGGATGCTCTCAGCCCGATAAAGCTGCTCCAGGACCATAATCCGCGCCAGATGGTGCGGAAAGGTCATGGGACTCATGGAAAGCAGCAGATCTCCCTGCTTTTTCAGCTCTTCATCCAGCCCGAAGGAGGAACCGATGAGAAATACAAGCTCGGACCTTCCCTGATTCCGGACAGACTGCAGAGTGTGGGCAAGAGCTTCCGAAGACAGAAGCTTCCCCTCCGGCGTCAGGATACAGAGCCAGGCGTTTTTGGGAAGCTTCTGGCGGACCGTTTCAGCTTCCTTCCTCAGAGCCTGGCTGATTTGAGCACAGGAGGGACTTTCCGGCAGCCGGACTTCCGGCAGTTCCATAATCCGGATCCCGCCGTAGGCTTTCAGCCGCTTTTCATATTCCGCCGCAGCGGAGAGGTAGAATTTTTCCTTGAGCTTTCCTACGGTAATCAGTGTCAGCATGGACAGGCCTCCCGGAAAAGCGGCCAATCCGCCGGGGATTGACCGCTTTCGCTGTTATTTCAGGGCTGCAATAATCTTTTCCACCGTGTGTTCCAGATTACTGCGGCATGGATCCGTTGGGATGGTAATATCCGCCCAGTTCCGATAGATTGGGGTACGCCGGGCGAACAGGGTCTCCAGGGTTTCTCCAGGGCCGAAGGCAATGCCCCTGGTCCGGATATTGGAAAGCCGCACCCTCAGCTCTTCCAGAGGAACGTCCAGATAGATGATCCTGCCTCCCGCTTTCAAATGATTCATAGCCTGTTCGCGCAGAGGGACGGAACCGCCTGTGGCAATGACAGTATTCTCCGGCCGGAGAGAGAGCACAATGTTCTCCTCCAGATCGAGAAAAGACTCCAGTCCCTCAGTGTCCAGGATGGACTGCAGGGTGGCACCGCGGCGGCGGCATATGGCAAGATCCGTATCCAGGAAGTCCATGCCCAGCGTTTTGGCCAGTATCACGCCCACGGTGCTCTTTCCGGCACCGGGCATGCCGATGAGAATGATATTGTTTCCCAAAGTCATTCCCCCATGTCATAGATGATGAACCACTCAAAGTCCCCATCTGCGCTGGTTTTAGTCAGAGGCATGGCATTGTCTGTTCCATAGAGAGTGGTGTGGGTGGAATCAAAGGCCACCCCTGCAAACCCCGCTTCGTCATAGTACAGATAGTAATAGACCACACCATCCTCCACAGCGATATTCCGAAGCCATACATCGGTAATCGGCTTCCCGCCGGAGGTCTCCACACCGTAGAGTGCTTCCTCTGTGTTCATAAGTTCCACCAGAGATCGGCGGATATCCTCGTCAAACAGGCCGAACGCGTCTTCCTGCCGGCCCTCCCACCTGGCCATGACGTGATCTTTGTTCCTGCTGGTGTAAAGCAGCAGACCGTTCATATCCTTCATGGTCAGTGCAGTTCGGGCGAAGGAATCCAGCTGGTCGCCGTCAGTGAATACTGCCCGAATCGCGGTCATGCGGTCGGTATAGGTGGAGGTGTTGACTACGGACTTATCCGTGCCGAAGAGCGCGCCGAGACCATTCCCGAGGAAAAGGCCCACAGCCAGCGCCAGAATCACACTGACCACGAAACGAACCATCGCTCCTGGGAATTCATCCTTCTGCTCAGGAAAACGGATTTCCATGTCCACACCTCCCTCCGTGACAGGATAGCAGGCCAAAGGCCCGGGCTTCAGACAGCTTGTCCGCGGAAGCGGAGCAAACCAAAGAGATTACTTCTTGTCCTTCAGCAGATCGCGGATCTCAGTGAGCAGGACTTCTTCTGCAGAGGGCTCGGCGGGAGCTTCTTCTTCCTCTTCCTCTTCCTTCTTGCGGCGCTCGCTGATTTTGTTAATGGCCTTTACCACCAGGAAGATCACCAGTGCAATGAGTAGGAAGTTGATGATGGCGGTGATGAAGGTGCCGATGCCAAGGTAAGAAGCCTCTTTGACTACTTCACCGGCCTCGTCGACCACTTCAGGGCTCAGCAGGATGTCCCACTTGCTCAGATCGATACCGCCGAAAGCCAGTCCGATCAGCGGCATGATGATGTTGTTGATAAGGCTGGTGGTGATGGCGCCGAAGGCTGTGGCGATAACCACGCCGATGGCCATGTCCATCACGTTGCCGCGCATGATGAATTCCTTAAATTCCGCAATGAGACCTTTTTTCTCTTCCATGATTAATACCCTCCTTAGAAAGATTATCGTTCAGTTTCCCGGAATCCGGAAAACAAAAACAACAGAGATAATACAAACCGCAGTCCGGTTACTCAAACCTTCTCCAGGCATTTCTTCCCGCCCATGTAAGGCTGCAGGACCTCGGGGATTTTAACAGTACCGTCGGCCTGGAGGTTGTTTTCCAGGAAGGCGATCAGCATACGGGGCGGCGCCACACAGGTGTTGTTCAGCGTATGACAGAGCTGCATCTTTCCGTTTTCATCCCGGTACCGGATCTTCAGCCGTCTGGCCTGTGCATCGCCCAGGTTGGAGCATGAGCAGACCTCAAAGTACTTCTGCTGCCGGGGGCTCCAGGCCTCGATGTCGCAGGACTTCACCTTCAGATCCGCGAGATCGCCGGAGCAGCATTCCAGCTGACGCACGGGAATGTCCAGAGAGCGGAACAGCTCCACGGAATACTGCCAGAGCTTTTCATACCAGTCCCTGCTCTCCTCGGGACGGCAGACCACGATCATCTCCTGCTTTTCAAACTGATGGATCCGGTAAATGCCGCGTTCTTCGATGCCGTGAGCGCCCTTTTCCTTCCGGAAACAGGGGGAATAGGAGGTCAGGGTCTGAGGCAGACTTGCCTCAGGCAGAATCTGGTCGATGAACCTGCCGATCATGGAGTGCTCCGAGGTGCCGATCAGATACAGATCCTCACCCTCGATTTTATACATCATGGCATCCATGTCAGTCTGGCTCATGACGCCTTCTACCACGTTGCCATGAATCATGAAGGGCGGGATGCAGTAAGTAAAGCCTTTGTCGATCATGAAGTCCCGTCCGTAGGCGAGCACCGCTTCATGGAGACGGGCAATGTCGCCCAGCAGATAATAAAAACCGTTGCCGGAAACTCTGCCCGCGGCATCCAGGTCAATGCCGTTAAAGCGCTCCATCAGATCCACATGGTAGGGAATGTCAAAATCTGGAATTTTTGCCTCGCCGAACCGCTGAACCTCAACATTGCAGCTGTCATCCGGCCCGATAGGTACGGAAGGATCGATGATGTTTGGTATCACCAGAAGGATTTTCCGGATACGTTCCGCCAGCTCTGTTTCCTTCTGCTCCAGCTCTGCCAGCCGGTCTGCCTGTGCCTTCACCTGGGCTTTGACCGACTCGGCCTCTTCCAGCTTGGAAGGATCCTTTTTGGCCTGACCCATAAGCTTTCCGACTTCCTTGGACAGCTTGTTACGCTGCGTGCGCAGTTCCTGGGCTTCTGCGATGGCTGCACGGTTTTCCGCATCCAGGGAAATAACCTCATCCACCAGCGGGAGCTTCTGGTCCTGGAACTTTTTTCTGATGTTTTCTTTTACAATCTCCGGGTTTTCCCGGATAAATTTAATGTCAA
>JAEEGL012815892.1_pt1 | contig 10311 bp, 5 predicted proteins | sample 9134231 | NCBI WGS metagenome assembly JAEEGL01 (sample SAMN16246548, study PRJNA631951) | gut metagenome | biome: gut microbiome; feature: rumen; material: fiber-attached | host: Bos | place: Iran: Karaj | collected 2018-10
ATAGGACTATTATTATGTGTATCCATCATATCTCTTATTACTTTGACATTGGTATCATCATTATAGTAAACTCCATTGTCATCAGAAATTCTTACCGTTCCTGCATTCTCTCCAGTATATATCTCATATCTATCATAGGTTGAATGAATAACAACTGATGGTGAAGCTGTTGATGGATGATTGCCAGCACCAAATAATCCCTCATTAAGCAATGGTGTATTTTCAATTTGGAGTTCTGATATTTCACTAATTGTTGCTATGTCATTAGTATTAAATGTAACTTCTTCTATTGTCGACTCCACTATCAGAGTTTCTTCAGTTGATATTTCTTCTACTACTGATTCACTTTCTTCTATGTTTTTATTTATGACTTCATCAAGTACACTCTCTAAAATATTTGATGTTTCTTCTTCGTTTGTCTCGCTATTTTCTAAGCCACTACTCTCTATAATCTCATTGATTTTATCAAGAGCCTCTTTCTCATAATCATTTATACTTTGTCCACTACTTGTCTCTTCAATGAAATCAATTTGAGTAGTAGTTTCTATTGATTCTTCTTCAGGTTCTGTTTCATCTTCTACACTCTCTTCGGAGGCTTCAAATTCATTTGCTTCAGTTGTACTTTCTGTAACATCAATAAATTCACTCATAGTTGTGCTCTCTATTACTACATTCTCACTACTAGTTTCTTCAGCATATGATGTGATTGTCAAACTTATAGTCATAGAAAACATTAAAATAATTGACATTATCTTTCTTAAAACTTTAATCATATCTTTTCCTCCGATTTTTTTATAGCAAAAACAAACCATAATGTTTTATAGTCTGCTGAAATTACCATATTCAATTTTATTTGCGTCATCTATTTCAACAGAACATTAAAACTGTTGCGGGTTTAAGACAAAAATTGGTTTGTAGAACTCATTTAGACCTAGAATTCCTATACAAACATTATTTTTTGTGAATATATCTTTATCTAATATTGTTATAATAACCGTAATAAAACATTTCACTGCATGACAAATAAACCTAATGACTAAACCTGAAATTTTTGAAGCTTGATTAAACAGAATTAAACAATGTCATTAGTTTGATGCAAATTTATCACTTTTTCATTGACAAAAATATCAATTTTAGTGTATTATTATAGTTAATTAAGCAACAGTTTTAATGTTCCGTTGCTTTTTTTATGCTTTTATACCAAATATCCATAGTTATTCCATATTCTTCAGCAGTTTTCTGTAGATACGTCATAGTTGTATCAATATCATCATGACCAAGGATACGCGAAAGACACTCAATATCCCTATAAATGCTGTAATGCTTCACTGCAAACAGATGCCTGAAACTATGTGGAAATACCACATTTAAATCAACTCCCATTTCTTCTGCCAATCTCTTAAGCATTCTCCAAATGCCAAATCTCGTATATGGTTCCTTTCTTCTATTGATCAAAACTGGCCCAGTTTTTATACTTTGCTTTCTGCAAAACTTTAATATATCTCTTCTAATATGTGGATTTAATACAACATCTCTTATTTTGCCTTTGTTTATTACTGTTACAATGCCAGTAGTAACAGATTCTACAGTAAAATACTTTAATTCAGATACCCTAACACCAGTATTTGCAAGTATATTGACTGCTAGGACTGCATTGATAAGTTTTATCTTAGAGCACTTGCGAAGAAGCATATAATCCTTCTCTTTAACATATCTGCCATTAGGCTTACAAATCCTTTTAGCTGTTTTAAATCTCGAAATAGTTATATCTCCCTTGCCAATAAATACAAGAAAAATGTGGTTAATTCCCAACTTGACATTAATTGTGTGATAATTATTATAGCTTTTATGTAAATACTCCTTATAATCCATTATCACTTTCTTAGTGATATCTGATACAGTTAAATGTTTAATGTCATAAAGCCATATTAAAAATTTCTTTGCTTCAGATACATACTTCTTGACAGTTGCTCCAACATTTTCCTTGTCATACATCAAATGTGCTTCATACTTATGAAGCAGGTTACTTAAAAATCTCTTGTTCATAACGAACCTCCTTAAAAATATTTTCTACATACAAGATAAAAAAAAGAAGAAGTGTTGCCACTTCTTCACAATTCTTTTATCTTAATATATGTAGTCACTTTAAGAAGGTTTAATAAACCTATATGCCAGTTATAACATTCGTATTTTATGCGAATAGAGGCATTTGACAATACTTATATTCATATTTTTACTTGTCCTTTCCATAGTTAATATTATTATATCACAAATGTGGCTTTATATATGTATATATATTTATTTTTCCTATAATAACAACAAAAATAACATAAATTTTCATTTTTTGTATAAAAATAGGTGGACTATACCACCTATTTGCAAAAATACTTATGTAATTTATTTTGATACTATTTATCCTAGCCACTTGCCATCTGCACCGATTATAAAGCCATCTGGAGTAATACCATTTTCCATCATAGAGCCATCTGGTGTGAAGTAATACCAAGAGCCTGAAACTTGTTTCCAACCAAGTGACATTTTTCCTTCATCTGCTGTTTTAGCATTTTCAAAGAAATACCATTTATTGTCTGCTGTTTGAATCCAGCCTGTGACCATATTACCTTGTGCATCAAAATAATAAGTGTTATTTACTTGAGTTTGAATCGGAACATTATTTACTACTTGAGTAACTGTATTTGTAAGCATAAAGAATCCATTCGCTGCTGGAGCTACTTGACCATCAACAAGTGTTACATTAAGTTGCCACTTACCTGAGATTGGATCAGTTGCCCATGAACTCGTTTCACTACTTACAGCTGCTGAAATTGATTTACTTGAAGCTATCTGTGTAGTAGTCGGCGTATTGTTTAACGGATTAGTTCCAGCTGGTATGCCTCCTCCGCCTCCGCCTCCGCCGCCACCACCATTATTTCCACCACCATTGCTAGGTATATAACCTCCACCCTTTTTTGTTACTGAAATTGCAAATGTTGTTGATTTTCCACCATATGTTACTATTACATTAGCGTGACTATTATTTAAACTTGTCGATGTGTTTGGGTTAAATGAGAAGTCATCTGAGTTACTTGCTGAATATGCAATTGTTTCATTAGTTCCATCGGTATAATTAACTTTTATTGACAAACCTGATGGCGCGAGTTTTTCACCACTTGAATATGAAGTCTTATTTGGTCCATTAATTACACTTATAGATGCTACTGTTCTTACCGTAATTGCAAATGTTGGTTGCATTCCTGTACCTGTTTTACCGTCATAAGTAACTGTTACATTTCCAGTAGTTATTGCAGTGCCACTTGGATTAAATGAGAACTTGCTTTGAGTTGTAGTGTTATATGTGACATTTTCAGTTGTGTTTGCATTATTTGAATCTGTATAAGTTAAAGTCAATACTAATCCCGCAGGATTGAGTGTTTGTCCTGTAGCATAACTAAGTTTTGTTGGGTTTGTTGCTATAGTTATGCCAGTGAGTTCTTTTACATTTATTGTTTCTGTAGTAGTCTTGCCACCATAAGTAACTGTTATGACATTTCCAGTTCTTGTAAGAGCTCCAGTTGGACTAAATGTGAAATTAGCACTTGTAGTAGCATTATAAGCAACTTGCTCTGTCGCTCCATCAGAATAAGTAAGAGTTATAACCATACCAGTTGGGTCAAATGACTCTCCTACATTGTAATTTAACTTTGTCGAATGGGTTGTAATAGCGATGCTGTCAAGTTCTGCGACTATGACATTTTGAATGCAAGTCTTGCCAGCATAACCAATAGTTATTTCAAATGGATTACCAACTGTATTAAGTGTAAGAGTTTGTGAACCATTGAATGTAAAGTTTGCGCTAGTTGTAGTATTATATGTGACTAGTTCGGTGGTTCCATCACTATAATTAAGATTTATCTTAAGACCTGTTGGGTCAAAATTTGTTCCTTTTACATATCTTGTCTTTGTAGGCTGTGTGTTAATTGAAATGGTGCTAAGTTCCACTACTTCAACATTTTGTGTGCAAGTAAAATTATTTCCATTTTTAGTATATGTGATAGTTATAGGAATTGATGCTCCCGCAGTATTAAGTGCACCGCTTGGGTTAAACGAGAAATCTGACTCATTACCTGCATACGCTACTTCTTCTACTGTAGTTGTATCACTATATACTAAATTAATCTTAAGTCCAGTTGGATTAAATGTCTCACCAATAGCATACTTAAGTTTACTTGGAGCTGTCTTAACCGTTATACTTTGCGGAGCTATAACTTCTACATTTTGGGTGCAAGATTTACCACCATAAGTTATAGTTACTTGTATAGATGAACCCGCTGTATCAAATGCAGTGCTTGGATTAAATGTGAAATTAGCACTTGTAGTAGCATTATATGTTACTGTATCAGTACTTGAATCACTATAATTTAAATTAATTTTAAGACCGGCTGGGTCAAATGATTCACCGACTTTGTATTTAACTTTAGTAGGCATAGTGTTGATTGTGATGCTGCTTAATGTTTGAGCACCACCACCAGCAAAAGTAAAATAGCCTGGGGTCGCTGATGTAGGTCCACCATCTATGCGGGCATATTCTTTATCTATATGTTCAGAGTCAAAAGTAGTTCCGTTGCCGCCGACAAGAGACGTACAATTTCTAAACATACTACTGCTATTTGTAACATATGTCGTGGTAAAATTGTTAGATACATATATTGTCTGTAAATTTGTACAGTAAGAAAACATATTTGACATATTATTAACCTTTTGTGTGTCAAAACCACTTAAGTCTATATTTGTTAATGAATTACAGTTAGAAAATAATGATGACATCGATGTTGCTTTTGATGTATCAAAACTGCTTAAATTAATACTTGTTAGACTATTACAATTTGCGAACAAGGCATTTAATAATAAAACTTTGCTAGTATTAAAATTTGACAAATTAATACTCTCTAGATTTCGGCACCCTTGAAACATTCCAGACATCATTGTTACATTATCTGTATCAAACAACGATAAATCTAACGACGATAGGCTACTACAATTATAAAACATTTGAATCATATTTCTAACACTTCTTGTGTTAAATGAACTTAGATTAATATTTTGTAGACTACCACAACCATTAAACATATCATACATAGTAACCACATTATCAGTTTTTAGATTGCTTATATTTTCAATAGCGGTTAAATAAGTTAGTCCACTAAATAGTCTAGCGGTTGATGTTAAATTTAATTCGTTATCAATAACTACTTTCGTAACCTGTGCTGAAAACTGATTCCAAGGTATTGTTGATCTACTATCAAAATTACTAAATGATTGTCCTGGAGTATATGCAGAATCAGTCGGAGTAGTGCTAGAAAAATGTAATTCATTGCCGTTCTTTATATACCAGTACGAAGTTATTATTGCAACTGATTCCCACTTAGCATGAAGTGTAAAAGATTCAGTGACTGGTGCTGTCCAGTCAAATTCTATATTTATATTGTCTTTATACCAATATGTAAATAAACTATTGTCCTTTGTTGGATCATTAGGTTTTATAATTAAACTATTAACATCTACAGTTTGCGAACCAACATACGTGCCACCATCAGTATCAAATATAATTGTCACTCTATTGCCATCTAAAGCTCTTTCATATGTACCTGCTTCATTTGGTATTGTAGTTTTATTATTTATAGTATCGTAATAGTATACAATTGTCGAACCTTGTTTTTTCCAATCATACTCGAGTTTAAGATTGTTAATTACAGATGCGACAGATTCACTGATACTTATTGTATTAAGCGATCCACATCCATACATCATATTATCATAATTTACATTTGACATATTAAATCCACTAATATTTAGTGATTGTAAATTTCTACAGTCATAAAACATTTGATACATATCTGTAGTTAAGTTTGTGTCAAATCCACTCAAATCCAAATCCAGCAATTTCCTACATCCATAAAACATGTATCTCATATTTGAAACTTTTTCTGTAGTAGTAGTAAATAAAGTTAAATTTTCTAAATCATAACAACAAGCAAATAAATAACTTATATTAATTGCACTTGATGTGTTAAAATTACTAATGTCAATATCAGTCAATTTCTCACAATGGTAAAACATACTACTCAAATCTGTTGCACTTGCGGTGTTTAAATTGTTTAGCCCTTCAATATTTGTTAAATTATTGCAATACCCAAATAAGTTTGAAAAATTCGTTACATTAGAAGTATCAAAACTTGATATATTAATACTTATCAAACTGTTACACTCATAAAACATATTTGACATACTGTCTACTTTTTCGGTGTTAAACCCATCAACATTAATATTGGTGAGATTCTTGCAATATTGAAACATTGTAGCAAAACTAGTAACTTCGCTTGTGTCAAAACTACTCAAATCCAAACTTGTCAATGACTCACACGATTTAAACATATTGTTCATATTAGTTACTTTTGAAGTATTAAAATTTTCCAAATTTAAACTCGTAACCTTTTTGCAATTATAAAACATTCCACTCATTGAATTAACATTCTCTGTATTAAATGTGTCAAGATCAATTGTAGTCAATCTTTCACAATCCCTAAACATATTATTCATTGATGTGACATTTCTAGTATCAAAATTACTTAAATCTAAACTTGTTAATTTATTGTCCCCCTCAAAAAGAGCTGCCATGTTAGTTGATTCACTAGTATCTAACAAGTTTATATTAATAATTTCTTTCAAGTTGCTTTCATATACACTTAATGTATTATTATATACTCCAAAAGAAAAGGTTCCATTTGATGATTGATATAACTTAATTGTATGTCCATTCGGTATATAAATGATTACCTCTGTTCCATTTACAATATATGCCATTAAACCATCTACATCAAACGATGTACTATAAGAAGATGGCACAGAGCCTCCATCTTGAAATGTTATTTTTGATATATCTTTTTTTAATACTCCCGCTTCCGTTTCATTGTACCAATAACTATACAAATAATGAGTATTCCCAGTTGCCCCAAATAGCTTTATATCACTATCTGTTGAAACTATAAATAATTTCTCTTCAATATTATCATTAATCTTAATTTTTTTAAGTTCTGATTCAGTCGCAACTTCAATGTCTCCTTCCAAATCTTCTATATTTTTTACATCATCTTCATTAGATTCCTTGACGATACTATCAATATTGTTAGTCTCTTCAATGTCATTTATAACATCTAAATTTGTGTTTTCACTCTCTTTCTCATGAGTAATATAAGAATCTTTATTTATATTGTTGTTTTCTGATTCTTCAATTGGAATACTTTCTCCTGTTTTTTCATCACAATCAATTTTGTCACTTTCAGGCTCACTTTCAAAAGGCAACAAAATGTCTGCCTCTACATTATCATCATCTATACTTGTTGTCTCATCTTCTTCAGGTTCTTCGACTAAATTGTTACTTTCTTGCTCTTCAATTGATAAATTAATTTCTTCTTTAGAATTAGTTGAAGAATCTTCACTTGATGTTTCTATTCCATTATAATGATCGCTTAAAGAGTCTTTTTTTATCAACTCTTCAAATTTTTCTTCGCCTAAATCTTCTTTTAATTGTTCTACAATCTTCGACACATTAGTTTCTTGATTTTCGTTATTATCCTGTGCCATACAAGGCAATGTTGAACTAATTACCATTGTAAAACATAATACAACTGATAAAATTTGTTTAACTCTAGTTTTCATTTTCCCCTCCAAATTATTTTATATTTTCAATAATTTTAATTAATATATCACTAACACTTATTGCAAATGCCGTAATTGATATAACCAAAGATACAAATGTAAAAAATGCAATTAAATAGTTATTATTTTCATTATATATTAATTTCAAAAATTCAAGTCCTTTTTCAGTTAAAATCAATCCATTTTTACTTTTTTGAATAAGCCTATTTCGCATGCAATATTTATAATACATACAATCATCGTTAATACTATTATTGCAGTTTAATGCAATTGATTGAAAATATCTTTTAAGTTTGTAATCATTCGTCATCTTATATTTAATTCTCAGTACTATGTAAATAATAAACACTATCACCAAAACAATTATGTAGTTCACTATTCCTTTCAATACTAAAATATAATTTTGCATCATTTCCTCCATTAGATTAGATTTCTTTTAACATAATAAAAATTATGTCCTATAAAAACTAAATTTTAGCTTGCGAATTATTGTTTCGTATGTAGGTTTTTAGTTTATTATTACTAAAAATACTCAATCAAATGTATTTATTCCATATAAAGAAAACATATAGTGAAATATCACATATATGCTTTCTTATAATGCTCAAAACTGTATATATTAGTGAATTATATTATGTGTTATAAATTTGTTAATAAATATTTTAGGTTTTTATTGCTAATAATCTATATTTTTTGTATAATATTCAAGTATAAATTGATTTTATTATTATGAGTCGAGGACATAATTTTTATTATGTCTTTTTTATTCCCTTAAAATCTCCAATTTTTCAATATAAATTCTACACTCATCCTCCGTTTCCTTCGTATAAATCCTTGTAGTTTCTATGCTACTATGACCTAAGATTGAAGCAAGTTTGACAATATCATGAGTTTCTTTATAAAACTCTCTCGCAAATAAATGCCTTAAATTGTGTGGATATACCTTAGCTTTTGGAACTCCTGCCTTATCAGCTAAATCTTTCATCATTTGCCATATTTGTTTACGATTTATTGTATTTCCATTCTTTGTTAAAAATATTGGTCCTGTGTCAATATGTTGCTTTTTACAATATTTTTTTAATTTCTTACATAATTTTCTCGGTATTAGAATCGTTCTAATTTTACCCTTATTATCAACTATTGCCTTGCCAACCGCAATAGATTCTACTGTAATAAACTGGACTTCTGACACCCTTGCTCCAGTTTTTACTATTGTTTCTATTAAGTATTTTAATCTCTCATTATTTTTTGCTGTCTCATACAATTTGTTTAACTCATATTTTGTCAATTCCTTTTCTTTACTACCAAATAAGGATTTTTGACATTTAAGAACTTTAATTTTTAAAGTTTCATTTTCAGTATAAGTAAAGTAAGCATTAAGTGAAGATATTTTTGAGTTAATACTTGAAACTTTTAACCTTGATTTTTTTAAATATTCCTTATAATCAAGTAAGTCATCCTTTGTAACAATTTTTGAGTTATTGTGCCACTCATAAAATTCGTTAATGTCTCGCAAATACTTATCAATAGTATTTTCAGCCTTTTCTTCTTCTATCAAATGCCTTTTGAAGAATTTAATTTTGTCATTCATACCAGAACCTCCCCAATATTAATATTAACTATATTTTACTTTAAACAAAAAAAGAGAGAGACAATTATCTCTCCCAATTTCTTCTCTCTAAATTGTAAACCTTTGTCATTCATAAGTATGAATATTACCGTAGAGTTAAATCTTTATCAACGATTTGTAAATATATGTCCACTTTATGAGGTATAGTTTATATTTAATTTTATATAAATGGAAACGAAATGAAACTTAATGAACGAAATGAAACTTAATGACTTATTATTGACTAATACAAACTAGAATTTTATAGTGTTTAGACTTATATAGAAATTTAGATATTAAAAACGATTGTATTTTAAGGGCTTTTTTAGGTTGTATCATTTATGCAGTTCTTTTGTTTGTTATAAAAGCACTGCCATCATTATCAGAAACAACCGCCGCAAAACTTTCTATACTTAAAAGGAGCACTAAAAAAAGTGCTACCACTCTCTTAATCAATTTTATACTTTTTCTCATTATTGTTTTCTACGACCTTGCGCTCGTATAACTCGCGCTTACTATGTTATTAAATATTTCATTTGTCAGGCTTATACCTCGCTCAAGAAAACACTTGGAGCAGGCTCCCGTTTTCTGCAACGATGGCGAAACTTTTTGCTTAGATTTTTAGCACTGTTTGAGCAAAGCGAGTTTGCAAAAATCTTGAAAAAAGCGAGACAGCACTTGCATAGAAAACGTGGGTTCTGCGACGTGTTTTAGGAACGAGGTCTAAGTCTGACATCTAATATTTAATATTCACCCCCGTTGGTTTAGGGGGTCTCCCCAGGGGAATTATCCCCAGCACTAATAGGGCATATATGAAAATCATAGGGGGTGTGGATAGGGGGTGTGCTGGCGGTATGTTACAATTTTTTAATAGAACTTATATAGGGGGATATTATATAATATTAGGGGGATTATAATCATGAAATACTCTTATGAATTTAAAAACTATATTGTTAAACGTATTGTAGAACAACATTATTCTACTA
>JAEEGL013318933.1_pt1 | contig 10311 bp, 12 predicted proteins | sample 9134231 | NCBI WGS metagenome assembly JAEEGL01 (sample SAMN16246548, study PRJNA631951) | gut metagenome | biome: gut microbiome; feature: rumen; material: fiber-attached | host: Bos | place: Iran: Karaj | collected 2018-10
ACTATCGTGATGATGGACGAAAGGGCGTCCGAGAGGTTGTTCACGGCGTCCAGCACTACGGCGATTGAGTGCGAGGCAAGCCCCACAACGGCTTTGAACGCCGCCAGCAGCACGTTCGTCAGGATTCCGACAACGCTGGTCCTGATGATGACCCTGTCGCGGCTATCCATGGCATTTTCAATATTTTGTCCAGTTGCATCCATACTGGTTGCTCCATCAATTCTGCGATTAAAGGCTTTTTACAAAAGAGCCACGAAGCAGTCCTCCACATCGCCCATATCTGCTGTTGGCTCGAAGCGCGCCACCACATTGCCTGTGCGGTCGATGACAAATTTCGTGAAGTTCCACTTTATGTCTGGCTTCTTGTCCCAGTTAGGATCCTGTCCCGCAAACATCTTCTCCAGCAATTCCTTGAACGGGTGCTCATCAAGCCCTTTGAAGCCCTTCTGTGATTTCAGATATGTATAGAGAGGAAGTTCATTTTTGCCATTGACATCCGACTTCTTCATCTGCTGGTAAGGCATGTTGTAGTTTGATGTACAGAAAGCGTGAATCTCCTCATCCGTTCCAGGAGCCTGCTGCCCGAACTGATTGCATGGGATGTCCACAATCTCCAGTCCTTTGTCGTGGTACTCGTTGTACCAATAGGATAGTTCGGAATACTGCGGGGTGAAGCCACAGCCAGTAGCGGTGTTCACAATCAGGATGACCTTTCCCTTGTAATCCGCCAAATCAAGAACCTCTCCTGTTCCTGTTGTGATCTTGTAATCGTAAATCATTTTATTCTCCTTGTGGTTGTTCATTATTGAATGTGGTTCAAAGATCATTCCGCCAGTCCTGCGGCGAAAAGTGCGTTGCGCGTGACCATGGTCTGCTGGCGGCGCAGCATTGTATGGTCAATTTTCTCGACAGGAGTGAAAGTGAAGAAATCGATGGCGCTTGCTGTTAGGAAGGCGCCTGGGCCGATGATGTCCAATGCCCAGCAGAGCGCACTCATACGATCGCGATTGCCAGTTACGCGCCTGAAAAGCGAGCAAAGTGTTCCGACCATACCTGAGCCAATCGCTTGCAACATCCTATCCGCCCCCTGGGCGGTGATAACAGAGCGCATCAGGAAGCGGTTGATCCAGGCTGGCTGGCCGTCGGCATGGAGTATCTCGTAGTAGATGTCAATGGCGTCAGTAATGAGCTGGCGTTGTCCATCCCTTGTCTCAAATAGCCGCTCGTTTTCCGAGAGGTAGGCATCTAGGCGGCTGTCATCCCAACTTCGTAAAGCGCGGCTCCACACTGCGTCAACCAGCCCCTCCATCCCGCCGAAATGGTAACTGATGGCGTTCGGCTTGGTTCCCGCACGGGAGGTGATATCACGCACGGTCACTGCCCCCACGCCGTGAACGGTGAAAAGTTCACCTGCCGCCTCCACGAGACGGCGGCAGGTCTCCTCGGACACCTTGTAACTTCCACGCTCCATCGCGGTCTCCCTTCAGTTACGCGCGATTGAACTTCGACTTTGGCTGGCGGCAGCGCGGGCATTTCCAGTCATCGGGAAGGTCTTCGAACTTTGTCCCTGCTGGGATGCCGTGCTCGGGGTCGCCCTCGGCGGGGTCGTACACCCTTCCGCAGACAGAGCAGACATACTTGCCAGTCGCCTCTACGCGGACGAACTCGCCAGGCGGGATTGGCACGGGCGGGTTATTCAGGTCCACAATACGCTTTGCCTCCAGATTCTCATAGCCCAGCGGAGTATGAGTGCCACAGTACACAGTGGGGTTCTTGCTGACGAAGGCACGCACGCGGTCCAGCGTGTCTCTCGCGGCAGCTTTGTCTTCATATACCACCGAGAGCTTGTTTTCGTAGAGTGCCTCGTCGGTATAGGTGACATCGCCGTGCATCATGTAGAAGAGTCCGTCGCACTCCGCCACGATGATGCTGTTTCCAGTGGTGTGGCCTTTTGCGGGAAGCAGATAGACGCCTTCCGCGATTTTCTCCGAGGCGTCAAAGGTGTGATATGGTCCGTCCTTGTACTGCACGCGGACAATGTTCGGCCCGTTGAGTTTCAGTGCATCAGCCTCCTCAGGGGAGAGATAGATTTTCGCATTTGGGAAACTGCGCAGTTCCCCCGTGTGATCATCGTGCTTGTGTGTCACGAGAATCTTCGTCACCTGCTCAGGACGATAGCCCAGCGCCTTGAAGGCGGTCATATAGTCGGTGATGCGGGTTCCAAGGTAGATCTGCGTATCATCGTCCACCACCATGTCGGGAAATTCCGCAGGCAGCCCCGTGTCCACCAGGATGACCTCGTCCCCTGTATCAATCAGGTAGTTCTGAAGACAGGAACGGTAGCGGACTTTCGCGTCAAGTTTCTCGGCATCACCCTCGCCGCCCATGGCGAATGGCTGCGTCATAAAACCCTTCTCGTTGAATTTAATGGCCTTGATTTTCATGTTTTTCTCCGTTATGTTGGGATACTTGAAAAAGTTTGTCGTGTTTCAATTTCGCATAATATATCGCTCGATAAAAATATTTTCAATAGGGCAATCTATTTTTGTGTTACGAACGGCGCTGCGATGTATCGGCTCTACAAGACAGGGTCGAATTGGCAATTTTATACAAAGAAGCCAATAAACATAACTATTTTAATAGTGAATTGTTGAAGATTTTCCAATGGTGATGTACATTATTGCCAAAATAAGAAGTCAATCATTTGAGTAGAGAACTTTTTATAAAATGGATATAGGCAACGAAATCAGGCAGTTGAAGGAGCAGCATGAGGCAATTATCCTTGCCCACAACTACACGATTGGCGAGGTACAAGACATCGCTGACTTTGTAGGCGACTCGCTTGAACTCAGCCGCAAGGCGGCGGAATGCCAGGCGAGGGTCATTGTCTTCTGCGGTGTGCGCTTCATGGCTGAGACAGCGAAAGTGCTCTCTCCCGAGGCGTTGGTTCTGCATCCTAATCCATACGCAGGGTGCCCAATGGCGGACATGGCAGCGGCAGATGAGGTGGCAAAGTACCGCCAGGCTCATCCAGACACAGTCATGGTGGCATACGTCAACACAACCGCCGCCACCAAGTGCCATGTTGACATCTGCTGCACGTCAGGTAATGCGGAGAAAGTCATCGCGTCCATTCCGCGAGACAGGAAAATCATGTTCCTGCCCGACGGCAATCTTGGGCGCAACATCGCTGCGAAACTCCACCGCGACATGGAGTTCTGGCCTGGCTTCTGCCCCACCCACAACAAGATTCTGCCTGAGATGATAACGGCGGCACGGAATGCGCATCCCGACGCGGAGGTCATAATCCATCCCGAATGCCTGCCAGCAACCGTGGCTCTGGCGGATGTCGCCCTTAGCACAGGAGGGATGCTTCGCCATGTCAAGGCATCGCAGAAGCGCTCGTTCATAGTGGCGACGGAATGCGGCCTGATCCATCGTCTTCAGCAGGAGAACCCAGACAAGGAGTTCTTCAGCCTGGAGCCAAAGCCCCTCTGCCCGAACATGAAAAAGATTTCCCTGGAGAATGTCTATTTCTCGCTGAAGGACTTGACGCCCGCCGTGGATCTTCCACAGCAGGTTATCGACGCGGCGCGTCGCCCCATTGAGAGGATGTTGGAGGTGAAGCCTTAACACAACAACTGATTCACCTAAAAAACATGAAATAAAACCATTTTTCAATTATCAAATAAACCAAATCTGATTGATAGTCAATCGGAAAAACAACCAAATAGGAGAAAAAACAATGAAAAGTATTCTTTTAGTTCTCGCCGTGATGTTGCTTGCTGTCGGATGTGTTTGCCCCAAAGGAAGCGCATCGAATTGCTGCAAGGGGAAATCCGCCTGTTGTGCCCAGAAAGCCGAATGTTGCAAGAAAGCCACCTGCTGCAAGGATGGCGCAAAGTGCTGCAAGAAGCCTGAATGCTGCAAAGACGGTGCCGAGTGCTGCAAGGACGGCGCCGAGTGCTGCAAACCAGCCTGCTGCAAATAATCTCCTCTGATTACACAAAGGCCTCCCATTCAAATGCTAATGGGAGGCCTTTTTTGTTTACACTCTTTGTGCAAAACTGCCAAGTTTTTTGCCTGCGCTTGCAGAACGAGTGTCAGAACTGATACTGGGCACTGAGAACAAAACCGTCCCCTACGCCGAGTTTGTCAAAAACCTTATCCTTGTTTCCTGTGGAGACGTATGCGCCGACCAGCGTGAAATGGTCATTCACGAACCAGGCGACATGCCCATCCCAATAGTCTGCGTTCTTAATGTCATCGCCCACATTGACACCCTGGCGATATTCCAAGCCGATGGCAACATTCTTCGCAGGAAGCACATCAATGTTCGCAAAGGCCGCAGTGCCATAGTGATTGTGCCCAACAACGCCATAGACCACTTCGTCGCTACGCTGCAGTCCCGCTGAAACCAAGATTGGCAGTGGTGTCTGGGTGATAAGCTTGGAAGCCACGATGTAATACTCCAACCCCGCATCGTCAAGTCCAAAAGCGTCAACAGTATTGGAGTCTGTGTGCCTATACACTGCGCCGACGGACACTGCGGGAACCCAGTTCGTGTCCCAGCCGTTTTCATCAATAAGGCGCACCTTCACGCCAAGGCTATTCGCGAGAATGTTATTGTCGCCGTAGTCTTTGGCGTTAACAAGGTTCGCGGCGTAACTGACTTCCACACGGTCGAGAATCGTCAGCGAAATGCTGTATGAACTCCACTCGATGTTGCTATCAGACAGTTTGACATACCATGCTCCAAGTTGCGGCTTGCTTATCCAGTCGGGACCATCCTCGAATTTCAATCCGCTCGTATAGGCAAGCGGATTGAATGCGATGCCACCATGTCCGTCAAGGCTGTTGAGCGGTACGCCGCCCTTGACCGCTCCAATTACTCCAATTGCGATGACCACTGCCAAAATGCGAATGCTGTTGATGTTCTTCTTCATGATGCAATCTCCTGTTTTTTATTCCGTTTTCTAAAACTGTGATTTGGTTAGCCTCGGTAAAATGAATTGTCCTACTCGAAGGTCTGCTCCCATTGTTATGTGCCGCCATCAACTGTCTCCGTCAAAGGAATTGTCTTCATGCCGCGGCAACTGCTCTATGAAAACTTCCTTTTCCTAAATGCCCCAAACCATTGGCCAACTGGTTCAGGTTGCTTTGCTTTTAAGACTACTTAATTAGTAGTTTTAAAAATCAAACGGCAATAATCTACCGCATATTTTCAGTATGTCAAATAAATACTATCGAAATAGTTGTATTTTATTTTTAACAGAGAAAAATAGCGCCTCAAAATAAGACGAAGGTCTAGGCTTTGGGACAACAGAATAAACTACCAACTGGCAAAATGGTGCGTCCTTAGGTCTTCTAGGGTAGGTGTTCTAGGTGTTCTAGGTCTTCTAGGGAGTAGGTTTTCTAGGGTAGGTGTTCTAGGGTAGGTGCTATAGGGAAACAACTTGCATCGCAGGTTTATTCCTAGAGCACTTACCCTAGCCCCCCCCTACCCTATAACACCTACTCCCTAGAAAACCTAGAGAACCTACCCTAGAAGACCTAATGAATCAACACTTGCTGGAACGCCCTCTAACATTTAAACAAAACGAGGCTTGGCGATTCTGCTCGACAGGGATTTTGCTGAACTGTAGGGAGTTCCAACAAAAGAACTCAACCTAACCTTAAAACGAAATGCTGCGCTTCCCTGATGGATTTATGTTGTAGTTAACAAAAGACGAATATAAATGGTTTGAGGTCACAATTGTGACCTCAAACCTCGTGTTTAGCGAATTTTCGCTCTTTGAATGAGTTTTTCACGCTTAAGAGACACCAATTCTCAAGCGTAAAAAAATCAGCGAATAAAGTGCATTGGCTGCCATTCTTCCTGCTTAGGACGTGGTTCTGCATCGTCACGGTGGAGGTTTTTAAGAACCCATGCCATGTTCTTCCCAAGGGTACGCATGGTCTGCATACCTTCAGTGTCCTTTGACGCTTCGCCTGGCTCGCGCCCAAAGGCGACATTCCAGTACTGGGAACCGACAATCAGCGAACTGAGCATCTCGAAGGGCATGTTCATGCACTGGAACGCAGCAGTCGATCCGCCACGGCGACAGACGGCGACGCAGGCGGCGGGCTTGCCGATAACATTCTTGCTACACGCGAACAAGGCGCGCTGAAGCACCGCCAGCAATGCTCCCGCTGGCTGTCCGTAATAGGTTGGAGAGCCAATCACAAAGGCATCCGCCTCCGCGAAACGCTCCACGAGGCGGTTGCATACATCATCGTCAAAGGCGCATTTTTCAAGTTGCTTGGCTCTGCATGCCCCACATGCGATGCAGCCGCGGACAGGCTTGGTGCCGAGCCAGAAGGTTTCAGTCCCGATTCCTTCTGCCTCAAGGGATTTAGCCACTTCGGCAAGGGCAAGTGAAGTGTTTCCATTTTTGCGTGGACTTCCGTTGACAAGCAATACTTTCATAGATGCCTCCAAAGTCATTTTACATTGTTCTTGAAAAAGATTCTATTTCATTGTATGGGATTACGCTAGGCATATCCGTCTGCGCTCACATCTGCCGTCGGGCAGAGAATTTCGGATGGAAAGAGCGTCTCTTCGCAAAAAAACTTAATGCTCCTGAATTCTGCCGTCTTCCATCTGAAGGATTCTGTCAAACACATCGATGGCTCGGGTGTCGTGGGTTACCACCTGGACTGTCCAACTCTGGTTTCATCAGCGTGTAACAAAACAGACGAATGAAATCAGACAAATGAAAATCAGACAGATTCTTTTGACGGTTGCTGTGGCCGCATTCACATTTGCAGTGGCCCAGGCAAATAATTGCTAGTAGACTGTAGACTGTGGACTGTTAGGTGCGCGGGGCGAGAGCCCCGCGTTTTTTTTATTTTGTGCGTGGGCATTCTCTCCCCGCGACTACAACATCGCCCAAGCCCGCGTCAACGAGGGCTTCTAGTACTCACTCCGCTCCCTTCACGAACCAGAGATTCGCGCCCTGGGTTCCCTCGCCGAACTCGTTGATGAGTTTCTGCGCGTGACGAACTTCCGAGTGGGTGATTTCGGAGCCACCGTAGGTAGGGTCGAGTTGCCCCTCCCCCTCCTTCCAATGCTTCTCATCCGTGATCCAGTCCATGTTGCCAAAGTCCGTCAAATCACGATGACTCGTGTGGAACAGGATCGGCTTGTTCTGGCTCCTGAAGAAATCCAGCCCGATCTTGCTGGTCTGACGGAAGGTGGAGTACATGAGGATGTTCGCAAACAGCCTATAGGTAGAAAGGCAAGACAGCGCCCCTGACGGTTTGCTATAGAACTCCTCCTTAATCTCCTTGCCAAAGTGCTTCTTGGCTTGCTCCACCGGGATGTTCTTTTCCTTTGCTAATTTGGTGATGCGAGCTGTAATTTCCTTATTGATGGTGGCCTTGTCGCCATTCATGCATGGCCAGTTCTCGACCTTCATAAACTCCGACATCCTCGCCGTCTTCTCGTCGCCGTCCTCCATGCAATAGATTGTGACGAATTTCTTGAGTTTATCGCACATCAGTTGGATTGATTCATCGTCCCCATAGCCAGCTTTCATGGCGCTCGCAGGCAAGTTCTTGACGACGAAATGCCGCAGGGCCTGGTCTGGATTCATCTTGAAGTCCTTCTTCCAGCCCACCATGCCCGCGTCGTCGTTGGACGCATTCTGTGGCTGGTTAAGGTATCTGAAGAGTTTTCGGGGAATGTCGATCTTGTCCAGAATCTTTTGGTCGGAGATAAAGGCTTTCCACTTTTCCACATCCTCGCGTTCCACCGTGAAAAGTTCGTTGTTAAGCACTCCATTGTTGAGTCTCAGTCCCCCGGATGTGATTTTCCCCATCAACTGGCCGTAATTGTGGGGCAATAGGCTATGCGTGGTGATGCCGAGTATCGTGTTGTAGGTGTCAATCTTGTTAAGTTGGATGGTCTTATGGCTTCCCGTGGCCTGGAGTTTCCGGTTGACCGCATCGACCACGGCCATTTCCGTGATTTTGTCACGGGGCTGGCTGTGCCCGTAGTTTGCCACTTCGATAACGCCGGACTCGTTGCCCTCATGCGTCTTGGCGATGTCCATCAACTTGTCGTATGTGTTGCGGGCGAGTTGGTAGTCTTTCGACTTCATCAGATCCGCAATCTTGGCGTTCAACTGCAATGCCGTGGATTGCGTGGTGAGTTTGTCCTTGTTCCACCAGTTCAGCAGCCAACCCACGGGTCCAGTGTAGTGCCGCTTCATCTGGAGTTTGTCAGTCCCATTTTCGCTAGGGACGTAGGTGACTTTGTATGTCTTCGAGCCAACGCGGATCGAGCCATCGTTCTTGAGTTGTCCCTTTTCAGATTCGTAGAGTTGCCCGATGAGGTTGCTAGCGGAGAGACTATCGACGGATGAGATTTGTATGTCAGGCATGATATACCTCCTGTGTTTACTTGCCAGCCGACTCGCCATCGGCCTTCGCCTTGGCGGCGACCGCCTCCTGATTGTCCAACAGCGCGGAAACGGCTCGGTAGGTTTCCATGAACTCGCTGAAAATCTCAATGAACGGCTTGCGGTTGAGCATTGAGGGCGTCGCCACCTCGTACATCATCACGAACCCGCTTTCATCGTCGCGGCCCACAACAGGCGAATTTCCGCCTTGCTTCGCTGGGTCAAGCGCGAGGGCCAGCAGGTCGAGAACCGTAGAGTATGTGACTGGATCAGGCAGTTCCTCCCGCACCACTGCGGAAAGCGTGAGTGTCCCGTCATCCTCGTTGGCGCGGATATCAACAGCGACCAACTTTGCCAGTTCCAGGCGGCATGCGCCTTCCTCATCGAACGCAAGTTCCAGCCCCAGTTTCGCGCCGAACTCCTTGAGAATGTCATCGAGTGTCTTAATCAGCATGGTTTGTCCTTATTTGTTATTGTTTTGGATTAGTGGTCGGGCGAATGGCTACACCCATAATCTAGAAAATTGATCCCCAAACGGCAGAGGAGCCTCCGCTGGCTCGTCGAGCATAGCAATGACGGCATCGCGCGTCACCACGAAAGCCTCGAAAACCTCCGCGAGCGGTGTCTTGTCGAGCACGGATGGAGGCAGAACCATGTATAAGACCATGTACCCGCTTTCCGCGTCCCGCCCCGCGACAGGCGATGCCCCGCCATGTGCCATCGGATCGAGCGCTAGAGCGAGCAGATTCTCTACATGTTTTAACCCCAGGGGTTCGGGCAAAGCTTTCCGCAGCGTGCTGGAAAACGTCAGACTCGAATCTTCCTCATTCATCTGGATGATAATCGGTGTTTCCTCGTCCAGGGTCAGCACACATGCACCGTTGGCATCAAAGGCGAGTTCAGCCCCAAGTGTATTTCCGAATTCCGCCAGAACCTTCCTAAGATCTATGTTCAACATTCGTCTGTCCTTTCATTTCGTATCCAGTCTTACACTTCACTTGATGGCAATCATGAAAAACTGCATTTTCACGACATCTTGCTGAAGCAACCACGCAACTAGTGAAATGCCATAATTTTGCAATTGTATAACATGCACATTATAGCACAAATTGCAAACCAGATACCACAAAACCACAGATCGCAAATTGACATGCCTCATCGATGGCATTGTACTTGCCGTTGTACATCTTCTGGAACTCCGCAAGGGAGATGCTCACCTTTGAGAGATCAATATTGCCTACTGCCATGGCTTTCGTTCCATTCCAATTTGATTATGGCCAAATGATGGAAAGGGACTCCGTCACGTCGCCGAATTCGGTCGTGAGGCGCTTGACGAGCGGCGCCCAGTCCGTGCCAGAATCCTCAATCTCTTTGTCGGCGCCATAGATTGCATACGACACGCCGTGGTCGTTGCAGGAGACCTCTATCCGCGATGCAGACTCAATGCGCCCAGACGTCGTCAGCAAGAGCATAGCCATCCTAATCGCCGCACCAATCTCCTCGTTGTCCTCCTTCTGTGACTCCTCGTCCAGAAGGATGCGCCCGTACGGCAAGCGGAACGAGATACCGAGCGCCGCCTCGCGCCACTCGAACTCGAACACGCGGCTCTGGAGGCCGTGCCCGCCGACAAAGCGCGTCAGCTCCTCGCCAGATTCGAGTTCGGCAAAAGCGGCACTCAGTTCCTCGACCGCCTCCGTGCGTCTTGACTCCATGTCTTTATCGTTTTCCATCGTTGTATCCTCTTGAAAATCATGCCTTGGGCGGGTTGAACATCCACTGGAAGCCATCGCGCTTGTAGAACGACGGGCAGTTCCGCTCGCAGAAGTTTCTCACGCAATCCAATTTGGTATCTGCCTCGACCATGGAG
>JAEEGL013889529.1_pt1 | contig 10311 bp, 7 predicted proteins | sample 9134231 | NCBI WGS metagenome assembly JAEEGL01 (sample SAMN16246548, study PRJNA631951) | gut metagenome | biome: gut microbiome; feature: rumen; material: fiber-attached | host: Bos | place: Iran: Karaj | collected 2018-10
ACGCGCAGCGGCGATGTGTTCGATTTCTTCTGCGACCTCACCGGAATGACCCTCTCGGTTTTTCTGTTCCCCTATTGGCCAAAGGCTGTGCGGTGGCTGCTGGGATGATGCTGGACGGGAATGGCAACTTGGAGTGAAAAACTTCAAGATTGCTCAGCGCAACCTCCATTTCAACCCGAACGTTATTCCGATGGGCAGAATAATGCTGTTGCCGAAATCGTATCCATCGGCTTCAAGTTCGTGCTTGTAGTCAACTATATCGCTGTGCGCCAACGATGTTGAAAGGCCAAGTGTCATCGAAATTATCGTTCGTGTGTGAATATCGATGCCCAGCCCCACGTTGGGATGTTTGAACACCTTGCTCTTGCTGCTGTCAAAGCGGCCATCCTCGTCGGTTACGGCAACACTGCCGCTGTAGCCGTAATGGAACGAGACGTAAGGGTCGATGTTTGACGAGGTTATGTAGCGCGCCTTCAAGCCCACCATATACGACGGCCCTGCGAAAAACACGCCACCGTTGGCAAAAACACCGATGTTCCTGTGCGGATAGAAGGTAAAACCGACGCCTGTGCCGCAATATTCATAGCCGATGCCAATGCCTGCCGAAACCACTTCGCGCTGTGCGGCCGTCGGGGTCTGGTTTTCGGTTGTCTGTGCCGACGATTCGGCTGCAATGCCCACAAACAGTGTGAGTGTCAACGCACGTAGCGTTGTTTTTGAAAGAAGATGTTTCATTGTTAGTTAGTAAAGAGTTTATTATTAGTTGTTTAACTGCTGCAAACCACAGCGATGTGCACACAATTTATAAATCCGCAGGAAGCCACTTGGGCAACCTGCGGAATAATTGGTTAGTTGTTTGTAGGGGAATGTTTGTTTATGAGAAATTATTAAAGCGTTTTTCATTTCACAAGCACACGTTTGGCGACATTGCCAATCTTCACAATGTAAACACCTATGCCGTCTACGCGGATTTCTGTACGGACGCGATTAAACGCGTCTCTACAAATCAAATTGCCCATTGTATCATAAACGCGGATTTCGTCCGTAGCGTTCTCAACCACAATGGTTTTGCCGTAGGCGTAGATGTTTATAGCGTCGGTGGATGATTTGGCGACGGCGGTGTGCGGACCTGTAGAGTTCAAAATAATCTCGCCTGCGTAATTGCCACCATTCCATCTGCTGTTCCAATCATCGGGTATTACTTCGAATTCACAATAAATAGTAGCCGTACAGTTAGCAAACGCGCCATAACCAAGAGATTCTACACTCTTAGGAATGATTACCGTTTTTAGACCATCACAATTGGAAAATGCCCAGTCGCCAATGTGCGTCACTGTATTAGGAATTGTAACCGATGTCAGACCTTCGCAACCAGCAAAAGCGGCGATACCAATGCTTTTCACGGAATTTGGGATTTTCAAATCAGTAACCTCCGCTCCATCAATATAGAGATGTTTGGCGTAGTTCAACGGATTGGACGGAATAGTGCTGAATTTTGTTCCGCACAGGCTCTCAATGCTGGCGAATTCGGCTTTAGTCAAGCCTTTGCAATCAACGAACGCGTCGGTGCCAATAGTTTTAACCGATGCGGGAATCTTAACCGATTTCAGGCTGCCGCAATTCGCGAATGCAAAGTCGCCAATGGCTGCCATTGAATTTGGTATCGCCAAATCGGTTATTTCAGCGCCATCAATGTAGAGATGCTTGGCGTAGTACAGCGGATTGGAAAGAACCGTGCCGAATTTTATCCCACACAGGCTTTCCAGACTGGCAAACTCGGCTTTAACCAAACCTTCGCAACCTGCGAAAGCATCATCGCCAATATTTTTAACCGATGCGGGAATCTTAACCGATTTCAAGCTGGCGCCATTCACGAAAGTGTTTGCTTCGATGGTTTCCACTGTATTAGGAATCTCCAAATCAAAGACTTCCGCACCGTTGATATACAGATGCTTGGCGTAATACAACGGATTGGTTTGGACATTCCCGAATTTCATTTCGCACAGACTTTCGATGCTGGCAAACTCGGCTTTGGTCAGTCTTTCGCAGCCATTAAACGCATCGGTGCCAATGGTTTTAACCGAAGCGGGAATTGTAACCGATTTTAGGCTGGCGCAATTTATAAATGCAATATCGGAAATGCTTGTTACTGAATCTGGAATCACCAAGTCAATGACTTCGGAACCGCCAATGTAGAGATGTTTGGCGAAGAATAGTGGATTGGCCTGAACATTTTCGAAATTCATTCCGCACAAACTTGCAATGCTGCCGAATTGCACCTTGGCCAGTTTATTGCAACCCCAGAAGGCATTTTCGCCAATGGTTTTAACAGATTGTGGAATGATTACAAAAGCCAGTCTTTTGCAATTCTCGAATGCGTGGGCAGGAATGCTTGTTACATCATCACCAACGATTACGACTTTTATTGAAGGAATATTTTGGAAAACTGTGCCGATATCGGTGTTGCATATCAATGTGTCAAGGTTATCGCAAAAATCGAAAGCTTGATCGCCGATATTTTTAATTGGACTAGGAATGTTTACCGATTTCAGTCCATCGCAATGGGTGAATGCGCCATTGCCAATGGTTTCAATCGAACTGGGAAAAGTTATTGAAGTCAGGCCGCTTCCAGAGAACGCCAATTCGCCTATTTCTTTTACCGATTTACCAAACGTTACTGAGGTCAGACTGGCGCAACCATGAAATACACCTTCGTTGATTACAGTAACTGAATCAGGAATAGTTATTGATTCCAGACTGCGGCATCCCCAGAACGCACTGTTGCCAATTTTTTTTACCGAATTGGGAATGGTTACTGATGCCAGCTGCTGGCAGTTCCAGAAGGTCTCAGCGCCAATGCTGTCAACTGACTCTGGAATGGTGATCGAAGTTATTGCGCAACCTATGAACGCTCCTGTGCCAATGCTTTTCACCGAGTCCGGAATGTTCACCGAAGTCATATACTCACAATCGCAGAAGGCGTAGTTGCCAATGCTTGTAACTTAATTCGGAATGGTGACAGAAGTTATTTTGTGGCCCTGAATACTCCTAAAAACTTCATCGCCAATGCTGCTCACGGTATTGGGAATTGTTACAGCACCACCTTCTCCAACATATCCGATAAGTGATGTCTGGCTGCTGTCAGCAAAGACAAAACCATTCTCATCAATTAAGGCGTTAGCGAAGTCTGCGCCCCACGGGCTGCCTGTTGCCGTGCCAGTATAAAATACGTTCTGAATGCCAGAGAAAGCCGAATCACCGATCTTTGTAACAGAATTAGGAATGGTTATTGACATCATACTATTACAACTAGCAAATGCAGAGCTGCCAATGCTGGTGACGGATTGCGGAATGGTTACCGGTTTTAAGCTATAGCAATCGGCAAACGCAGCGTTGCCGATGCTGGTGACGGAATTCGAAATGATTACCGATTTTAAGTTATAGCAATTAGCAAACGCAGCGTTGCCAATGCTTTTGATGGTATTTGGAATAATCACAGAATCAAGTTGATTGCAATCAAAGAATGCATAATCACTGATGACTTCAATGCTTTCAGGAAGAATTGACACCGATTTAATATTGGTGCTTCTGAATGCTTCTGATCCAATGCTTTTTACCGAATTGGGAATGGTAACAGATTCCAAATTTGAGCACATGTTGAACGCTTGATTGCCGATGCTGGTAACCGAATTGGGAATTGTTACTGAAATTAGTTCCGTGTTGTTGCTGAAAGCCCTGTCGCCAATGGCGGTAATTGTATTCGGAATTGTCAAATTGGTTTCTTCGCCACAGTATCCGTTGAGAATCGTGTTGTCGTTAATGTCATAAACAAAACCGTTTTCGCCAAACACGGCATTCATAAAGCGGGCTCCCCATGGGCAGCCTTCTTTTATCGAGCCTGAATACAGCAGGTTATGTACTTTGTTAAACGCATAACTTTCTATGGTTGAAACCGTATTCGGAACCGTGATTGTCAGATTTCTGCATTCGGAAAATGCCATATAATTAATTGTTGTGACAGAATTGGGAATGGTCAGCGCAACTAAGCCTTCGCAATATCCAAAAGCCCAATCATCGATGCTGATTACAGAATTTGGAATGGTCACCGATGTCAAATCGCTGCAAGCATAGAACGCCGAATGTTCAATGCTTGTAACAGAATAACTTATGCCACCATTTTGAACTGTGGCGGGGATTTCAAGACTGCCTGAGGTTTTTTTCTCATCGGAGATTTTTCCCACCGCAACCTCATGTTTGGCCTCGTCGGTAACTGTGTATTTCAAGCCGCCAACGACAAACTCTTGCGCCCACGCCTGCCCGGCAATCATCAGGCTCAAAACGGAAACGAAAATCTTTTTCATTTTTTAGTTTAATAGTTAGTATTATCAAAAATTCCTTTTCGGATGACACAAAGGTTGGGAAAAGATTATTTAGTTGCAAATGGGGCGAATCAGTTTAAAATGGTCATTTGTCAGTTAATCAGGTATATGGTAAATTTGCAACACCCCAAATTGATTCGATTTTTTTTGAAATTGCGGCGATTTTTGGCACTTCAGCATGCCTTTTCGGACATTGTTTTTGCTTATGTTTGCAATTACAAACTGACACAAATGCACGGATTTTTGAAACTTTCAGTCGTTGCACTGCTGCTGGCAGCAACATCATGCTCCCACAAAAGTGAGACGTACAAACTGCTTGTCGAGGTCGATTCGCTGGCTTTGGGGCATCATAATAACGATTCAGCCCTCAAAATTCTAAGAAACATCGAGCCTAAAGGCAAGGAAGAATCAGCATACTATAATATTTTGGAAGTAGCAGCCACTTTCAAAGGCGAAAATCCTGTTAAATCTTTCAACGGCATCAACGCCAGCATTCAGTACTACACCGACAACTACGACGCACGAAAACTTGCATACGCATATTATTATAAATCAATAATTTTTATCAACAAAGACTCTCTGAAAAGAGAAATGATAACGCTGTTCAAAAACGCCGAGCAGCACGCTCTGACAACAACCGACTACCATCTGCTGGACAGGGTTTATTCTGGCATGACATTTACAAACTCAACCTTCGCCGAAAAAGACGAGGCCCTGAAGTGCGCGCATAAGGAACTTGCCTACGCCCAAAAACTGAACGACAGCCACTACAAAACAACCGCACTGATGCATCTTGCTCTTATTCATCATTATATGACAAACAATACTGACAGTGTCGCCCACTACATCCGTCAATGCGAAGCGCTGGCCGACGATGCCGATAGCGAAATCAAATATTATATCTATAACTATATTGGCCAGACACTAATGCAGAATAACCCCTCGTCTGCAAAACAGTATTTCACAAACGCATTAAAATATAATAAGCAAACTGAAGCCTACTTGAATTTGGCCAAAACATTTGCTGCGGAGAAAAACTACAAAGAAGCCCTGAAATATTGCGATTCGGCGTTGCTAATCAAACCTAGTTTGGCCTCTCGGGAAGAGACCTACAGGCTTATGGCCGAATATTACTACCAAAACAATGATATTGAGCAATATAAGAGAATAACTGATGTACTAATCAATACGAATGCAGAATTATCACAATATAAAGAGAACCGCAAATTGCTCGAGTTGCAGCAGAAATTCGATTTTGAAAAGCAGCGGACCGATTACGAGAAAAAAATCCACGGTCTTGTCGGAATATTAGGTTTAACAGCATTTATAAGTTTGATTATCTTTCTTTTGCACCGCATCCGCATCCGCCAAACCGAGAACAACCAAATGGCCAGCGAACTCCGCTACGAGAAACTGAAGAGCAATCTGGTCTTGTTTGAGGGGCGCATTGCCGAACTCGAAACCGAAAAGAAAAGCCATTCGAAAGAGATGATGGTGCTGAAGAATAAGGCTGAAAATCAGCGACTTGCAATGCTTAGAAATCTTCAGCACGGCCGCGAACTCTACGAAAGCATGAACCGCTGCGAGTCGCCTGCCAACTGGTCTGATTACGACACGCTCTGTCTGTTCGACTTCATCACAACTTTCGACTCCGATTTTGCCGAGATGCTCGAATTCGGCTACGACAACCTCAACACCTCACAAAAACTGTTTATGGTTGCCGACAAACTGATGAAGAAAGACGACATCGATATTTTCCGCATGTTCAACCTCAACAAGGACAGCCTCCGCAACAAGCGCAACCGCATCAGCAAAAAAAAGAAGACTGAAGCAAATGATAAATGAGCGCGAAACCCCGCCCCTACATTTTCTCCACAAACTCCTTTATCATCGGCATTGTCTGCTGCCACACAGCGGCAATTTGGTCGGACAGATACGGAATATCAGCACCCTCATCGTATGTTTCTTTTAGCAGAGCGGCGGCGTTGTGCATTCCCAGATAGCCGAATGTGGTTTGTAGCGAGTGGCGCTTCGTCCGCATCTTTTCCATGTCACCATTTTGGCTTGCGGCGCTCATCTCGCTAATGTCACCCGGCACCGTCGACATGTACACACCAATGATTTTTTTCAGCTCGGCACGATCATCGGCGCAAGCCTCAACAAGCAGCCTCATGTCGAAACTGCCCGGCACACCTATCGATTCGCCATCAGAGTCACCGTTGTTTTTTTTCTCGAACTCGATACGTGCGTATTTACAGATTTTGGCAATCAAGTCCTCAGGGTCAAATGGTTTCATAACGTAATCGTTCATTCCATTGACCAGGCACCGCTCGCGCTCCTCTTTGAAGGCATGCGCGGTCATTGCAATGATGGGCACATCTTTATGCGCCGATTGTGAGTTGCGAATGGTTCGTGCGGCGGCGTTACCGTCCATCACGGGCATCTGAATGTCCATCAGCACCACATCGTAGTCAGTTGCCTCGACCTTTTCCACGGCAGTCTGCCCGTTTCCGGCAATGTCAATTATGATGTCCGGATTCCAGGCCTTCAGCGTGTCGACGGCCAACTGCTGGTTGATTTCGTTGTCCTCGGCAAGCAGTATCTTCAATTTTTCAGGCGGCGCCAGGGTTGTTCCTTTCGCCGATTCCTTCGCCGGTTTGTTTTCAGATTTTTTCAAATTCAGGTTGAATCTGAACGTTGTGCCTTGATTCAACTCGCTTTCCACCGTGATTTTGCCGCCATACATTTCGACCAGCTGCCGCGTGATGGACAGTCCAAGACCCGTCCCGCCATATTTGCGGGTGGTGTCGGCGTTGGCCTGTGTGAAGCTTTCAAAAATTTCCGACTGGCGCTCTTTCGGGATACCAATGCCGTTGTCGCTAACCTCAAACCCAATGTTGATGTCGTCGCCATTGGCCGATAACAGTCTTATTTTGATCCTGATAAGGCAATTGTTGTCTGTGAATTTTATTGAGTTGTTGAGCAGATTGGTCAGAATCTGGTTGATGCGGAACGAGTCGCCGACAACAATTTCGGGAATGGCGTCGTCGATGTCAATATTGATTGAAATATTTTTTCCATCGCGGGCCACGTTCACAACGTTTACACATTTTTCTACCATATCGCGTAGGTCGAAATCGATGTCTGACAGTTCCATTTTCCCGGCCTCAATTTTCGACAGGTCCAATATGTCGTTGATGATGAACAACAGGTTCTTACCCGAAGTCTTGATGTTCTCAAGATACTTCAGCTGCTTTTCGTTGGGGGACATTTTCAGCAACAAGTTTGTGAAGCCGATGATGGCATTAAGCGGAGTGCGTATTTCGTGGCTTGTGTTGGCCAGGAACACCTCTTTCATCTTGTTGCTGCGACTGATTTCCTCGTTTTTTCGCTCCAGCTCGGCATTCTGCTTGTTGATGGTGTCGATGGCCTGCTCCAGCTCACGGTTCTGCTGTTCGATGCGGTACATTGCCTTTTGCAGCTGTATGTGGTGACGGCTCGACTTTTTAAACGCCGATTCAAGATTGGCGCGTTCAACGTCAAGTTTCTCAATCAAATGCTGGGCCTCATCGTTTTGGGTTGCCAAATTGCGTGTTTTCTCAAGCAGCTCTGCCTCACGGTTCTTCGAGTAGACGGTCTGCGATGTCACGGCCACTCCGCGCAGTACTCCATTGCTTATGAATGGCGAGAAAATAAGATCGGTGCGTTTAGATACATTTTCATCGACCGTCTCGTCGACTTTATAGTGAAGGTTTCCCCTGATACGGGCGCAAGTTTTCAGATAATTGGCCATATCCGGGTTTTGTGTGTAGCTGCTTATGTTATCACCTGTGCGGAGGCCGCCCAGCGCATGATCGCGGTTTGTCGAGTCGTTGTCCGACAACAGGAATCCATTGATGTCGAAGTATAGGGTGCTGGTCCGTTTCTGAATGATGTGGTTATAATCGAACATCAACGCATGTCTGGCCGTTTTCATGGCAAACAATGCGAAGAACACCAACGCTATCAGTGCAAAAATTGAAATCAAAACTATCAAGAGCATCATAATTTAACTGAAAAATAATGCGCAATATACTCTTAAAAAAGATTCAGCGGTCATATGGAATTGCTGGCGGTAACAAAAAAACGGCAACCATCTCTGATTGCCGTAGTTTTTTGTAGCGAGAGCGGGGCATGATCCCGCGACCTCATGATTATGAATCATGCGCTCTAACCAGCTGAGCTACCTCGCCATTCCGATTAAGCGGGTGCAAACATACTGCCTTTTTTTGAAAATAAAAACAGATTGGAAATTTTTAGACAGCGTTATTCCAATCATACGTAATTTACTGTTTTTCTGCTTGATAGAAATATCGCCAAAGTGGTGCGGCCATCAGTGCCTGAAGAATATCGCCGCGCTGAAGCAAGCCAAACAGCTCGTCGCGGCTGAGCAGATGCACACTGATGTCCTCTGTAGCGTCGAGGTGCTGGTCAGATATGCGTTCAACTCCGGTAGCAATGAATGTATGGCACATATTGGTGTTTGCGCTCGGGTTAGGCGACAGCGACATGAAATGCCTCCACTCACCACCTCCAAAGCCTGTTTCCTCCATCAGTTCGCGTTTGGCTGCCACCAGCAGTTCCTCCCCTGCCTCAACCACGCCGCACGGCATCTCATAACATGTTTTGCCTAATGCGTGGCGATACTGCCGCTCCATCACAAACTGTCCGCCTGTGGTGATGGCTATCACGTTAACCCAATCGGGATACTCAAGCACATAGTATTCAGGATGAATGCGGCCATCGGGCAACTGAACCTTGTCACGCCTGGCTGTGAGCCATGGCCTACGGAACAAATACTCACTTTCAATAATCCGCCATTTGCCTTCCTCGTTGATTGTGGTTTCCATTTTGTCTGTTTATCTGTATAGGATTGTTGGAAACAAACATTTGACAAGCTTGGTTTGCTTTTCAACCAACTTGAATCATCATAAAAAAGAAAAATCTGATAATCAGTAATTACCCACGTATGACACTACGGCCGCCGCGCAGCCCTCTTTCCCGGCCGCAAACGAGAGTGATATGTAATAGACCTGCGTTTTGCCGCAGAAAAAGTCGAAGCTGTTGTACGACATTCCGTCCGACTCATCGTAGTTGCTACCGTAGAATTTGGTGAAATCGTAGAGCTTGAGCACAATCTGATCAGTGCAGGCAGAGTCGGCTTTCACCGTGAAACGGTAATGGGTGCCTTTGTTGAGCAGTATCGAGAACTCCTCTTTCTGTTTCTTCGAGGTTGTTACTGGCTCAAGCCTGACGCGAAAATCTTTCAGATAGGTCGACCCGTTGATGTCTTTCATTTTCATAACCTCATCCTTGAGGGCAAGGCCGCATTGTGCTGCCGCCGTTTTTGCGCCAGCGCACATAATGACACAAACGCCAGCTAAAACGCTCAATCTGAATAATATTTTTCTTATGCTGACCATCACTTGGTTTGTTTCGGCTGCAAAGGTACAAAAAAAGATATTAGTCAGAGAAACACTTTTTCGGGAAAATCGGTGGTTTGAACGCGCAAGAGAAAAGTTTGTTGAGTAAAGTGTAACGTGAAATGAATGAAGACCCGCCCATTTTCTTTACCCATCATACTTTACACGTCACATCACTCATCCCCAAACTCCATCAGATAAGCCTTGATGAAATCGTTGAGTTCGCCATCCAAGACGGCCTGCACGTTTGATGTCTCGTAGCCTGTGCGCACGTCTTTCACCAGTTTGTAGGGGTGCAGCACGTATGAGCGGATTTGCGAGCCCCACTCGATTTTCTTCTTGCCAGCCTCAACTTTGTTGGTCTCGATGCGGCGTTTCTCCAACTCCAGATTGTAAAGTTGCGATTTGAGCAGTCGCAGGGCGTTCTCGCGGTTCTTCGGTTGGTCGCGGGTTTCGGTGTTCTCGATTGA
>JAEEGL014534568.1_pt1 | contig 10311 bp, 1 predicted proteins | sample 9134231 | NCBI WGS metagenome assembly JAEEGL01 (sample SAMN16246548, study PRJNA631951) | gut metagenome | biome: gut microbiome; feature: rumen; material: fiber-attached | host: Bos | place: Iran: Karaj | collected 2018-10
ATTAAATATAAAAATATATTATATTATATAAAAAACAATAATATTTATAATAATTAAGTATCATGTGTAATTTTATGTTTATTATCCCATTCTTCAATTTTAAGTGATTTTCCATTAGGGAACCAAGAAATAGATTCATTATCAATTTGATCTTTAATATATGATTCAAGTCCAGAATATTCACTCGATTCTTTATCTTCTAAATAGAAAGTATAGAAAAAGTAATTCGAAACACTATGATCTTGTAAATGCTTTTCAAATCCTTCTTTACCTGGGTAATATTTCTCAATTTTTTCTTTATCTAATCCGCATATAAAGCAAGTACTTTTCATATCTTGTTCTTTGTCTTCTCTTGAGCCTCTTAAACTCTCGAACGTATCAACAATTAACCCTGAAACCATTTGCCAAGTGAGGCCAACCATAATAATAGTATAAGATATATCCAAAGCATATCTAATCATATTCCCTTCTTTATTTTCATGTCCACCTTCATCTATAAAGTTACCTAAATTTCCTCCTGACGTAAATGTATTTGAATATATGTATATCATGCATATGACGGGACTATCACAAGAATTTTCTGGCATTATTTCTTGGAAGTAATAAAATATTATCAAAGAATAAAAATATATCAATATGAAAAAGAATATAAAAGTATAGGCTAATTGCGCTATGGGATCGATTATTGCTCTGAAAACGTATTGCAATATTGGTTGACCTATTATGAATTCTATTAAATGAAAGGCGAAAAAAAAGTTGTGGATTACTATGCCTAATATTGCGAATGCCATATATAATAAAGCATAAATTACTTTTATATTGCATATTAAACGAATAAATATAAAAATTTTTTTATAAGTTTGAGAATTGAGAAATTCTTTAATACTGTGGATTTCTAAATCATTCATTTGATTGATTTTTTCCTCATATGATTCTTTTAAATGATCAGTATATAAAGTTTTAAACATTAAAATTGCTTCTCTTGTAACAAATTCAAATAATTTAATAAAACTGAAAAATGCTATCACAATACCCAATATCGTCAATATAAGTTTAGAAGTAGAAAATTTAATTCCAAAAAATTCAACATGATATATGACATCTATTTTATCATCATCTTCTTCTGTATTATAACCTATAAAAATTAAAATATTCATTATAATATTAAGAATGAATCCAACAGTTTGTACTTCATTGGGGTACGCAAATAATATTCTGAAAAGCCATATTTCTTTAAATTTTTTTTGTAATATATCTAATTGTTTTATTTTATGATATATTTTATCTTTTTCATTCATTAAACTCATTAATTTAGTCTGCAATGAAGTTCTTTTTGCGTTATCATCAAAATTTTTTTTATTATTTTCATCAAAGCCGTCAAAAAATGATAATTTAGGACAATATACTTTAAACACGATATCATCTTTTAATATTTCTATGCTTACAGAATTTTTGGAATAAAAATCCATTGCTTTTTTTAATAAAGGGTAGTTATCATATGAATCCATTTGTTCTTTATTTAATCGTGCATCTGTTTTCATAAAAGATGCATATTTTTGAAATTCGGTGTCTTCTTTTTCGAAATATAATAAATTTTGGATTAAAAAATATAAATTAAAACCGGCCTCTGATACTATTTTTGTCTGGAGTTCGGCTTCGGAATATTCTTTACAATTTTCATCTATGTATAAAAAAAATTCACACTCTTTTTCAAGCTTTGAGTATATTTCTCGACTTTTTTTGAAAATTAATTCGTAATCGAAATCTCTTAATATTTTTTTTATAACTTCATCTTTTGTTTTTCTTCCTTCTATTATAGATAAAAACACCAAACTTATTTTAAAAATAAATAATGATTTTTGATAGTCTGTTAATTTACTAAAAAGTTTATTTTGACTGGGGTTTCTTGACCTTCTAAAATTATCATTATTTTTGATAATATTATAATTATCTGCAGGTTCAACAATAGTTGTGAATCCTACAGTTTTTGATTGGTCTACGCCGAATGTTGTCATTTCCATTGTTTGAGTAAAAGTTGAATCGATTTTCTCGCTAAACCTATTAGGATCATCGATTAATATTTCTCCTAATATTTTATCAAATGATTCTATAATTTTAGTACTTATTAAATATTCTTGATTTTTAAGACAAGGCCCTTGTAAGAATTCTATGATAGTATCCAAACATGATAAAAATCTTTCGTAGTATAAATTGATAAAATATTCAGTAAATTCTTGATTATTTTCATACATATTTGATAATTTACCTAATAACATGCTCAAATATTCGACTAAAATATTCACAAAATTATATGATAATCTATTAGTCGTTTGCTCTCTTAAAAAATTTTGTAAAACTGTATTGTGATTTTCTGCTAGTAATTGCAAATATCTCATTATATCTTTTATTTTATTTAAATTCTCCATATCGATCTTTGGTTCCATTATATTTGTTCTATTTTTTAAATTTTCAAAAATATCTTTATCAATAAAATCTCTTATATGCAAAAAGAAATTATCACTATTAGGCAAAGTTTGAAATAATTGTATAAACTTTTTTTGTACATCAGTGTTTCCTCCATTCAATAAATTATTAAAAAAATGAATTATAATAGGAAAAGTATATTCATTCAAAATTTTATTTCCTTCACAAGCTATTTTTAAAAATATTTCAATAGAGCCATTATTAAGAAATACTTTTTGCATATGATTGGAAAAAATATCCTCCAATTCTTTAATTTTATCCTTATAATAAAAATCATATTCAACTCCTGCCAAATCTTGTGGTAAAATTTCAGGAGGAACTTCGATTATATTCCCCATTAATTCAATTAATGCATTAATTTCTTCAGTATAATTACTTTTTTTATAATTTTCTTGAATGAATTTCAAAAAAACGTTGGCTAAATGCATTTCTTTTTCTTGAGATTGATTACTTTCGACCAAGTCTTCCATATTAACTTCGTTTTCTTTTGAAGACCTTTTGAGTATTGAATGGAAATTTATTTTTGATTTTAAATGCTTCGCTAAAACCATCGATTCTTTGTTTATTGAATCGGTTATTATTTGATTATTTTCGATGTCGTTTAATAAATAAGAAGTAAATTCCATATTCAAATTGAATATAATTTCTTTTAATTCTAATGAATCTTCGAAAATATTTTTATCACCCTTTCTTACTATATTCAAATTTTGAAAAACAATAATATCTTTTTGTATATTTGCTGATAAATTAATAATATTTCCTGATATTTCTTTTGATTTCTGAAATTTATATTTAAAAAATTTTTCTAATTTTTCGTCTTTTATTATTAAAATATTGAACACTTTTTTAAAAATATCTCGATCTTTTTCCATATATAAAGTTTTTTTCATAAATTCCTTCCAATGGAAGTCTATAGTTGAATAACCTTTTCTTCTCCTTTGAATTTGATATTCAGACACTTTATCTAATCTATTATTTAAATTTATTAAAGCAGGAAAAAGGCCATTCAAAAAATATTTATATACTGATTTTCTAAAAGAAGCAACAATTAATTCAAAACTATCTGTAATACTGTCTCCATTTTCGAAATTATTTATATTATCTTTATCTCTTATTGTATCACGCGAGATAAAGATATCTTTTTTTTTTGGGCCAAAATATTTATAACATCCTTCTAAAAATCTAAGATCTTCTTTTAATATATTATACATCATTTCTATATTTTTTCCAATATTATTCATTTGAATTATGCTATGATGATGCAAATAAAAATATAATTCAATTGCTACTGTTTTAAGTTTATAATAAAATTTCAATTTCGGTATTAATTTTGTTGATTTTTCGTTTTTTGAAATCAATAAATGCTCTATTAAATTAAGATTAAAAGGTAAAGGCATTTCCATATATATTTTTTTAATACTTTTAAAATTAATTATAGTACAAATATTTTCTTTCAATCTTTGATTTTTTCTTGCTAATCGATAGGCTATTGTCAATAAATAATATGAAAATTGTAAAGTATATAAATAAATACTATTTTTCTTATCATCATCAAAATTTTTTATTGCTTTGCCTTCAAAATTTTTTATTGCTTTTCCTTCATTATTAAAATTTTTAATGATATCAAAAAGGTCTAAAATTTCTATATACTTTGCCCTTAATATATCTAAATAATTTGTTTCTGATAATTTTGTAACTAAATTTTTCATTAATTTTAAGGATAAAATAGCTTTCTTTAAAGAAATTTTATATTCTCTTTGCTGCCTATATTCTTTAATTTCATTTATAATAAAATATTTATCTTTTATATCTTTAAAGTCAATTTGTCTTAATTGCTCTTTTAATATATCGATTAAAAATGATGTTTTTAGTTTTAAATATTTTTCATCATATGACAATTCAGTAATTAATTTATTTAATCCTAAGTCTTTAAAATATCTATAATCAACAGTAAACTCAATAACTTCAATAATGCTTTCATTAGGAGAAGATTTATGCACCAAAGCTTCAAATAAGCAAAATATTTCTTTAATTAATTTTTCAAGAGAGGCTTTATAATTCGTTAGTTTTACTTTTATTCTTCCTTCTTTTCCATTATCTTTATCCTTATTTTTACCTTTTGTTGATTCCTCCTTTATAACTTCATTATTAATAGAATTAGGATACATAGAAATACCATTGTTATTATTCGTAAAATTATTATCATGTTTCATCACTATTTTTTCAGTGCTATCATCGGGGAATTCTTGAGTAATTTCTCTCAATAAAGAACTTAAAATATTTTCAAGTTGAAAAGAATGAAATATAGTTTGAATTAATTTAACTTCTTTAGAACTTAAATAATCTCCAGTATATTTATCTTTTAACATATAAATAAATTTATATAATGTTAAATATACCGCAAAAAAGTCTTTTTGTTCTGGTTTTATATCATTAATATTTACTTCTTCTAAATCCCGATAGGATTTAATATTATCTAAAACGCGATCTTTAGTCATCCATTTTTCAGTTTTTTCTCCGAGTAAACTTAATTCTATAATAGATAAATTACATTGATAATATTTATCTAAGTCTTCCTTTTTATATAACAGTAATACATTTTTCAGACAATCAAAAATTTCTTTCCTTTGCGACATTAACCTCGTGAATATTCTAATTAAAACTTTTGTTAGTTTATCATTAATATTCATTTCTAATATTCTTATAATTAATTCTTGCAAATCTTTGAATATCACAGCATTCATGAAAAATATATCTAAATTAATTTCACTATAAGGTCTATTTATTCTAAAATAAAATAAATCTTCATCTTTATATTTAATTAAATCTTTATTAGCTTTATTTTTCTCATTATTAATATTCTCCATTTCGCTCAAATCTACAAAATTTTTTTGATTTGTTAAATCTTCTGAAAAAAGCGAATTATCTAATAAATTATCATTCGCTTTTTCATTATTATTTCCACCTAATAAAATATTTTGAACACCATCGTTGTTATTGAGAACTGCGAATATTTTTGGGATATTATAAGAACCTTTTACGTGGTTAAATAATTGATAGTAATAATATTCGTCATCTAATAAGACTTCACCTATGTTCGGTGATTCGAAAAAATCGTGTTTCAATTTAGGTAAAATATCCAGATTCAATTCGATATTTTGATTTGCATTCTCGATAAAGAAAGACTTTAATATTGTTTTGTTTTCTTTTAAAAAATTCTCTAGTAAATATATGATCATATCTTCTTTTTTAATATCAAGAATATAATTAATAACTTTTTCAATTTGTTTCAAAATAGATTTATATTCATTATTTTTATTATCTTTATCTCTAGAAAAAATTTCTTTTAATTCTTTCAACTTTTCCATCAAATAATTAATATTGCTTTGTGTCAAAATATCATTATTACTCGTATTTTTAAAATTTTGTGTCACGATATTTTTATTCTCGGTATTATAATCGATATTATTAATAATTAAATTATTCAAAAAAAAGTCATTAATTCTATCTAAAACAAATAATAAATATTCTTCTCCAGTGGGATTTTCAAAATTAAATTCGATATATTTATATCCGAATTTATAATAAAACGAATTTAAATTTTTCGCATCATAAATTTTTTTACCTTTTTCATTCTTAATATTATTAACATTTTGTTCTTGAATATTTTCTTCTTTTTCTTCTTCAATTTCTTCGTCATCATTATCGTCCTTATTTTTATCTTCTTTTTCTTCCTCGCTTTTTTTTGAACTATATTTAGATTTATTCAGCAAAACTTCCTCACCATGGATAACATTATATTTAACTTCGTCTTTTAAGTTATGTAATTTCCGATTTAATTCTTCGTTTTCGACTTCACTAATATCCATAGGAGTATATACAACGTTTTCATACAGACGTAATTTAATAATATTTAATATCATATTAATATTAGCGGAATTTACAATTATTTTACCGTACTTTATATTATTTAAAATAAATAACGATAAACATAGTATTAAATTCAGTTTATCTAAAGGAATATAACTTCGTACTTTTCCTTTATTGACTCTTTCGACTTGAAAATTATTATTTATTACTTTGATTAATGAAGGATATACTGTCATAATATGTGGTTCTATATCAATATAAGTAAAATTAAGTATATTTATAAGTCCTTCTAATATTTCTTGATTAAGCTCGATTTTACTTATGTGGTATATGAGATGATCTAAAGGAAATATTTCTCTTATTTTTTCAATACATACATAATTTCTTCCGTAACATAAATCAGCAAATAAATTTAATTGGACTGCTAAATATTTAATTATTTTTTGCTCGTAGGGTATTTGAGTATTTGAAAATTCTATCAATGTTTTTTGGACATATATGTCTTTATCGTTTTTAAATATTACTAAAAATTTTATATCATCATATAAAGGTTTTATTTTTAATAAAAATCTATCTTTTCCATTAATAAATATTTCTTCGAAAATATATTGTTGATTCGATGTTATACCCACGTCGCCAGTTTTTAAAAATTTGGATAAAGTTGATAAATTTTTCGTATCATATTTTTCACATTTATTTAAATATGTTAAAACTTTTCCAATTACATTATCATTATCATTTTCATCATCATAGTAATTATTTTTATTTTTTACAAAATTATTTCCTTTCGATAATGAATTCATAACTTTTTCATTGTCTTTGATAATATCTAAAAAGCATTTAGAGGCATCTTCATAACTTAATAAAAAATGAAGGAATAAATTTTTTTCACTATTTTCTCTATAGACTCTTCTTTTATTTTCAGGATGATCTTTGCACATTGCGGATATAAATTGAAAACTAAATTTTACTGAATCATTTAAATTAGTCCATATTTCTAATAATAATTCATTATTTATATTTTGATTATTTTGATGAGCACTTGCTGTCGATATTTTTATTTTTCTATTTTCTTTATTTATATTATTATTATCATCATTTCCAATTTTTTGTTGAGGTATTTTCAAAGGCTCATTATATTTAGATAGAATATCTTTCGCTTTTTCCAAAAAATAAAAAGTTTTGTCTAAAAAGCGTTGATCATATAAAAACTGTTGCCTATAAAAAATCGGTTTTCCTGCGGACATGGTGGTATCAAATTTCCGAGTATAATTATTAAGACAATAATCTCTTAAATTTTTAAAACATCTTCTTAATATTAAAATATTATCTCTCATTGATTTTAATTTATTTTCAGGATTTTCTCTTATAGGGAAAAAAGCTTTATTATTATTATTATTATTATAATTTATACTAATATTATTACTATTAATATTGTTATTTTCTGCAAGAGTGTTATTTATTAAATCTCTAGAAGCACGTCTATTTAAAAAAGAATTATTTTTAAAAAACTGTTCAAAATCATTCACTACTGCTTTGATCGTTGTAGTTAATATATCACTAAAATATAATACTAATCTTATTTCCCATGATTGATCAGCATTTGATGGCACTAAACGAATTAAATCGCAATCATATGGGGTTTTACTTAAGGATAAATTTTGAACTATGATTCTCTTTTCTTCCATATTATCATCATTGCCTTTATTTGAACTCGTTTTGATTATTTTGTTTTTATTTAATTTATTATTTATTTCATCGAAGCATAAAAATTTTTGACTTTTAACATGAAAAATTCTTAGAATTTCTTTATTTTTAATTTTATAAACATGATCTTCTTTTTCGTCTCCTTTTTCTTGATTTTTCTTTTTATTTTTTTTGTTTTTGTCTTCATCATCTTTTGATTCTCTTTTTTCCATTATATTTTTTTCTTGGGATTTAAATTCTATTCCATTACTTTTTGATTCATAATAAGAGTCTCCATCTAAAATTTTATAACTTTCCATAAACATCCATAAGCAATCTTCATCAGGTTTATCCGATAATATCAACGACCCAGAAATTTTATCATTATTAAAATCTGAAACTTCAATTTTAGCATTATCAGGTGCCATTATATTATTATTGTTATTATTATCATTTACGCTGCCTTGTTTGAATCCTAAATATTTATGTGTCGTGGCATGTAAAAAACGGAGATATTTATGATATTGAACGTAGGAGGATAATTTAAGGTCTATTTTCATTTGCATTTTTTTTTTCAAATTTTCGTCTTTGATATCATTTATTCCACTACTCAATTCACATTGCTCTACATAAAATAAACCATATATATTATTCAATGAATTGTTTTTATCTATAGAATCAAATGATATTATATAATTATTTAATTTTTTATTTCGGAATTTTTCTCGGTTTCTTAAAAATTTATTCGATTTTCTACTTCTTGTCACTGAATCAGCCTTTCTTTTGTTAGTCGTACTTAATTCAAATTTTCTTTCATCTTCCGTTTCTTTATCAAGATTAAATCCAGGAAAAATGTCTGGCCTTTTCCTATTAGCGAAAATATCGTTTTGAAAATTGGGTCTTATTGTGAGATGTTTTTCGATACTTTGACAGACGAACCATACCGGGGCTGAGAATGATAATAAACCAGAGGAAGGATCGATATAATTTGAGCATATTTTTATTTTAAAAGGAGAACTACTACTTTGACTTTCTGCAAAGCCTAATACATAATTTTTTTGATATCTATTTTCTTGAATATCATTGATATTATAATTATTATTTAGATTTATATTCATATTAATGTTCATATTAGTATTATATGAATTAAAATTATTTTCTAATTTGCTCTGTTCATCCTTTATTTTTGATTCTAATATTTTATAACTCGATTTCTGCAATTTTTTTGGGAATTCGCTTAATTTATCATTATCAAATTTCGACGTATCATTAAATATATTATTAGTTATATTATTATTAGTAATATTATTCATAGCGAAATTAGTTATATTATTATTATTGAAATTATTAATCATTGATTCATTGCCTGTTTTTGAAGTGTTTAATTTTACTGTTAAAAAGTGATTATTACTATAAAAATTTTTTTCTTTTTTGCATATGTATAAATTCTGATTACTAAAAACATTTTTGACATTATTATCAAGGGAGCTCCACGGCCAAAATAAAAAGATGCATTCATCACTGTAATTTTCTGTCAAAATTAATTTTGATGTTTTCATATTGAATGTCACGAAATTTTGTGATTCAAAATGAATTAAAATAAATTCTTTTTTAAAAAAAATGGGTTGACCTATATCTTTTAAAAATAAGTCTTTTTCATTATAAACATCTTGTTTAATTTTTTGGTAGGCTGTAATTAATTTAGTCATATTGTCTTTGAGTTCAACACTGTTATCAAAAGAAGAAGTGTGATTTATTTTATCTTTTATTAATTTAAGTTTATCTTCTAATATATTTTTATTTTTAATGAAATCTTCTTTCATTTTAGGAAATATAATGAATAAATTATTGATGAAATCTTTGAGAAAAAGATTATCACTTGTTATATTAAGTTGCTCAACTTCGATGAAGTTTTTACCTATTAAATTAAATCCATTAGCTTTTAATATATTCCGCATATGATCCTTTGGAGAAGAAAATTCTATGTATATTATATCTCCATATTTTATTTTTTGATGTTGTTCAACTTCTGACATATTATTTAAGTATATTAAATTTTTTAAAGTTATATATCTTTAAATTTAAATTAAATGAAAAAATATATTTAATAAAATCATTAATAAACATAAATAATATAAACATTATAAAATATATTTTATAAATATACCTGAATCTGACAATGTCCTTGATTTGTTGCAAAAATCCTGGAAAAAACGTAAATGTATGCTCACACAAAACAAAGTATTTATCTAACAATTTAACAAATGATTA
>JAEEGL014931419.1_pt1 | contig 10311 bp, 9 predicted proteins | sample 9134231 | NCBI WGS metagenome assembly JAEEGL01 (sample SAMN16246548, study PRJNA631951) | gut metagenome | biome: gut microbiome; feature: rumen; material: fiber-attached | host: Bos | place: Iran: Karaj | collected 2018-10
GAAAAAACCTAATTCCTTACATGCCCTGACAATCCAAATCAGCGCATCCAATCCATTGGCAACGCCAATACAATACTTTGAGCCTATGTATTTTGCATAGTTGTTTTCGAAGGTTTCGTTCTCTTTACCTTGAAGATACCAACCCGAATCAACAACCCGCTGCACAGCAGCGTGGATTTCATCGGAATATTTTTCAGTTATCGATTTTAAACTTAAAAATGGTATTTGCATGATTTATACTTTTCTAATGAATTTTGCAGGATTTCCAAACCACACCTCACCCGCAGGAACCGATTTTGTAACAACACTTCCCGCTCCGATCATAGCATTTTCACCTATTGTGACACCTGCGAGTATTGTGGAATTTGCACCTATACTCGCGCCTTTTTTTATTATCGTTCTCTCAAATTTTTTAGGATACACTTTTGACCTTGGAAACAAATCATTTGTAAAAGTAACATTAGGTCCGATAAAAGCGTTATCTTCAACAATCACACCATCCCAAAGTTGAACTCCGCTTTTGACTGTTACATTGTTTCCGATAGTAACATCATTTTCAATCAACACATTAGCACATATATTACAGTTGTTTCCAATTTTGGCGTTAGGAAAAATCACACAAAACTGCCAAATGTTGGTATTTTCGCCGATTTGTGAAGATTTACATTCTGCTAATTGGTGAATCATTGCTTTTTATATTTTAAATACTCGTCATAATCCCTAATATAATCTTCTTTTTCGTATGGTAACGACGCCAAGACAAGACAAATAGAACCAGAAGAAAAACCTTGTTCAGAAGCCCAAATACCTGGGGGAATGTGTAACCCATAAAATGGTCTGTTCAGCAGCACAGTTCTTTTATTACAACCATCATCCAAGAGTACTTCATAACTCCCACTTGCTGCAACCAAAAATTGATGACATTTTTTGTGAGCATGAGCCCCCCGTGACTCGCCTCCTGGAATATCGTATGAATAAAACACTCGTTTAATATCAAACGGTACGTTTTTGAAAGCCTCTATCGGCGTAATATTGCCAGACCTGTCAGTTATCTTAGGCAACTCTATAACTGAACAATCATAAACATTTATACTTTTTGTGTCAACCATTTTGTTAATGGATTTAAAACATAATTATTAATCAATACGCTAAGCATAAGAGTTATCAAAAAACATGCTTGTATAAAAATTAAACGGTTGTCAAAATGCAGTACCTTATTAAAAAGAACTTCATTGTATCTAATGACCATTTGATGAGTCATAAAAAACACAAAACTACACTCTCCCAAATATACAAGCCAACGCATTCGCAAATAACCTCCACAATTAAATTCCCCTAATAAAGAAACCATCAAAATCAACATACAAATAGGAACCCAATAATAAATAGCGTTTAACCTTTGATTATTTGTCAATACATCTGAGATAATTATTAACCCAACTATCAATAAAATAAATACACAAAGCAATAACTTTTTGTGTGTGCTGACAAAATTACTAATCGCATCACTTTTTCTTAATCTAAAGAACAACAATGCTAAATAAATACCCACGATGAAATCGGTAACCCTCACTAATGGATTTATATAAAATATCGCGTGATAATATTTCAATGGCAATAAAACCATTAACAACACATAACACAATACTATTGTAGATACAAAAAAAACATTCCTTCTAACATTTACGTTCGTCATAAATTTTAATAAAACCGGAAAAACTAATGCGAAAAACATTGTATCAGCCAAATACCAAGAAACCGCATTATAAGAAAAATAAATCGATTGTAAAGGAATCCATGATTGAAACAGAATCGCATTTAACACAAAACTTGGTATTTCCCTCAACTCAAAATGATTTATAACAAATGGCAATGCTGACAATAAACATAACCAATGTAGTGGATAAAATTTTACACAACGCTTTTTTACAAATTTATTATATGAAAAACCATCAGCAAGAACTTTATCCTTGTAACCCAATGTCATAGCAAATCCTCCAAGAACAAAGCAAAAAGCAACCGCCATAGTGCCTCCACCATCAAACAATGATACATGATGTAGAAATATGAAAAATATAAAAATGAAACGCAAAGAGTAAATTTCTTTTATCATAAGCCATTTGATTTTTTATAATTTAGAAACTCCTGATAATCTCTAATATAATCACTCTTGTCGAATTTTGTAGAAGACAGAACAAGTGCCACTGAATTAGTAGAGAAATTATCCATTTCCCGCCATACTCCCTTCGGTACATAAAGTCCATAATAAGAGCGATTAAGAGAAAATTTGTTTTTGCCACATCCATCATCCAAAATTACATCGAAACTGCCTGATAATGCAACAATGAACTCCTGATTTTCCTTATATGCGTGACTTCCCCTGAACTCACCTCCTGGCACATCATAAATCCAATATGTCCGTTCTATCTTAAAGGGAACATCTTTATACTCCTCAATAATTGAAAGATTGCCTCGGGGATCGTTGATTTTTGATAATTGGATTATTTTTGCGTCAAAAAGTGTCATTTTATAAGTATAAAATAAGTTATCAATGTGATAAGCTTTCCACTATAATCACCAAGAACTTGTAAATCTATTAAATGATAATTAATATATTCGAAATTTATCTTCTGAATCTTAAAATTACTCTCCTATAAATCTCTGCGAATACTCCAACTTTGTTCTTAAAATACCAACAGTGTCACCTATAAATGCATCATTTATTACTATTGCATGAGACAATGTTCCCCATAGCACATACTTATGATTTTCACCAAACCATAGATCCAAACGATATTTTCCTTTGTTTAAGAATCTGGGAGGTATTTTTATATTCAATTCGTACATTCCAATTCTAACTTCCTCTTTTTGAGCTATATCCATACCATTGCCTAAAATAATCATATCATCCATTGTTGATATAGTAAAAGCTACATCTAATGTTATATTTGGTTTGAAGTTATAAAATCTAATATTAATATTTACTCCTGAATTCTCATCAACAACATCTCTGCTAATAGGAGTTACCGTCAATGATTTTATCTTAATATTTTCATTCCCATATGCTTTTGACAAATCATCAAAGCAAAAATTTGAATCATCTACAAAAGTATTACCAATATAATAATCAACAGAACTTTTAACATCACCTGTATATGCTACTGTTCCATTAGATAAAACAACTCCTGTTTTACATAATTTTTTAACTGCTGTCATATTATGACTCACAAACAGCACAGTTCTTCCTTCACCCATACTAACATCTTTCATCTTGCCGATAGCCTTCTTTTGAAATTCATCATCACCCACAGCCAACACTTCATCCACTACCAAAATTTCGGGATCCAAATGAGCAGCTACAGCAAAACCAAGGCGAACCATCATACCTGAAGAGTAGCGTTTTACTGGAGTGTCTATGTAGCGTTCACAGCCTGAGAAATCCACTATTTCATCAAGTTTGGACTGTATCTCCTTTTTGTTCATACCAAGAATGGCGCCATTCATAAAGATATTTTCACGGCCTGTCATCTCTGGATGAAAACCTGTTCCCACTTCAAGCAGGGAGCCTATGCGGCCTCGTGCTTTTATTGTGCCTGTAGTAGGACCTGTAACTTTGGAGAGAAGCTTAAGCAATGTACTTTTACCAGCTCCGTTCTTGCCTATAATGCCTACTACATCACCTTGCTCCACTTTGAAGTTGATGTCTTTAAGGGCCCATACATACTCACTATTACCTTTGGATGAGCGGTCATTGGTCTCGCCAATCTTAAGGTATGGATCCTCCTTACGGAGCACGTTGACTGTCCACCAACGGTTAAGGTCATGACTTAGGGTGCGGGTGCTGACAAGGCCGAGGCGGTATTGTTTGGATATGTTATTGAATTCTATTGCGGTGCTCATTAAAGTTGAAAGTTGAAAATTGAAAATTGAAAGTTATATGTGCTTTTTAATCACACGGTGTCCATGAAGGATTTTTGGACTCTGTTAAAGATTATGATTCCGAGCATAAGGAGGATGGACATAAAGCAGAAGCTGTACGTCAGCCAGCCCCAGCCTATGAACTCTCCCACTCCAAGGAATCCGTATTTGAATGTCTCTACTATTGGTGTTACAGGGTTTATACACATTATGGTATAAAGGTCCATGCCTGCTACTACTTTGCCTTGCACCTGACTAAGCGGATAGACTATTGGAGTGCCGTACATCCAGAGCTGCACAATAAATGTGAAGAGTATCTGGAGGTCACGGTATTTGGTGGTCATGGATGATATGATTACACCAAAACCAAGTGCCAACCCTGCCATCATTATTACAAGGAGTGGAAATAGCAAGGCATACAGGTTGGGATGGATTGTAAGCCCGACAAATACAGCGTAATAAAGATATACTACCAAAAACAGAGCAAACTGTATGCCGAACCTAACAAGGTTTCCTACCACTGATGAAAGCGGACTTATCAAGCGTGGAAAATAGACCTTACCAAATATTCCAGCATTACTAAGGAATGTATTAGCTGTCTTATTAAGGCAATCTGCAAAATACTGCCACATACAAATACCAGCCAAGTAAAACAGAGGTTGCGGCGCACCGTCTGTAGGTATGCCTGCTATACCGCCAAAGACCACCATATACATAATGACAGTTAATGCTGGTTGTATCAGATACCAAAGAGGTCCGAGTATGGTCTGCTTGTATTGGGTAATAATATCTCGCTTCACAAATAGCGAGAGCAGATCACGGTATGCCCAAATCTCTTTAAGGTTTACATCAAGAAGACTGGTTTTGGGTTTTATGACAGTGGTCCAGGGTTGTTCTGAGTTGTTCATTATTAGTTTCTTTATTGTGAGATCCTTCGCTACGCTCAGGATGACGGCGTTGTATTATAAGCGGGCGTCAACGTACTGACGTGGTACAAAGGCTTTGACATCAAAGATGATAGCGCCTTCTTCTTTATATTTTTTGAAATCAAATTTGTAAAACTCATTGTGGGCTACGGCGGCTATTACGGCCTGGTACTGCTTCTGCGGATTGACAGAGTCAAGCAGGTCAAGACCGAACTCTCGCTTCACCTCCTCTTTGCTTGCCCATGGATCATAGACATCAACATTAACGCCAAAGTCCTGCAACTCACGCACTATGTCTATAACCTTGGTATTACGCATATCAGGGCAGTTCTCCTTGAAGGTTATGCCAAGTACAAGCACATTGGCATCTTTAATCTTGTGGTCTGCCTTAATCATCAGTTTCAGGGTCTTCTTGGCTATGAACTCTGCTATGGAGTTGTTTACCCGGCGGCCTGATAAAATAACCTGCGGGTTATAGCCAAGGGCGTTTGCCTTGTGTGCCAAGTAGTACGGGTCCACGCTTATACAGTGACCGCCTACAAGACCTGGACGATACTTGCGGAAGTTCCACTTGGTGCCTGCAGCTTCAATAACATCATTGGTATCTATGCCCACACGGTCAAATATCAGGGCAAGTTCATTCATAAATGAGATGTTGATGTCTCGCTGGGTGTTCTCAATAGCCTTGGCTGCCTCCGCAACCTTCATTGACGGGGCTTTATGGGTGCCTGCCTTGATTATTGAATTGTAGAGTTCATCAACTACATCCGCTATCTCTGGTGTGGAGCCTGATGTTATCTTCTTGATAGTGGTAAGGGTGTTCTCCTTATCGCCTGGGTTTATACGCTCTGGTGAATAGCCGCAAAAGAAATCTTTATTGAATTTAAGACCTGAGTATTTCTCAAGAACTGGTACACAATCCTCCTCTGTACAGCCTGGATATACGGTACTCTCATAGATAACTATATCGCCCTTCTTCAGCACCCCGCCAAGCATGGCAGACGCTTTAAGTAGTGGTGTAAGGTCTGGATTATTAAACTCATCAATAGGAGTAGGCACTGATACTATGAAAGTATTGAAATCCTTTAGTTTCTCGGGATAGCAAGCAAAACTAAGTCCTACACCCTTCCCCTCTTTATACAGATCTGTGGCCTCTTTCATTGCACTAAGATTTGCCTCAAGGGTATGGTCTTTGCCAGCCTGCAGCTCTGCCACACGGGCTGCATTAATATCAAAACCAAGTGTGCGGTACTTTTTGCCAAACTCTATGGCAAGCGGGAGACCTACGTAGCCCAAGCCTATTACGGCGATTTTTCGTTGTTCCATATTATTTGTTAATCGGTTAATCGAAATTTACTAATGTCTTTATGAGATTCTTATTCGGGACGAGCCCTCATCAACTCGTCGTTTCGCTACGCTACACTCAGAATGACGAGTGAAATCACTCGTCTGCTTCGTCAAAGTAATCAAAGGAGGATTCGTCTTTCTTACCTCTGGTGCCACGGCCATAGCCATAGTAACCGTAGGAGTTGTTTCCATAGTTACCGTATGCTCCGTAGTAGTTAGTGTAATAGCGTGAATACTCTATTTTGTTTAGATTGACATCATTAAATACATAGTTTATTTTGGTGACACCGTTCATGAACAGGCTGTTGACGGTGTTCTTAAAGAGTTTTTTGTTGGTTTTGCCGCAACGTACTGAGTAAATCATTATATCGGCGTCACCAAACATGGAGTAAGCGTCTGCCACAAGACCAATAGGAGATGTGTCTATAACTATATAGCAGTAGCGCTTCTTGAGTTCTACCATAAGCTCTCGCATACGCTCTGACTTAAGAAGCTCACCTGGATTAGGCGGTACTGAACCTACGGTAAGAACATCAAACTTATATTTATCTGATTGAGTGATAGCCTGTTCAAGAGATATGTTGCCTATAAGGTAATCACTTATACCCTTATTGGCGTCCAAGCCAAGCAGTGCGCTTACAGACGGCTTACGCAAGTCAAGGGCAATAAGTATAGTCTTACGGCCTGTGATAGCATATACACCAGCCATATTGGCACTAATGTATGTTTTACCGTCGCCAGACTGTGTGGATGTTAGCATTACGGTGATATTCTCCTTGCGCTGAACCTGATACTCCACCTGAGTACGGAGCACACGGTAACTCTCAGCCACGGAGCTGCGTGGGTGCTTGTCTATAATAACCGGAGACTTGCTACGTGTGTGACGTATAATGCCAAGAAGCGTACCACGATATGCACTCAACTTGGCTATCTCCTGTTCTGACCGGATATATGGTATAGTCAGTTCACGTAGTATAATGATGCCAAACGGAATAAGCAAACCAATAATCAGAAGAGTGGAAGTGTTCTTGTTCTTATCTGCCGCATTGGTAAGTGAAGAGAAGCGTGCACGCTCAAGAATAATGTTATCAGGAGAGTTGGATGCCTTCTGAATTTGGGCATCTGCACGTTTCTGCATAAGGAATGTATAGTAGTCATCATTCAGTTTGAAACGACGCTGAATGTTCATAAGCTGCTGCTCCTTATACGGCTGCTCACGCATATCCTCCTCTATCTCAGCCATACGCTTGTTAAGGTCTGCACGCTCTATCTCCATCTCCACACGGATATTTTTAAGAGCCTCGTTTATCTGAACCTTGTAAGTGCCAAGTTCACGGTTATACTTGGCGTAGAGCGGACTCTTATCGCCCACCTCATTACGCTTAATCTGTGTCTCTGTATATTTGGTGATAAGGCCTGTGATAGTGCTCTCTTTAAGTCCAAGACTGGTTGGGGTCATAAGGGAGCCGTCCTCCACATTATTCTGCAGATAATCTGACAAATATTTGAAGTACGCCTCCTGAAGCCTCATCTCAGTCTGCTTGGCTATAAGGCTGTTATACTGGCTTACTATCATGCTGCTTCCCGCAGTTGAAGACACAAAATTTGTTGCCTTATAACTGTTTAGGCGTCCCTCTGAAAGTTTAATGGAGTCAGAGAGTGTGGCAAGCTGCTCATCTATAAAATCAATGGTCTTTACAGCTGCATCATTCTTACGGGCGAGGTTGTTAGCAAGGAACTCATCACATAGTCCGTTTAGGAAATCCTGATCACGCTCAGGCACACTTCCCACCACGGTACATCTTACTACCGATGCGCCCTGCATCACAAAATCAAACGCCAAGCGCGATGAGTAGTCCATGGCAAGCTGCTCCTTTTCAAAGAAACGGAACTTGAGTTTGCATCCCGGATAGAAATATGAGGTCTGATTAACTGTTATAAAGAAGTATGAAGTTTCAAGAGGCTCGCCGTACCTGCCTGTCAGGGTTATTTCTGGTACCTCTTTGGTCTCTGGCACTATGATATGGTACGTGCTGTCACCGGCATCCTCAAATTCAAACTCACGTAAATATGACGTATTTACAATAAGCTGCTTCTGAATGTCAATTGGTGAGTGCTTGTAGAGGTTGTTCACCTTGAAACGTCCACGGGTATAGTAATCTACAGTAAGTTCAGGATGCAGCTCTATAACACGGCTTATCAGCTCAAATGAGCCGAACATAATAACCTGGTTATTAACGTTACGGTATGCCCTCTCAGCGGCAAAACCCTGCATCAGCGCAGATGAGCCGCCCATCATACCCTTGTTCTCTTCAATAATTACAAGTGCTGATGTGGAATAGTTTGGCTGCCACTGCTTGTTCTTAAAGAAGGCTATGGTCATACATATTAGCAATGATATGACAAAGAGCCACCAACTCCTTATTATGCGGATGAACCAGCCAAAGTAGTCAATGCTGCTACCCTCCTCGTCCTGCTGTGGCAGTGGTTGCGTGTTGAAACCGTTATTATTATAGGCACCGTTATTGTACGCCCCGTCAGTGTATCTTGAATTATCTGTATCCATTTAATTATTACTTCTTATATAGTCCTGTTTGAACACCAAGATTGAATACCGTTACAAGGAAACTTATTGATGTGGTGATAAATCCTACAGATTCAGTGTAGCTCTCCGTGCGGAAGAAGTTACCCTTTATAGAGGATATGTAAATTACATCATTTGGCTGTATGTAATAGTACTCTGACCCGATGATAGATTTGGCACGCATATCAAACTGTATTACCTGCGCCTTGCCATCTACATCAGGTCTTATAATACGAACCCTGCGGCGGTCAACGTTGTTTGGTATATTGCCTGTCATGGCAAGAGCCTGGAATATGTTAAGTTTCTCTTTGTAGAACTCATATACGCCAGTCTTCTTATCTGCTATAACATAGAACTTGTCATTGGCAAGCGCCACCTTAACCATGGCGTCTGGTACAAACTCCTTCATTCTGCCCTCTATAACCTTGGCAGCCTCACGCAGTGTGAGTCCTGCCACAGGAATATTATTGATAAACGGAATGTCTATGGTACCGTCTTCATATATACGGTAAGAATTTCCACCCGATGAACTTGAAGATGAACCAGTATTCATATCAAAAATGGCAGCCGCCTCATCATTTGTGGTAAGAAGACGTATTCTTATCATATCATTCTTCTGAAGTCTGTAGTATGAGTAGTCTGCCTTCTCATACTGAGGCATCTTTTTGCCATCTTGCAGTAGTGTCAAATCCTTGTTTGTGATGCATGACGAGCACAGTAGCAGTGTAATCACTGTTACCAAAGCCAAACGTATGGATTTGACTGTTAATTTGCTTTTGCTGCGTTCATACATAACTTAACAATTTGCCAAATAAGTACGCCAAATGATATAGTGGTGGTGGTTACACCTAATGCTGTAAGGAAACGGTTTATACGGAAATACTGACCGCCAAACGCCTTGACATAGAGAATATCATTTGGTTGTATGTAATAATACTCAGACCCTATAATGCTCTTGCTACGAAGGTCAAACTTCTTAATTGTGGTGGTGCCGTCAAGATTCTGACGTATAAGTTGTACGTTCTTACGGTCAGAGTATTCACTAAGGTCACCAGCCACTGCAAGAGCTTCAAATATGGTCATCTTCTCTTTTGTAATAAGATAACGTCCTGCTTTGTCATGGCATATTACGTTAAAGTAGCGTTTCATGAGGCGCACATCAACAGAACAGTCTTTTACATACTCTACAAGTTTCTCCTCTATCTTCTGTTTAGCCTCACGTGTGGTAAGACCTGCCACCTCTATTGACCCTATATAGGGAAAATCTATAGTACCGTCATCATACACGGTGTAGGTGTATAGGTCTTTCTGATTTGTAACAACGTTTGTTGAACTATTGTTGCCAGTTGATGAATTGCCATTGAAAATCTTCTTGGATTCAGGGTCAAGTGTTGTGACTTTAATATCAAGCTCATCACTCTTCTGAATCTGATAGTCAGCCGGAGTGTAAACCTCCGGATAATCTGCAATTGATTTGCTCGGTTCCTGCAAATAATGAGTCTTGCGTGGCGTGACGCAGGACGTCATCACCACACA
>JAEEGL015616863.1_pt1 | contig 10311 bp, 9 predicted proteins | sample 9134231 | NCBI WGS metagenome assembly JAEEGL01 (sample SAMN16246548, study PRJNA631951) | gut metagenome | biome: gut microbiome; feature: rumen; material: fiber-attached | host: Bos | place: Iran: Karaj | collected 2018-10
AAAACAATGCGGAAGCACACGTAAACGGCGTGTCATGGTACATGCTTTATTACGTCGATTCGCATAAGCCTGCAAAGCATAATCTTGAACGACTGGGTTTTGAGATTGTAAAGAAGCTTATGACTTCATGCCAGGACGATATGATAAAAGCACTTCATGAGTACGGTTTCCATTGTCTCGACAGATACGAAGACATGGCAAAGGCGTCCGAGGAGTATGTATCACATACGCTTACCATCGGCGATGGATGGCTGCTCGGTGCGGAGGTTTGCAATTACGCACATCTTGGCTATAAAAAGGTACTTTGCATAGCTCCTTTCGGATGCATGGCAAATGTTTGCGCGGGAAGAGGATTGTACCCTCATCTGCAGAGGAAATTCCCGGGAACAAATATCGCGGTTGTAGAGACCGATTCAAGCAGCTCCAAGTTAAACTACTACAACAGGGTACAGATGTTGATCAAATGACATGCTTTGTACGCGGGAGAAAATCTGACAGGTTATGAGTATTTTATTATTTCTTATCATTATCTTGATCTTCATCGTTCTTATCGGAATAGTTAATGAAAAATATTTTCATATACAATCCGATATCGCACTTATTCTTTTCTCGTTTATCATCTCGATGGTACTTCTTATAACAAGCAAACTCCTTCAGATAGAATCGCTTGATAAATTCGTGGCCGGTCTCGGGGATTTCGGCTTCGAAGAATACCTGATGGACGGGGTTTTGTGCTTTATGCTTTTCTCGGGCGCAAGCAAAGTCAACATGAGAAAGTTCCGCGAGAATGTGCGCGCGATAAGTCTGCTTGCACTTCTTACGACGATGTTGTCTTCCGTTTTCTACGGTGTTTTGTTTTATCTGGTTTCTTATTTATTCGGATTCGGAATGGATATTCTGACATGCATTCTTCTCGGATGCGTTGTATCACCCACGGATCCCATTGCCGCAACGGGAATACTGAATAAGATCGGACTTTCCAAAAATGTTTGTTCCGTAATCGAAAACGAATCACTGTTCAATGACGGAACCGGCGTAACACTTTTTATATTCGTAAGAAGTCTTGTCATTCACAGCGGTGACAGTAATTTTGCGGTTTTGATGTTCAAAGAGATAGTCGGTGCGGTGGCGGTTGCATTTGCCGTATCCTTTGTTCTCTTTAAGCTTATGGAAGTTACAAGGGACCCGATCAAATATATTCTTATATCACTTCTTGATGTTTCACTCGTATATATAATCTGCGAGCACCTCGGATTCTCCGGAGTAATCGCTTCGGTTGTATGCGGTATGTATTTCTCCGCAGCTTATTCCAAGATTGAAAGAAGGGTCAAGGTAATCGATACAAGGGATCTGTACAAGGATTTCTGGGATATTATGGAAAGTCTTCTTAATGCAGTGCTCTTTGTAATGATAGGACTTCTTGTACTGAATATTGAAGTCAGCAAATATGTCTTCATCCTTGTTCCCGCAGCAATCATTGCAAATGTATGCGCAAGATCTTTCGGAGTAACCGTCAGCAGTATTCTTACAGGAAAAAAGAACATTCCCGGCAATTACAATGTTTTCGAATATGTAACACTTATGACATGGTCCGCACTCAAAGGAGGACTGTCACTGGCACTTGCATTCGGAACGAAGGAGTTTTTGCCTAAGGATGTGTATGATATTTTTATAAACGTAACTTACGTAACGATTTTCTTCACCGTTCTTGTACAGGGTCTTACGGTAAAGAATGTATACTTCGCACTTGAGAAACATAAAACCGCCAGAATGATCAAAAACAGAAAGTAAGGGAAGGAAGCAATATGAAAGTCATAATAGTCGGAGCAGGCCGCACAGGTAAATCTCTTGTCGAAGCTCTTGCCAAGAAAAGTTACGACATAACCGTAATAGATAAACGAAAAGAACTTGTTGATGATATTACCGACAACTATAACGTAAGTGGTGTTGTCGGAAGCGGTGCATCGAAGGATACCCTTATGAAAGCGGGCGCTGATACTGCGGATGTATTGATCGCACTGACCCATGTTGATGAGATCAATCTTCTCAGCTGTATGCAGGCTAAAGCGGTCGGAACACTCAGAACCGTTGCCAGGGTATTCCAGCCCGATTTTGCTGCCGAGAGAAAGACTCTTGAGAAAGAGCAGGACATCGATTACATCTTCAATCCCAAGTACGATATGGCGGAAGCTGCATCATTGAGTATAGGTCTTCCCGGAATTGTAAGACCTGAAGGGGTATTCGGCGATAACATGCAGATGATCACGGTAACCGTTATGCCCGGATCACCTCTTGCCGGAAAAACTCTCATTGATATCCGCAAGGAACTGGATGCCGAAATACTTGTCGGAACGGTACTTCGTGATGGTAAGCTCTACGTTCCCGACGGATATTTCCAAATTGAAGCAGGCGACAGCATGGGAATCGCCGCAGGTATCGATGATATCCAGAAAATCCTTAAGAAGATCGGCATAATCAAGCATTCTGCCAAGAAAGTTATGATAGTCGGCGGAGGAATCACTGCAGAGTATCTTCTTAATATGCTCCTTGAGAAAAGAAAGAATATTTCACTTCTTGAGTCCGATCTTGAAAGATGCAGGGAACTTATGGAGAGATATCCTTCGGTTCACGTTGCATATTCCGAAGGAGAACTTTCTGATGTACTTGAGGATGAAAAGATCGGAGATTTTGACGCCGTAGTATCTCTTACCGATAATGACGAATCCAACCTTGTTACCAGTATGTATGCATGGTCCAGGAATGTTCCTTCAATCCTTACAAGAGTGGATCAGCCGGGACATCTGAAGCTCCTTCACAGAGTTAACCTTGACATTACGCTTTCATCTTCAGAAATATCCGTGGACAAACTTATCCGTTTCGTACATAACTGCGAAGCCGGCGATGCTCCCAATGAGATTGAGAAGTATTGTTCGGTTGCAGATAATAAAGCAGAGGTTCTCCAGTTTACCGCCGGAGATGATTTCTGCAAGACGGGAGTGCTTTTTAAAGAAACCACATTCAAACTTAAGAAGAATATATTGGTCGCTTCCATCATCAGGGACGGAGAACTTATCATTCCCGGAGGCAACTCTTGTATCCAAAAGGGAGACAAGGTTATTATCGTATCCGATAAGAAGAATCATATCGAGAACTTAAACGAGATTTTTGCATAAGGTTATAAAGTAATGGTTTTTAATTCTATCTGCGCAGCAATGCGGGAGGATGCTTTAAAGCTTCCTACGGACAGAAATGTCAAAGTCTATATGAGACATTCCATCAGGTTCGACAATCCTCCCGACGGGGATTATTCAAAACTCCTTCTTACTCCGGAAGGAATAGAGATTGCAAACAGGATCGGAAGAGATCTTGATTTCCCTGTCGGGTATTTCTATTCGAGCCCCGTAGAAAGATGCGTTCAGACTGCCACGGAGATTGCAAAAGGTAAGGGGATCGAAGATCCTGTAATCGAAAGAGTAAGGGAGTTTGCTCATCTTGAAGGACTTGGTCACGCACAGAACGACCTCGGGATCGGATGGTATGAATTCTATTACGGACTTCAGAGAAATATCCCTGAACTAACAGGCGGAATAACCCTTAAGGAAGCGGCGACTCCAATCATCGATAAAGTATTTTCTCTGCCCGAAACGGATAAGGCACTGGATGTTATCTGCTCACATGACAGTCACGTTGTAACGCTGGCAAGTGCTCTGTTTGATTTCAAAACCGGAATAAACGGAGAAGGATGGATCACATTTACCGAAGGAATGTTTATTTACGGAACGAGGGATGATTTCACTGTACTTTGGAGAGGCGAAGAGAAGAGATTTGTAAACTGGTGATAATAATTTAGAAAAGCAGGTAGCTTTTAGCTGCCTGCTCTTTTTTTATCCTTTTAACTTATTAACAACAAGTTCGTAAATTTTGAGGAGTTCTTCGTGGTTTTGTCTTATGAATGCTTCGTTTCCGGCATTTGCAGCGGATTCCATTCTCTTGGCAAGGTCCGAGAGGTTCTCTGCACCGATGTTTCTGGAGTTTGATTTAAGGGCGTGAACCAAAACTGCGTATTCCTTCCAGTCGTAAGCATCGAATTTCTCCTTGATCTTTGAAACATTCTCATCATGATCTTCAACATAGATTCCGGCGATCATGTTATAGAAATCATCGTCGTTGTTGCAATATTTCATCGCCGATCTCTTATCGATGTAATCCGGTGCAAGTACATCCGCCGCTTTGAGGTAAGTGGGTTCTGTTTTCGGAAGTTTGACCTCTGCTTTGGGTGATTTTGTTACCATACCCTCGGGGAGATATTGCAGGATCATTCCGAGCATCTCGTCTCTCTTTATCGGTTTACTCAGATAATCGTTAAATCCGGCATCAAGGTATTCTTTTCTGGCACCCTTGATTGCGTTTGCCGTCAGTGCTATGACGGGCGAATCACTGCACTTGTTTATCGGAAGATCTCGGCTCTTTTCCAGTGCTTCGATTCCATCCATTTCGGGCATCATGTGATCCAGGAATATGATGTCGAAATGATTATGTGCGATCATATCAAGCATCTCACGTCCGCTGAATGCTTCCTTGATGTGAATGAGTGTATCTTTGAGAAGCCCCTTTACAACCTCGATATTCATCTTGTTATCATCGACAACAAGAATTGAAGCAAGAGGTGCGGTGTATGTGAAGGCTTCATCAACCGTAACGATGGTTTCTCTGTTGTACTTATCTTCGATGTTTCCTACTGCTTCTTTAGACTTGATATCCTGATCGATCCTGACGGTAAATGTGGATCCCTTTCCGTAGGTTGAATCAACTTCGATGGTTCCGCCCATGAACTTGACCATTCCCGCGCATATTGCAAGTCCGAGGCCGGTGCCTTCAATGTCTTTATTTCTCTTTTCGTCAATTCTGCTGAACTTTTCGAAGAGTTTCCCGAGATCGTTTTCTTTGATGCCTATACCTGTATCGCTGACTTTGATCTCGAGACGGACTTTATCTTCATTTGTGCTTCCGCTTATGTTAAGGGATACGCTTCCTTTTTCGGTGTACTTGACGGCGTTGTTCAAAAGGTTGATCATGATCTGTCTGATCTTGTTTTCATCACCGTACAAACCGTCAGGAAGAGTACTTTGAACGTCGAGGTTAAGATCGAGTCTCTTCTGGGATGCCTTTACCTCGATCATCTTAACCACATCGATCGTAAGCATGGAGAGCGAATAATCGTTATTCACAAGTTCCATTTTTCCCGCTTCAATCTTGGAGAAGTCAAGGATGTCGTTGATAAGGGAGAGAAGCGAATCGCTTGCACTCTTTATGTTGGAGGCGCATTCCCTTACTTCTTTGGAGATGTCTTCACGAAGAATTATCTCGTTCATGCCCATGATCGCGTTGATGGGTGTTCTGATCTCATGGCTCATGTTGGCGAGGAATTCTGATTTGTATTTATTGGCACGGACAGCTTCAAGGATCTGGTCCCTGCTCAGTCTCATCTGTCTGATAGTCTGGAAGAGCATCATAAGTATCATGAAATAAAGACCGATCAGAATGTAGAGACCATCGATTCTGTCGGAGATAAGTATCATGATGACTGCTTCAACAAGGCTTCCTGCGGAGAGACCTATCATGCCGATGAGAACATAGATGTATTCTTTGGCGAAACCGTTTGCGATATCGATTCCTATGGTTGTAAGAAGTACTATGATGGCAACGGATATTATCGTGTTGATGATAACCGTCGAATACCTGAAGTCGTAGATTTCCGCCGCGTGTAGGAATGTGATCACGGCAAATGAAAGAAACAGCGTCATGAGAATTCCGATATATACTTTCTCATAGCGTCTATTCTGGGTTTCGTTCATGAAATACAGGAAAGGCGCAACCATGATCGTAACAAGGAGATATCCCCATACGCCGTCCACATAATAAAGTCCGGTGATGTACTGAGGGATGATGTTATCGACAAGGAGCCAGAATGTAACAAGTGCGAATCCGAATCCGATCGAAAGAAGCATTTTCCACTCGTCGTATTTTCCGACAAGGAAAAGAGAGAAAATGACAAGTGCAATGGAGAAGAAGAAAAGCAGGAATGAAAGGACGAACTGTATTCCCGCCATCTTGATTATCTCCATGAAGACACCGAGGGAGTCTCCGTAGAAGATGGTGGCGAATCCTTCCTGTACGTTGTCGGTCATCACTTTTTCAATGCGGATGATCTTGCCTGCATCGGTCGGATAGAGCTTGACCTGTAAGAATACTGTTTTTTCGTTCAGACCGGGAAGGGGGTTATTCTCATTGGTAAAAGATGCCCTGAGCTGACCGTCCACATAAATGTACGCGTCATTGTAGGCAAAGATACAAAAGATCGTACCTTCACTTATTTCATCGGGAAGCACGGACTCTACCGTAAATACACCGCGTTCTCCGGTTTCTGCAAGTATGGGGAGATCCTGTGCGATGCGGGTTCCGTCGGGAAATACTCTTTCCCAGCTCCCCTCATATACACCCGACCATCTGATGATGGTATCTTCCTGATCGAAACCTGCCCAGGAGATCGCTATGAACAGGAATATGAGAACGGCCACTCCTCCGAAGAGCGAGAGCATGAATCTGAATACCCTGTGGCTGGTGATGTGTTTTTTGAAATTCAGTAACTTTTTTTCGGACATTGTTTTTACCTGACAATAGTTTTATTCAACGCAAATGAAGAGATATTTGAAATATGTATGGTTCCTTGCATCGTCATACAGATTTATGAGACTTATCGAATACAGATCCGAAACAGCTTTGTAATTATTCTTATTTATTAAGGAAAGCATTTTACGGTATGACTTTTCGATATTGGGCGAATTGTTGTCGTGATAACACAGAACCGCTCTGCTTCCGGGAAGCGGAAATGTTCCTATATTATCCGCGGGAAGAAAGGAAAGACTGATCAGTTTGTTATAAACATATTTGCCGGCCTTCAGATCTTCATAATCTATCGTAACTCCTGCGGGGAACATCGGAAGCGAATCGTCGCGGGAGGTCTTAGTGATATGTGCGGAAATATCCTTGGCTATATCCCCCGTGTGGAATGATGAATCTTTATCACTGATCGGGCTGGAAAATACGCTCATGGGTGGCATTACATCCACAAAAGGAATGCCGGGTTTATGTGAGTTGTACTTGCCGAGGATCCACATTCCGAGCTGGAGTGCGGAGATTTTCTTGGTGATAAGGAAAGCTTCATGCTGCATTTCCCTGATCTTGGTATTTGCCAGTTCCTCTATACCGTCTCTTGAAAGGTTGTGGATTATCTTACCAATCTCGGCTATCGAACAGCCCGTCTGTCTGAGTGTTGTTATAAAAAAGAAGGATCCGATCTGGGCGGAAGAATAGTAGTGATATCCGTTTTTGGGATTTTTCCAGGGAACAAGGATATCCTGCTCATAATAATATCTGAGGGTGTCCCTTGTTGTGTTGCATAATGATGCAAATTCGGACACCGAAAGTGTATATTCACTGTTTTCGTTAGTGATGTTCTGTCTCATAAATATACGGTAAACAAACTATTGCAAAAAGAATATAACTCACGGCTATTTTAAATGATATGGGACCTAAAAGCAAAGAAAACCTTGGGGTAAACCCCAAGGTTTTTTGTATTATAATCTTTCGTTTTTTCGAGGAGGCGTATTTGGGGGATGAAAAGTGGTGTTTTTTGGACAAGAAAATAATCTTGACCCGGGGGTTACCCCCAGGGATAGACTTTAAGAGCTTTAGAAAAAACACCAAAAAGGAGAACAAAAATGAAAGACGTTACAGAAACGATCATCCGTGTTATTGCCGAGTATCTTGATAAGGATCCTTCCGAGATCAAGGCTACCGATACTTTCTCGGAGATAGGACTTGATTCACTCGACATCATGGAGCTTGTAATGCAGCTTCAGGAGGAGCTTGATTGCAAGATCGAGCTTTCACAGGAAATCACTTCCATCGAAAAACTCGCTAAGTTCATTGAGGAACAGTAATGAATAGAGAAGATCTCATGAAAAAAAGTCCCATCTGCGAAATGCTTGGGATCAAATACCCTGTCATTCAGGGTGGAATGGCATGGATAGCGGATGCTTATCTTGCTGCAGCAGTATCCGAAGCCGGAGGGCTGGGGTTGATCGCCGCGATGAATTCAAACGGTGAGCAGCTAAGGGAACAGATAGTAAAAGCCAAGGAACTTACGGATAAGATATTCGGAGTCAATCTGATGCTTATGAGTCCGTATATAGAAGAGGCAGTTGATGTTGTCTGCAGCGAACACATTAAGGTTGTAACAACAGGTGCCGGAAATCCCGCAAAGTATATGGAGAAGTTAAAGGCGGCCGGTGTCAAAGTTATCTGCGTTGTTGCAAGTGTTGCTCTTGCGAAGATGGTTGAAGAAATGGGAGCAAGTGCGGTTGTTGCCGAAGGATGCGAATCCGGAGGTCATGTGGGAGAAACCACAACGATGGCCCTGGTGCCTCAGGTCGTCGATGCGGTTAATATCCCCGTAATAGCAGCCGGAGGAATCGCGGACGGAAGAGGTATGGCCGCTGCGTTCATGCTCGGAGCTTCCGGAGTTCAGATGGGAACAAGATTCCTCACCGCCAAAGAATGCAGGGTTCATGAGAATTATAAAGAAAAGGTATTATCCGCTCGCGACCGTGACACGATCGTGACCGGAAAAACTCTCGGTCATCCGGTCCGCGCACTCAAAAACAGGATGACAAGGGAGTTTAACAAACTCGAGCATGATCCGCAGACAAAACCTGAAGAACTTGAAGCAATGGGAGCCGGTGCACTCAGAAAAGCAGTGATCGATGGCGATGTCAAAAACGGTTCATGCATGTGCGGACAGATCGCAGGCCTTGTGAATGAAGAAGGAACCTGCGAGGAGATCATTACAGGAATCTGCAGTGAAGCCTATTCACTGATTGGGACCCCTATCCCCTGATTCACCCCCCCTTCATCCCGGACGGAGCAGTCAGAAATACATTTAAAGGAAAGAGTATGAGCAAGATTTCATTTTTGCTGGCAGGCCAAGGCAGTCAGTATCCCGGAATGGGAAAAGAATTGTATGAAGATGTACCGGAGGTTAAGTCGTTTTTCGATGCGGCCGAAGAGCTTCGCCCGGGTACCCTTAAGCAGATGTTCGAGGGAAGCGGGGATGAATTAAAACAGACCGTTAATACACAGCCCTGTGTTTTTCTCGCAGATATGGCTGCAGCGATCGCTCTTGAAAAAGAGGGGATAATACCTGACTGCGTTGCCGGTTTTTCACTCGGTGAGATCGCGGGACTTTCTGTCAGCGGAATTCTTACCAAAGAAGATGCGTTTAAGCTTGTTACCGTCAGGGGAAAACTTATGCAGGATGCTGCGGAGACGGTAAAGGGCAAAATGGTTGCGGTCCTCAGAATGGATACAGCCGAACTCGAAGCACTCTGCTGCGAGAAAGAAGTATATCCGGTTAATTACAATTGTCCGGGGCAGGTTGTTGTTTCGGGATGCGAAGAGAAGATGGATTCTTTTTGCAGTGAACTTGAAGAAAGAAAAGTGAGATTCGTAAGTCTTCCCGTCGGAGGAGCATTCCATACTCCATATATGGAGCCCGCATCAGCTGGGCTTAAGGCAGAACTTTTAACCGGCGGATATGAACTCGGTACCGCGATGAAAACTCTTTACTCCGATCTGAACGCAAAGCCTTATCCTTCGGATAATGAGGGAATCGTTGGGAATATATCAAAACAGGTATCCGGAAGCGTCAGATGGGAAGCAATAATAAGACGTATGGCGGAGGACGGAGTCGATACATTTATTGAGTGTGGCCCGGGAAATACATTATCCGGGTTTGTAAAAAGAACACTCAAGGATGTGAAGATACTGAACGTGGACGGAAGGGACTCTTTAAAGAAAGCCCTGGAGGAACTTAAGTAAATGTTATCTGATAAGAATGCCGTTATAACCGGTGGAACAAGAGGAATAGGGAAAGCCATCGCACTTAAGTTTGCGGAAAACGGTGCGGATGTTGCGATAATAGCCACATCGGAATCCGATGCGGCAAGACAGACACTGGCTCAGCTTAAGAGCCTCGGAAGCAATGCAAAACTATATGTTTGTGATGTGAGGAATTCCGAGGAAGTGACAAGAATGTCGGAAATGATTCTTGCGGATTACGGACGCATAGATATCCTGGTAAACAATGCGGGAATAACAAGGGACAATATTCTCCCTGCGTTAAAGGATTCGGATATAGATGATGTCATTGATGTGAACCTTAAGGGATGCATGTATGTGACAAGAGCATTT
>JAEEGL015673358.1_pt1 | contig 10311 bp, 12 predicted proteins | sample 9134231 | NCBI WGS metagenome assembly JAEEGL01 (sample SAMN16246548, study PRJNA631951) | gut metagenome | biome: gut microbiome; feature: rumen; material: fiber-attached | host: Bos | place: Iran: Karaj | collected 2018-10
AGATCGCAGTCGTCTCCGCCTCCGGCGTGGTCACCTGCGAGTCGATCAAGGTCGCCGGTACGAGCTTTGACGAGGCCATCGTCAAGTATGTCCGCCGCAAGCACAATATGCTCATCGGCATGTCCGCCGCGGAGGAGATCAAGCGCAGCATCGGCTGCGTGCTCCAGCGCCCGGACATGGGCGTCGAGGAGCTGCACGGCCGGAATCTCAGCACCAGCATGCCGAAGAACGCGACCATCAGCGCCAACGAGACCATCGAGGCCTTTGTCGAGCCGATGAACCGCATCCTCGAGGCCGTCCACAGCGTTTTGGAGCGCACGCCGCCCCAGCTTGTGGGGGATCTTGACAAAAACGGCATCATCATGTCCGGCGGCGGCAGCCTGATCTACGGCATGGACCGCCTGATCGAGCGCAGCACCGGCATCCGCACGAGCGTCGTGGACGACGCCGTGTCCTGTGCCGCCTACGGCGCGGGCAAGCAGCTCAGGCATCTGGAAGGCATGCAGGACGGCATGAGGAATTTCTACCGTTCGCGCCAGCTGAAGGGGTAAGATATGAAACTGGACAAGGTCAAAAAAATCACGGATCTCTTCCGCGAAAAGGAGAAGGATCCGCGCTGCTCGGCTGTGATCGTGGCGGCCGGCAGCTCCGAACGCATGGGGAGCGACAAGCTGACGGCGGAGCTCGGCGGCATGCCCGTGCTCGCAAGGACGCTGCGGACCTTCGAGGCCTGCCCGCTCGTCGCGGAGATCGTCGTCGTCACCCGCGCAGACCGCATCGAGGAGATCGCCGAGCTCTGCCGCAGCTTCGGGATCTCGAAGGTCAGTAAGGTGCTCTCCGGCGGCGCTACGCGCGTCGAGTCCGCGCTGGTGGGCGTGAGCGAGGTCGAGCCGAAGCTGGAGCTGATCGCCATTCACGACGGCGCACGGCCGCTCGTGACCGTGGAGCTCATCGAGCGCACGATCCGCGCCGCGCAGGCGTATCACGCCGCCGTCCCGGTCATCCCCAGCACCGATACGCTCAAGATCGTCGACGCCAAAGGCTTTGTCGCGGGCACGGTGGACCGCGCCAGCACCTTCCGGGTGCAGACGCCGCAGGTCTTCAAGGCCGAGTTCATCAAGGGCGCGCTGACGAAGGCCATGGAAAAAGAGCTGCCGCTGACGGACGACTGCTCTGCGGTCGAGATGATGGGCGTGAAGACCGTGACCGTCCCCGGCGACGAGGACAACATCAAGCTCACCACGCCGCGGGACATGATCCTCGCCGAGGCGATCCTGAAAGCGCGGGAGGCCTGAGATGCGGATCGGACACGGCTATGATGTGCACAGGCTGGTCGAGGGCCGCAGGCTGATCCTCGGCGGGGTGGAGATCCCCTGGGAGAAGGGCCTGCTCGGCCATTCGGACGCGGACGTGCTCACGCATGCACTGATGGACGCGCTGCTCGGCGCCGCCGCGCTCGGCGACATCGGCCATCTTTTCCCCGATAAGGATCCCGCCTACGAGGGGGCCGACAGCATTTTGCTGCTGCGGCGCGTGACCGGGTATCTCCGGGAAAACGGATTTTGCGTCGGGAATGTCGACTGTACGGTGATCGCGCAGCGGCCGAAGCTCGCCCCGCATATTCCGGAGATGCGCCGCATCCTCGCCCAGGCCATGGGCGTCGACATGAGCCGCGTCAGCGTCAAGGCCACGACCGAGGAGGGCCTCGGCTTTTCCGGCGAGGGACTGGGCATCGCCGCCCACGCCGTCGCGCTGATCGAGGAACAAGCATAACAGACAAGCTTTTCCCCCATGCGTATATCATGAAAGGATACCGCGTGCATAGGATGGTCTGTATCCGTGCACAGGGAAGCGCCGCCGGGCCCTGCTCGGCGGCGCTTCCCTGTGATCTCATATATGGGGGACAGTCCAATGACGCAATATCTGATCACATTTCGCACGCTGACGCAGGCGCAGCGCGCCGCCCGCATCCTCGAGCGCGCAGGCTATACCGTGACGCTCCGCAGAACACCCGCGGGCCTCAGCCGCAGCGGCTGCGGCTACGCGCTCAATCTCCGCCGGGGCGCCGCAGAGGCGGCGGAGCTGCTGAAAACGAACGGGCTATGGACCGGGCGGCTCTTTCGCCGCGAGGAGGACGGGGAGTACCGGGAGGTGCTGCCGTGATCTATCTGGATTCCGCGGCGACCTCGCTGATAAAGCCCGCATCCGTCGGACGCGCCGTCCTGCGCGCCATGCGTACGATGGCGAGCCCCGGCAGGGGAGCTCACGCGCCGGCCATGCTGGCCGCCGAGACGGTCTACGCCTGCCGGGAGGCAGCGGCGCTGCTCTTTCATGTGCCCGACCCTTCGCGCGTGGTCTTCACGCTGAACGCCACACACGCGCTCAATATCGCGATCCGCTCTCTGGTGCGGCCCGGCGCGCGCGTTCTGATCTCCGGCTTCGAGCACAACGCGGTCACGCGGCCGCTCTGCGCCCTGGGTGCCGAGCTCAGGGTCGCCGGGCGCAGGCTCTTCGATCCGGCGGACACGCTGCGTGCCTGGCGGGAAGCCCTGCCGGGCGCGGAGGCCGCCGTGTGCACGATGGTATCCAACGTTTTCGGCTATGTGCTCCCGATCGCCGAAATCGCGGCGCTCTGCCGCGCCGCGGGCGTAAAGCTCATCGTGGACGCCTCGCAGGCCGCGGGCGTGCTGCCTGTCGATTTTGAAAGCCTGGGCGCGGCCTTCGTCGCCATGCCCGGACACAAGGGGCTGCTCGGGCCGCAGGGGACGGGCCTGCTGCTCTGCGGCGAGGACGGCGTGCCGCTGCTTCAGGGCGGTTCCGGGAGCGAGAGCCGCCTGCAGACCATGCCGGAGGCCCTGCCCGAGCATCTGGAGGCCGGGACGCACAATGTCGCCGGGATCGCCGGGCTCCTCGAGGGGATCCGCTATGTGACGGAAACGGGGAGCGAAGAGATCCTTGCGCGGGAGACGCTGCTGCTGCGCAGGGCCGTCGGCTGTTTGACGGGCGGCGGGCTCGAGCTCTTTACCGGGCCGGAGGGAACGCAGTGCGGCGTGCTGTCCCTGCGCTGCCCGCGGATGGACTGCGAGGAGCTGGCAGCAGGGCTTGCCCGGCGCGGTATCTGCGTCCGTGCGGGTCTGCACTGCGCCCCGACGGCGCACGAGAGCGCCGGCACGCTCGAGACCGGTACGCTGCGCCTCAGCTTTAGCCCCTTCCTGAGCGAGGGCGAGCTGCTTTGGGCCTGCTCCGTACTGCGCGAGGAATGCGAAAAAACAAAGACAAATTAAGAATAAGATTTGCCCCGCGCGATTGACATTGACAGTCTGCTTCGATATAATATAGTAATCGAAAGTATGTCTGGAAGTATGCGCTTGAGCAGAACGGGGAATTGTTTATGGAAGCTATCCGCAGCGGTCTTAGCAGAGCTCTGAATGTTCTGTCGACGATGGGTGTCGCCGATATACTGGACATTCTGATCGTCGCTTACATCATCTATAAGGCGATCTGGTTTGTCCGCAGAACCAATTCCTATAATGTCGCCAAGGGCATCCTGGTCATTTTGGTCGCCCTTCTGCTGAGCTATGTCTTCGATCTGCGGATGATCTATTTCCTGCTGTCTCACGCCGTCGAGATCGGACTGCTGGCGCTGGTCGTGCTGTTCCAGCCGGAGCTGCGCCGCCTGCTCGAGCGTATGGGCCGCAGCTTTTCGGCGACAAGGACGGTATCGACGCCCGAGCTGGAGACCGCCATTACCGAGACCGTGCAGGCCTGCACCGATATGGCGGCGTCCAAAACCGGCGCGCTGATCATCTTCCAGCGAAGCGTGAACCTCTCCAGCATCATGGCTACCGGGACGATCGTGAACGCGGACGTGTCGGCGGAGCTGCTGAAGAACATGTTTTTCAACAAGGCCCCGCTGCATGACGGCGCCGCCATCATCCGCGACGCGCGCCTAGCCGCCGCGGGCTGCGTCCTGCCGCTGACGACCCAGAGCAACCTGAGCAAGGAGCTCGGCATGCGCCACCGCGCCGGCATCGGCCTGAGCGAGCAGTCGGACGCGGTCGTCGTCATCGTCTCAGAGGAGAGCGGCTCGATCTCCGTCGCGCTCGACGGTATGCTCAAGCGTCATCTGAGCCCGGAGCGGCTGGATGAAGTGCTGCACCAGGAGCTCATCCGCCAGGAGGTCGTGAAGACCGGCTGGCAGAAGTACGGCGACTTCGTAACGAATCTTTTCAAGGGGAAGCGCAATGAATAATAACAATCCTCAGCGCCGGCTCTCCGAGAGCCGCGTCTTCTGGGCCGTCATCGCGCTGCTCGCGTCACTGTCGATCTGGATCTATGTGACCAGCGCGGACTCCAGTGATTTCCGCCAGACCTTCCGCAACGTGCGCGTCGAGCTCATCGGCGAGGATACGCTGCGCTCCTCCCGGAACCTTGTCGTCACCGACCTGGACATCAGCAGCGTGACCGTGGTCATCACCGGCCCGAAGCGCATCGTCGCTCCGCTGGATTCCAGGGACCTCGTGGCGCAGGTGGACGTGAGCAAGCTCAGCACCGCCGCCTACACATCGCTCAAATATGATATCGTCTATCCCAGCAGCATCAGCGAGCGCGGCCTGTCCGTGGAGCGCCGCGTGCCGGAGTATGTGAACTTCAACGTCTCCCTGCAGACGAGCAAGGAGGTCCCGGTCCGCGGCGGCTTCGAGGGCCGCACGGAGGAGGGCTTCACGGCCGAATCCCCGGTGTTCGAACCCGCCAACATCAGCGTGAGCGGGCCGGAGGCCTATTTGAAGGACATCGACCGCGCCTGGGTCACCTTCGGGCGCGATATGACCGTCTCCAGCACCTACTCGACCGACGTGGGCTTCACGCTGGAGGACCGCAACGGCGACCCCTGCCCGACGGAGTACATCACCTGCTCGCAGGACACCGTGAAGGCCACGCTGCCGATCCGCGCGATCAAGAACGTGCCGCTGACGGTGAATCTGATCTACGGCTCCGGCGCCAACGAGACCAACACCATCGTCACCGTGACGCCGAGCTATCTGACGCTGACGGGCGATACGGCGATCCTCTCCGAGATGAACCAGATCGTCCTCGGCACCGTGGATCTGACCGACTTCAGCACGACCTTCACCGACGAGTTCAGCATCCCGCTCGACAACAGCCTGAAAAACCTGACGGGCCTGTCCACCGCGGAGGTGACGGTCGAGGTCGTCGGCCTGGAGACGAAGAACTACCGCGTGACCAACATCACCTTTGTGAACGTCCCGGAGGACTCCGAGGTCGAGGCGATCACCGAGACGCTGGAGCTGCGCATCCGCGGCACCGAGGAGCAGCTCAGACAGATCAAGGCCGAGAACATCACCCTCGTCGCGGATCTGACGGACTATGAGGAGGCCGCGGGCACCTACATGGTGCCGGTCCGCGTGCGTGTGGACGGCTTTACGGACGTCGGCGCCGTGGGCGACTACACGATCTCCGTTGAGATCAAGAAGGCGGCGCCATGACACAGGACGCCGTTGTGACAAAGCTCCTGCCGGACGGGATGGCGGAGGTCGCCGTCGCGCGCACCACCGCCTGCGGCGGCAGCTGCGGAAGCTGTGAGAGCTGCATCTTCCAGGGCGAGATCAAGACGCTCGCGCGAAACCTCATCGACGCCGTGCCGGGGCAAAAGGTCGTGATCGCGAGCCGGAGCTCCGCCGTGTTCGGCGCGGCGGCGCTGGTGTACATCATGCCGATCGCGCTCTTCATCTTCGGCTACGCGCTGGCGTATCTGGCCGGCGCTTCCGAAGGCGTCTGCATCGCCGTGAGCTTTCTGGCGCTGCTGCTGAGCGCCGCGATCCTGGTCTGGAGCCAGAGAAAAAAGAAAAATCAACAGGCCTTCACCTTCGATATCATCCGGTGAGGCGGGAGGAAACATGATCAAAAGCATGACCGGCTACGGCAGCGCCAAGGGCACTGTCGAGGGCCTGGAGATCAGCGTCGAACTCAAGAGCGTGAACAACCGCTATCTGGACTGCTCGGTGCGGCTGCCGAGGAGCTTTCTCTTCGCCGAGGAGATGGTGAAGAGCTGCGTGCAGAAGCACATCAGCCGCGGCAAGGTGGACGTCTTCGTCTCCGTCAACAGCTCAGGCGCCGGCGACATGGCCGTGCAGGTCAACGAGGCGCTTTTGAAGGGCTATGTCGAGGCCGTGCGGCACATCGCCGAGGAATACGGCCTGCACGACGATCTGAGCGCCATGGGCGCGGCGCGTTTCCCCGACGTGCTGAGCGTCGAGAAGAAGGATCTGGACGCCGAGGCCATCTCCGCCGGCATGGCAGAGATCGTCGAGGCAGCGCTGAACGATTTTGACGCGATGCGTCTTCGCGAGGGCGAAAAGCTGCGCGACGACGTGCTGGCAAGGCTGGAGAACATCAACGCCCTGGTCTGCGCCGTCGAGGAAAAGGCGCCGGAGACCGTGGCCGCCTACCGCAGGCGCCTCGAAAACAAGATGGCCGAGGTGCTCGGCACCGCCGGAATCGACGAAAACCGCATCCTGGCCGAGGCCGCGATCTTTGCCGACCACATCGCCGTCGACGAGGAGACCGTGCGCCTGCGCAGCCACATGGCCCAGCTGCGCACGATGATCTCCGGCAATTCGCCGACCGGCCGCAAGATCGACTTTCTGATCCAGGAGTTCAACCGCGAGGCCAACACCATCGGCTCCAAGTGTCAGAACTCTGAGATCGCCCACGTGGTCGTGGATCTGAAATCCGAGATCGAGAAGATCCGCGAGCAGATCCAGAACATCGAGTGAGGTGAGGGCATGAGGCTGATCGCCATAGGCTTCGGCAATCTGGTGTCCGCGGAGCGCATCGTCTCCGTGGTCTCGCCGGAATCCGCCCCCATCAAGCGCATGATCCAGGACGTGCGCGAGAAGGGCTCGCTCATCGACGCGTCCTTCGGCCGCAGCACGAGGTCCGTTCTGATCATGGACAGCGGACACGTGATCCTGTCCGCCCTGCCGCCCGAGACTCTGGCGGACAGGCTCGAAGAAAAAGAGGAAAGGGAAGCAGACAGACAATGAGTGAGAAAGGGAAGCTGATCGTCATTTCCGGCCCCTCCGGCGCCGGCAAGAGCACCATCGTTTTCAAGGCCATCGAGGGCCGCACGGACTTCTGTTTTTCGACCTCCGTCACCACCCGCGCGCCGCGCGCGGGCGAGCAGGACGGCAGGGAGTATTTCTTCGTCGACCGGGAACGCTATGATCGGATGGTCGAAAACGGGGAGCTCCTGGAGCATGCCGAGTATGTCGGCAACGGCTACGGTACGCCGCGCGCCTATGTCGAGCAGAAGCTCGCCGAGGGCATGAACGTCGTGCTCGACATCGAGGTGCAGGGCGCGCGCCAGGTGCACGAGAGCGTGCCGGGCGCCGTGATGATCTTCATCATCCCGCCCTCCATGGAGGAGCTGCGCCGCCGCCTCATCAGGCGCGGGACCGACAGCATGGAGGCCATCGAGGGCCGCCTCGAACGCGCCCGGGCGGAATACGCCGAGGCGGAGATCTATGACTACCTCATCGTCAACGAGGATGCGGACGTCGCCGCGTCGGAGTTTGCGGCCATCGTGAAGGCCGAGCACCTGCGCACCCGCGACCGCATGCACCTGCTGAAATAAACCGAATTTGTAATTACCCGCAATCGCGGATGAAATGGAGAAGAACGACCATGATGCTTTATCCCCCTGTTGCAGAGCTTGTTGAAAAGATCGGCAGCCGCTACCAGCTCGTGAATCTGGTGGCCCGCCGCGCGCGTGTGATCTCGGCCGACGCCGAGGAGAAGCAGATCCCGCTGGAGCGCAAGCCCGTCTCCTCCGCCATCGACGAGGTCTACACCGGGAAGCTCTCCATCAAGTAAGCTGCCCGCGCATGTCCGTGCTCGTTGCAAAAATCGCGGTTTCCGCCGCCACATACTGGATCGACCGCCCCTACGATTATCTGATCCCGGACGAGCTTGCCGGGCGCGCAAAGCCGGGCATGCGGGTCTACGTTCCCTTTTCGGCGGGCAACCGCCGCAGCGAGGGCGTGATCCTGGCGCTCAGCGATCACAGCGACTACGAACGGCTCAAGCCGATCACGGCGCTGCTGGACGATGCGCCCGTGCTGGACGAGGAGCAGATCAGGCTGGCGCTCTTCATGCGCGAGCGCTTTTTCTGCACGGTATACGACGCCGTCAAGGCGATCCTGCCTGCCGGCCTCTGGTTCAGGGACGACGGGGAGCGCCGGGCGAAGGACAAGACGGTCGAAATGGCTCGGCTCTGTCTCCCGCCCGAGGATGCGGCCGCCATAGCGGAGCAGAAGCGCCGCCGCTCGCCGCAGCAGGCGAACCTTCTGGATCTGCTATGCAGCTTCGCGGCGCTTCCGACGCAGGAGCTGCTGCGCTTCACCGGCGCGGGAAAGCAGAGCCTGAAGGCGCTCGTGAACGCGGAGCTCGTCGAGCTCTTCGAGCGCGAGGTCTACCGCCGCCCCGAGGTCTTCACCGGGGAGACGGAGCCGCTGCCCGTGCTCAACGGCGAGCAGCGGCAAGCCTTTGACGGCATCGACGCCCTGGCCTGCTCCGGCGAGGCCGGGGCCGCCTTGCTTTTCGGTGTGACCGGCAGCGGCAAGACCAGCGTCTATCTGCAGCTGATCGCCCGGCAGCTCGAGCGCGGCCGCTCGGCCATCCTGCTCGTGCCGGAGATCGCCCTGACCCCGCAGATGCTGCACACCTTCTCCTCCCATTTCGGGGACGAGGTGGCGGTGCTGCACTCGAGCCTATCCGTCGGGGAGCGCTACGACGAGTGGAAGCGCGTGCGCGCCGGGAAGGCCCGGCTCGTCATCGGCACGCGCAGCGCCGTTTTCGCGCCCTGCCGGGATCTCGGCCTCATCATCATCGACGAGGAGCAGGAGGAGACCTACAAGTCCGAAAACGCGCCGCGCTACAACGCCCGCGACATCGCGAAGTTCCGCTGCGCGCGCGCCGGCTGCCTGCTGCTGCTCGGTTCCGCGACGCCCGATATTGTCAGCCGCTACGCGGCCGAGACCGGGCGCTATTCCTATTTTCGCCTGGAGAACCGCTTCAACGAGCGGGAGCTGCCCGCGGTGCGGATCGTGGACATGAAGAAGGAGCTGCGCCGCGGCAACGGCGGCAGCATCAGCTCGGAGCTCCGGGACGAGCTCGCGGCGAACATCGAGCGCGGCGAGCAGAGCATCCTCTTCATCAACCGCCGCGGCGCGCACAAGCTCGTCAGCTGCGGCAGCTGCGGCTATACCTACCGCTGCCCGCGCTGCAGCGTGTCGCTGACCTATCACAGCGCGCGAAACCGCCTGATCTGCCACTACTGCGGCTTCTCCCGCCGGGTGGACGAGAGCTGCCCCGAATGCGGCGGCATCCTCAAATACATCGGCGTCGGCACGCAGATGGTCGAGACGGAGCTGCACGAGCTCTTCCCCGATATCGAGGTCATGCGCATGGACACCGACACCGTCACCCCCGCGGGCTCGCACGACGCTCTTTTCACGCGCTTCCGGGAGGAGAATATCCCCGTGATGGTGGGCACGCAGATGGTGACGAAGGGCCTCAACTTTGAAAACGTCACGCTCGTCGGCGTCATTTCCGCCGACCAGAGCCTTTACGCCGGCGACTACCGGGCGGGGGAGCGTACCTTTTCGCTCATCACGCAGGTGGTCGGGCGCAGCGGCCGCGGCGAAAAGCCGGGACGCGCCGTGATCCAGACCTACACGCCCGACAACGAGACCATCCGGCAGGCTGCGCGGCAGGACTATGACGCCTTCTACGCCTCCGAGCTCGAGCTGCGCCGCCTGCAGAACGCGCCGCCCTTCCGGGACATCCTGACGCTGACCGCCTCGGGTCCGGACGAGAGGATGGTGCTGCAGGCCTGCCGCTATGCCAGGGACAGGCTCGCAGAGCTCCTCGGGCCGCGCTCCGGCGCGGACCTGCTCGGCCCGACGCCGATGGCGGTGGTGCGGGTCAACAATCGCTACCGCTACCGCGTGATCGTAAGCGGCAAAAATACCGCGAAGCTTCGCGCGGCGCTCTCACAGACCGTGTGCGAGTGCTGTACCGACAAGCGCTTTCGCGGCGTGTCCGTATTCGCGGACAACGACCACATTGACTGAATTATTCAAACAGAGAGTGAGAAGACTATGGCACTTCGGAACATCCTGACCAAGGAGCAGACGCTCCTTTATACAAAGAGCCGCAGCGTGACGGACTTCAACCCCCGCCTCCCCCAGCTGCTCGACGATATGAACGAGCCCCTGATGCAGGCCA
>JAEEGL016688856.1_pt1 | contig 10311 bp, 9 predicted proteins | sample 9134231 | NCBI WGS metagenome assembly JAEEGL01 (sample SAMN16246548, study PRJNA631951) | gut metagenome | biome: gut microbiome; feature: rumen; material: fiber-attached | host: Bos | place: Iran: Karaj | collected 2018-10
ACGGCGAGAATCTTTGCGCGGGGACATCTTTCAAGAAGTTTTTCAATATGATAGCCGCCCGCAAGTCCAATCACGACGAAAAAAAGGCAGTCCGGGTCAGTCTGTGCGGCAAATCCATCGGCTTCCCGCAAGGGATTGTATTTTGAGTGAAGCGAGATTTCCGCACCCGTTGCTGACGAGCGGCATAAAGGAATCAAATTTCCGTCTTTAGCCTCGATTATCTGTGAATAAGAATATTCTGCCATTTTCGTACCTTTGCCGCCACCTAAATCAATTTCTCACATTCTTTCATAAAATTCGTGATTTTTTCTTTTAGTTTCTGAGTTTTCTCATTTTCCTCGTTTTCAGCAAGACTTCGCTTTATTTGAATTGATTCAAGCGGGAAAATTTCTTCTGTAAAGACTGTTTTCTCTGAAAGTTTTTTCAATGCATCGAGAATGTCCGCTTTTTTTCTTTCTCTTGAAGAATCTGATTTCGTCTCCCTGAATTTGATTTTCTTTATCTTGGTCGATTTTTGAATCGAAAGGTGTTCTTTGTTTTCAAATTCTTCCCAGTCGACATCAGTGATTTTTCCAAGTGAGAATTCGTATGAGAAATTGTCTGAAAGCCTGAAAACTCTTTTTGAATAGAGCGGGGAATTAGTAATGAACCAGTTCCGGTAAATTTCAAGCGAAGGTGCCGAATTGAATCTTGATGATGAAATCCTCGTTTCCGCATTCCTAAACCTAAAATCCCTCGCAGAATTTTCGATTTCTAGGGCGTTTGGCTGTGCGTGCTGAAAGCCCGGGGCAGGGGCGAGGTCTTGCCCGCAGAGATAAACATTCCCGCTTGTGAGATTGAGCGCAAAATCAAGGGCTGTTCCCGCGACAGTGCCGCACCTCAAGGAACTTGTATAATCAAATCCCCATGAACGGAAAAGAGATTTTCCTGCTTCACCGGCGATTAACTGATTTGAGGCTCCGTCCGTGTACACCATCGGAAGAATTTTCTTTGTTTCAAAAAAATCTTTTGGAACCGCACTTTCCGCTGAGAGCGCAAAAATCGTATCGCACTCATTTTTTGGAAAAGCAAGATGTTTTTTTGCCCAAAATCCGCCGTCAGTTGAAATCACCATATCAGGCACGATTTCATTTCTCAAAAGCGGCATGAAAGAAGAAGAGACTGCAAGAAGGAAAAATGAATCCCGGTGTTTTTTCAAAAATGGAATTGAAGTTTCTAAACTCGGCCCTGATGAGACGATTACAATCGGCATGCCGGCTTTTTCTGCCACCGAAAAATTCCCGAAGTCATTTGGTTTAACGCTTGATTTGATTCTTGATGTGAAAATCAGAGCGTTCTTAAACCATCTTTTTGAAAAATATGCCCTCGTTCCAAGGACATCTCGCGATTTCAGGATTGATTTTTTGATTTCAGACCAGATTTTAAGGTTCTCATCCGGGAAAGTCTGCTTGGTCGGATTCCAGTCAAAAACAAGGCTTGAAATCAGGTTTTCCTCACCGAGAGAATCAAAAAGTCTTTCTGAAAGCGGAGGTTCACCATCAAGATAAAAAACTTTGTCCCAAACCTGATTGCTCTTATCGAATTCCTTTAAAATCCGGATGGCACAAATCTTTGATGATGGAAATCTTTTCTTGAGGAAGTCCGCGCAGTAGGATAGGGCTGGCTCGATTACAAAAATACAAAGAGGAGAAAAGTCTGCCTGTAAATTCTGAACAAACTTTTCTCCTTCTGCCAGGGGATTATATTTTGAATGAAGGTACTTTCCTTTGAACGAGCAGGTTAGTTCTCCTGCTTTGCTAGCCTCAAAGATGATTTCTGAATCCATTTCGTAAGCTAGCACTTGCAAAGGAATTCAATTGTTCCCTTTACATTCGGGCAAAGACCTGCCGAAAGCAAAAGAACTTGTTTCGTTGCCTTTGTTCCGAACAATCCGATTAGCGTTCGCGCCGCATGATATGCGAGAAGCTGCTCGTCTTCCTCATCTTTTGCGAAAAGAACGACCTTGATTTCGCCCATTGAACCCGTCTGAGAGCAGTTCGGTGCGCGGAAAAGAGGTGCGACAATTTGCTGAGCATTTTCCGTGATTGCGCTTGTGACCAATGCCTTAAGCTCGTCACCCGGAAGCTCTACTGTTGAAAGTTCTTCCTCAATGCAAACCTTCAATGAAAGCATGTAAAGCCTGCTCTGCGAAATTCCGAGACCTGTTTCAATGTTTTTCTCAAATTTCGCAATGATTTTCTTTGTCTGGTTCTTGAATTCAACGATGTTCTTCAATGTTACCGCTACTTCTGAAGCTGGCGGCAAAATGAGGTCGTCGTCATCATCAAGTTCTACAAGAACAAAAATCAGAGGCTTTTCTTTATTCCTGAATGGAAGGAAGAAAATTTTGTTGACTTGATTTAAAATGTCATCCTCAAAAAGACCGTCGAATTTGTCGAGCTCGTTGAAGTCCCGTGAAAAGCACTGCCATTCAAAGGCCTTTGAGAGGGTTCCAAGCCAGAATTCCTCGGTTTCGGTGAGCAATGCCATCTCGCGTGCTGAAAATCCGACGGAATCCGTGGTGTAATAGAATTTACCCTCGGCTGTCGAGCACGGTGTGAGAATCGCGGCCCGTTCGAAGCCTGATCTTTTTGTCCACTTGGCGAATGTCGGGGTAACATCTGCGAGAACGCTCTGTGCCTTCTGCAAAAGTCCCCGTTTTTCAGTCGTTTGTATGTTCATTAGTTGAGCCCCAGTTCCTTGAACAGTTTTTTGTATGTCTCAAACTGCTCTGACTGCGCGAATTCAGCAATTTTTTCTTCAGGGAGATTCTCCAAAAGCTGATCCATATATGAAAGGACTGATTTGATTTCTTTCTGCAAGTCGTTTGGAATAGATGACTGAACTGGTGCTTCTTCTTCCTCTTCCTCGTTCTTGCGGCTTTCCTGAAGGGCTGCCTCGTTAGAGAGAAGGTTAGAAAGCTCTCCCTCGGTGATTGATACGCCGCTGTTTTCGCTCTCTTCTTCTTCTGCGAAAGACTCTTCTTCGATTGTGTCTTCTACAGGCTCTTCCGCTGGTTCCTCAACCAAAGTGTCATCTGTTTCGGCGAATGTTTCTGTGCTTTCTTCAACAGAAGCCTCCTCAACAGGTTCCTCAATGATTTCTTCGGCAGGAGTTTCTTCTGCTTCGTCGAAGATGAACGGCTCGTCAAGAAGGGTAGGCTCGGTTGAGCTGTCAGCCGGGGCTTCCTCAATCTCAAGGCCTGTATCTTCCGGCTCTGCTTCAAGAGCGGTTTCTTCCTGTGGCTCCTCGTCGATAAGGTTGTCCTGGCTTGACTCAACGAGGATGTCATCTGCTTTCGGAACGAGAATTTCTTCAGGGAGTTCTTCGTCTTCGGCAATGTTAGTGTCAATGTCATCAAGAACCGGCTCTTCGATGCTCTCATTGAAATCCAATGCGCTTTCGCCTTCTTCCTGGGCAGGTTCTTCGATTGTATCCTCAACGATTGTATCATCTGAAATCGTTTCTTCTACGACTGGTTCCTCTGGAACTGCTTCTTCTGCAATCGGTTCTTCTTCGATTATGCTTTCTTCTGTCTGGACTGGAGTTTCCTCTTCGACAATTTCGGCTGTGTTGAGGATATTATCCATTTCATCGAGTGAAAGGGCGATTGTATCGTCATCGTCACCGTCTCCGAAGAATCCGCCGCTTGATTCGGTCTGCTCGACTTCTTCTGTCTGTGGCTCAACGAATACATCTGCTGTGCTTGTCGTATCCTTGTTTTTAAGTTCCTCAAATTCACATTTGAGGTTTGAAATTTCGTTTCTAAGGGATGAAAGTTCTGCGGCAATCTGGTTGAGGATGCTGTTTGTAGCTGAACTGACTTCTGAATCCTGCTCGACCGGCTCTGTTTCTGCAACTGGTGCAGGCTCCGGCTCCTCAAAGCTTTCTGCGATAGGCTCTTCTGTCGGAATTTCCGGCTCAGTGATAGAGATTTCTGGTTCTGCAATCTCTTCTGTTTCAAATGCGACAGGCTCTTCAACAGCAGGAGATTCTTCAACCGGCTCTTCGATGATTGCGTCTTCAAAAGCTGGTTCTTCAATGACGGCTTCTTCTGCCACAGGTTCGTCGAATGAAACCTCTTCAACCGGAGCTTCGATTATAGGCTCATCAAGAGGAATTTCGCTTTCTGGAACTTCGTCCTCGAATGAAATGTCCTCGATAGTCTCTCCAAATGATTCCTGCTGTGAAACCGGCTCGTCAACTGAGTCTTCGCTGAATGTCTCTGCATCCGGGACTTCAAAAGCTTCTTCCATTGATGGCTCTGAAACCTCGAAATCTACAGGCTCGTTATCTGCAATGTCAACGGAAGTTTCCTCAAATACAGGCTCTTCCATGTCAACGACACTGATGTCTTCAGGAAGTTCTTCTTGCAACGGTTCTTCTGCTGCCGGTGCCTCATCTGTTGAAGAAGGAATGTCAGCAAGCGAAGTTTTGTTTCCGTTTTCGTCTTCGATGGAATCCATGATTGAATCGAGGTCAAAGTCATCGTCGTCCTGCTCGGTGAATGCACTTGGACTTGCCTGTGGTGCGGCTTCTTCCTGTGCAGGAGTTTCTGTTTCGAGGGAAATGTTACCTACATCGTCTTCTGCAGACAAACTGATTCCTTCGGCTTCGTCTGAAAGGGAAGGTGTATCTTCTGTGAGTGAAGGAGACTCTTCTTCTTGTGGTTCGCTGCTTGCCTGTGGGGCTGCTTCTTCGGCGCTTGGTTCTTCTGCGTTGATGTCGAATCCGAATGAGTCAAGACTGATTTCCTCGGTTCCGTCATCGTTGATTTTTGGCTCAGGAACGCTTTCTTCTGCGATTGGGGCAGTTTCCTGTGGTGCTGCGGCTTCTGGAGAAGGGGAAGATGAATCGTCGCCGAAATCTACTCCGAAGTCACTCAAATCGACGCTTTCTGTTCCGTCGCTTGATGCTGAGCTTTCTGAAGAAGATGATGATGAGTCGTCTCCGAAGTCAAGGCCGAAATCGCTAAGGTCAACTTCTTCGGTTCCTGGGACTGCTGCGACAGGGGCTGATGCTGCTGCTGGGGCAGGAGCGGCCGGGGCAGCGTCGTCAAATGAAAGGTCGATGTCAAGGGGACCGTCATCTGCAAATGAGTTTGATTCAGATACGCTTGGTGCGTCGGAAACCGTGATGTCGCTTGATTCAAGGAAGTCATCTGTAGATACGGTTTCAGTTTCGCTTGAAGGCTCGCTTGTCGTTTCTGTTGCGGCAGGTGCGCTGTTATCTTCGTCACCCTCGAAAACTCCACCCTCGATGAATTCGTCAAGGGAGATTTCCTCGGTGTCGCCTGAAGATGCTTCTGCAGAGCTTTCAGTGCTCATGCCCGCGATATTCGCAAGCTCGTCCTGTGACAGGGCTGTTTCGCCCGAATCGAAAGCCGAATTGTCAACGACTTCGATGTTCTCCATGTCTATTTCAGATGAAACGGTGCGAGGCGGCTTTTTTACCCAAACGCCGTAATTATCAAGTTCGTTTGTTTTATCTGAATCACTCATATTTGTTCCCCTTAAAAGCATTTTAAAAAGTCTTTGCTTCTATATCGGTATATTTTATCATAACTCTAGCTGAAAAGTCCAATTATTTTTTCATTGATAAAAATATTTTAGAATTTCACTCATCAAGCCGATATTCAAAGGGCTATGATAAAAATGTTCAGGGTTCTCGTGGCCGCTCTAGCCGGAACTGCCATCTATGTTCTCGTCTCTTTCACCTGCGGAACGGACGGAATTTGGGCGGACGGACAGCTTCGCGAGCAGAAAAGAATCCTAAGTGCCCGTGCGGACGAAATTCAGAAAATAAATGACAGCCTCTCCCTCGAATATACGGCCCTTGAAAAAGATCCCGATGTAATTGCGGGATTTGCGCGAAAAATGGGCTATGTCCGGGATGGTGAGAAGGTCGTAAAAATCAACGGACTTATTTCAATAGATGAATACCACTTCGAGACCGGAACTCCGATAAAGTCAATCGAGCCTTATTCCCTTCCTGAGTGGTTCTGCAAGATGTCAGGTTTGCTGATGTTCTTCGTGACCTATCTCTATCTCATGGTCAAGGATTACAGGGCAAAAGAGCAAATCGGTAAAAAAACAAAAATTAAGATAAAGGGGATTCCTGTCTATGATTTGCCGCAAGTGTGACGAAATGTCTGCTCAGATAGCAGCTGATTATTTGAGAAGGGGAAAGGTCGTTGTCCTTCCTACGGACACGGTGTACGGATTTTCTGGAATCGTTGACGGACGGCACTATTCTTTCCATACTTACGAGAAAATTTGCGCGATTAAGAAGCGTGACGAGGGAAAGAATCTTATCCAGCTTCTTGCTCGCCCGACTGACATAAAAAAATACACAAGGGATGTAATTCCTGATTATCTCCTTGAAAAATGGCCTGGCGCGCTTACGATTATCGTCCATACATTCGCCGAGGACGGAAATTTTGAGACTACGGCCTTCCGCTGCCCTGGTGACGAGTGGCTGAGACAGGTGATTGCCCTTTGCGGCGCTCCGATTTACTCAACCAGCGCGAACAGAAGCGGTTCTCCAGTTCTTGATAACATCCAGCAGATAAAAAATGAATTCGGAAAAGAAGTTGAGCTTCTTGTTGATGACGGAGACAAAAAAGGCGGGATTCCTTCGACTATAGTTTCGATTGATGAAAGCGGAAATGTCAAGGTTGTAAGGCAAGGCGCTGTGGAAATTGAAAGTTAAAAACTGAAAATTGCGTTTTGAAAAAAAATGTTTTCAATTTTCAGTTTATCGTCTGCTCCATGTTGAGCTTAATGTGCCTTTTTCTGTGCCGTCATTCGTTTGGATGACGGTATTTTTTACGCCCTCCAGCGTGTCTGCGGAAGTGAGGCTGAAATTCCATGTGATTGGGGAAGCCGTAGCCGCGCATGCGAGTGCCTGTTCCCTCGGAAGCTCCGGGAAGAACGAGGCGTTTGATTTTCCTACCTGGGCGATTTCAAGATTTGTTGTTTTTCCGTCGATGCTGGCGTTCTTGACGGAAATCTTTATGTTCATTGTGGCTCCGTTCTTGAAGATTACGAAGCCCCGTCCGCCGCGAAGGATTATGATTTTGTCCGCATAAGGCTCTCCGCCCCAAGTTCCCGCAAGAGATTCAATGTCTATTCCAGTCTTGAAGTCAGCTGCGATGTTTGCTTTGTCCGCCGAATGAAATTCCGGAGGTGGTGATTTTAAGTCTTGGAGGACTTTTTCTATTGCTCCTTTCGCTCCGACGAGGATTTTATAGTAGGATTCGTAATTTTCGGTTGCAGAATGTGTGATGCCGTCTTCCTGAGTGACTGCATTGAAGCGGCAGTTCCATATTGTCTGGCCTGAATCACTTTTTTTGTCTGAAATTTCTGCGTAGAAGAAGACTTTCGCGTTTGTCTGGGCGAATTCAGGAATTATGGCCGAAGCCCTGCTGTTGTCCGGCCTTTTGTCGTCAACCTTGACACCGTCGATTGACCTGAGCTGAGTCAGAAAAACATCCTGCGCCATTTTGAGCATGTTCGTGTCAGAAGAGCTGGAGACAACGCCATAATAATCTATAAGAAAATCCTCTGCGGCTGCATTCAGTGTTGGAGAAAGAATCATGAAAAATAGCAGTAAGGGCAGAACCCTAATCTTTAGATTTTTCAAACTATGACAAATCCTTTCTGAAATCCCTCGCCATGTCACGGTCGAGGTCACGCTGCTTGATTGTCTCACGCTTGTCATAGAGCTTTTTGCCCTTGCAGACTCCGAGAGTGAGCTTGACCCTTCCGTTCTTGAGGTAAAAATCCAGCGGAACGAGCGTATATCCCTTTTCGTCAACCTTGCGCTTTATCCGCTTTATTTCTTCTTTGTGGAGAAGAAGCCGCTTTTTTCTGTCCGGATCGTGATTGAAGACAGAAGAAAATTTGTACTCGGAAATATGGAAATTGCGCATCCATACTTCATTATTAATAATTTCGGCAAAAGAATCGGCGAAGGACACATTTCCTGCCTTGACGGACTTGACTTCTGTTCCCTCAAGCTCAAGCCCGCACTCGTATGATTCTTCTACGAAATAATTGAATCGAGCCTTTTTGTTCTGTGCAATAATCTTAACATTTTCGGACATATCTTCTTATTATAAGCATAACAATCTTGACTTGCAACAGTTTCACTAAATCTGATATTCTAGGTGTATGGACAAAAATATTTACGCGATTTCATACAAGATGCGCAAGGAACTTTACGGCCGCATCTTTTCTATAACTGGCATCATCCTTCTTTTTTTCCTCGTTGTTTCACTTTTTCTTTCATTTGTATTTTTCCCTGTCGCGAATAAATCTGATTCAATGTCTCCTGACATTCCTGCGGGAAGCTATGAATTTGTAAGTCCTCTTTCACGCACTCCTGACCGCGGAGATGTCGTTCTCCTTCATAATTACGAGAATGCCCGTTTCGGAATGGCAAAGCGGCTTCTCACGAATTTCGCCCTTTTCGTAAGCGTCAGAAAATGGGAGCCCTTTAGTGAAACCACTTCTCTGGGAACAAAACCTGTGATTCGTCGTGTTGTCGGTCTTCCTGGCGACACAATCTACATCGACCGCTATGTTGTTTTCGTAAAACCGGCCGGTCAGAGCCATTTCCTTACTGAATTTGAAGTCACTCAGTCAAAATACAACGCAAAGATTCTCGTTCCTCCTGCAGGCTGGGATTCTGACTTGGGGGCAAAGGCATCGGTGAGCCAGATTACGCTCGGTGAGGATGAATACTATGTCCTCGGTGACGACCGCCTTTCTTCAGCGGATTCAAGAATTTGGGGGCCGGTAAAGCACAGAAAAATCGTCGGCAAGGTCCTCATGCTTTATTTCCCGTTCAGCAAGTTCAAGTTCCTGTAGGATTTTGCTCGTACAGTCTTAAAAACCGAAAGATGAAGGCTTCACTTTATATTCACATTCCTTTCTGCAAAAAAAAATGCGATTACTGTGATTTTTTCAGCATCGGGGAAGCGGACAGACTCGGAAAATGCAACGACTTGTCAGATTCCTATGTCGCCTCTCTCGTAAAGGAAGCTGGAATCTATGCGAAATTTTATGGAATAAGCGAGTGGAGTACGGTCTATGTCGGTGGCGGAACTCCAAGCCTTCTTTCTCCGGCTCAGATTTCATTTTTGTTCACAGGCCTTAAAAAAATCGCTCCTTTTGAAGAAAATGCTGAAGTCAGTTTTGAGGCGAATCCCGATGATGTCTGCGTGGAATTCCTTAGTGCGTGCAAAAATGCCGGAGTGAACCGCCTTTCTATGGGGATACAGGCCCTGGACGACAAGGCTCTGGGCGGAGTCAACCGTGGTTCTTCCGTAAAAGTCATTACGAATGCCCTTGAATGCCTGAAAAATCACTGGGACGGAAGGCTTTCCGTGGATTTCATTGCGGGATTGCCGTTTCACACTTACGCTTCTTTTAAAAATCAGTTTGAGATTTTAGAAAAATACCCGAAAATCGACCATGTTTCCCTTTACACGCTGATGGTTGAGGAAAACACGCCTTTGTGGAAGAAAATCGAGGACGGAAAAATCAATCATTCCTACGAGAAGGCCGATAAAATGTGGCTCATGGGCCGAAACATCCTTGAAAAACTCGGATACGAGCATTATGAGGTCTCGTCGTTCGCCAGAAAAGGCTTTGAAAGCCGCCACAATCAGGCTTACTGGACCCAAAAAAGCTATGTAGGAGTAGGAGCCGGCGCTACAGGAACGATTTATGATTTTGAGAACGGAAAAGCCCTGAGATGGACGAACACTCTTTCAATCCCGGCATACATTCAGGGAGTGGAAAAATGCCTTTCCGAAAACGGAAACCCCTCGTTCTTAAAACGAAATGTCGAAAATATTGAAGAAGAAACGCTGGAATTTGAATTTTTGATGCTAGGATTCCGCCGTCGGGAAGGTGTCTCGTCTTCCGATTACGAGCATCGTTTCAAAAAATCGCTTGAAAAAAGAATCGGCGCAGAATCTGAATCCGGAGTCTTTTCAACCTGGAAGAAAAACCGCCTAGCAAAAGAAAAAAAATCAAAAGAAGGCAAAACCTATTCCCTAAACCGAAGGGGAATCCTCTTGTTGAATCGTTTTTTAGAAGAACTCCTCTAGCAGAATATTTTTCAATTTTCAATTTTCAACTTACCGGTATCGTTATCGTAAAATCTGAGCCTTTCCCCGGTTCTGAGTTTACAGAAATTTTCCAGCCATGGGCTTTTATTATCGTCATGACCGTTGCAAGTCCTATTCCCATGCCTTCTTCC
>JAEEGL016980558.1_pt1 | contig 10311 bp, 8 predicted proteins | sample 9134231 | NCBI WGS metagenome assembly JAEEGL01 (sample SAMN16246548, study PRJNA631951) | gut metagenome | biome: gut microbiome; feature: rumen; material: fiber-attached | host: Bos | place: Iran: Karaj | collected 2018-10
CTTTTAATGACTTTTGATTTCGGCAAAAACAGCACTATATTTTAACAACATTTTTAGATCAAAAAGTGTGAAAAATGGCTTAACCAAGCCATTTTTTGACAAAATAAAAAGCAGGGTGAGAAGTCCTGCTTAATATCTTTTTCTTTGCAATTCTAATAATCAAACAATTAACGCTTAGAGAATTGAGGAGCACGTCTTGCTTTCTTAAGACCATATTTCTTACGTTCTTTAGCTCTAGGGTCACGTGTTACTAATCCAGCTGGCTTTAATACAGCTCTATAGTCAGGGTTTACTTCCATTAATGCACGAGTAATACCATGTCTAATAGCACCTGCTTGACCAGTTGTACCTCCACCTTGTACGTTAACTAAAATATCAAACTTATCAGTTGTTTCAGTTAACTCTAGTGGTTGTAAAACATCTAGACGAACTGCAGCTGAAGGAATATAATCCTCGAATGCACGACCATTAATAGTAATAGTACCTTTACCAGAACGTAAATATACTCTAGCAACAGAACTCTTACGACGGCCAGTTCCTAAATATTGAACTAATTTCTTTGTAGCCATTACTTATTGCCTCCTACTTTGAATTCTTGTGGTTTTTGAGCAGCATGTGGATGTTCAGCAGTTGCATAAACATATAATTGCTTTCTCATTTGATCACCAAGCTTAGTATGAGGAAGCATTCCAAAGATTGCGTTCTCTACCATTCTTGTTGGGTATTTTGCCATAACTTCTTTTGCTGTTTGAGTTTTTAAACCACCAGCATAATCAGAGTGGCTACGATATAATTTATCATCCCACTTGTTACCAGTTAAAACGATTTTGTCAGCGTTAATAACGATAACGTTGTCACCACAGTTTACATGTGGAGTATAAGTTGGTTTGTGCTTACCTCTTAATAAAGTAGCAACAGCTGTAGCTAAACGACCTAATGTTAAGCCACTTGCGTCAACAACATACCAATTGTGTTGAACAGTTTGATTGTTTGCCATGAATGTATTCATGTTTTTTCCTCCTAAATAATAAATAATAATTTAGGGCAATTGTGGATAATTGCTTTTAAAATGTACCGTATAGTATTTTACTTTAATTAATTCAATAAGTCAAATATTTTCTTACTATTTTTATTGAAAACGTTAAAATTAAAACAAAAATCCTGAAATTAATCAGGATTTTATCATTTAAAAATTATAATTCAGCCTTTAAAACATCTGATGTTTGCTTATTTCTAAAATCTTCTAATTTTTTAGCTAATTTATCATCTGATGTTGCAAGAATTGATACAGCTGAAAGTGCTGCGTTTTTAGCACCATTAATAGCAACTGTTAATACAGGAACGCCTCCTGGCATCTGTACAATAGAAAGTAATGAATCTAAGCCATTTAAAGCTTTTGATTTAACAGGAACTCCAATTACAGGAAGGGTAGTCATTGCTGCAACCATACCAGGTAGATGTGCTGCACCACCAGCACCAGCGATAATAACCTTAATTCCTCTTTCCTTTGCAGTATGAGCATATTCATACATTAAATCAGGTGTTCTATGAGCTGAAACGACCTTCTTTTCATATTCAACGCCAAATTCATCTAAGCATTTGCATGCGGCTTCCATAACCTCATAATCTGAGGTAGAGCCCATTATAATACCAACTCTTACCATATTACTTACCTAACAATTCAAATAATTTTGCAGCTGCAAGTCTTGGACCGTCATGCTCCATTCCAGGAACAGCAAGTCTTGTATGTAGGACACCTACTGGTGTACCATCCTTAAATAATTGCTTAAACATATTATCAATGATAACTCTTGTTTCCTTTTCCTTTTGAACAGGACCAAATGGGTTAGCAAAGAATGATTCTGTCATACCCATTTCTTGAGTTGTACCCTTAGCTCTTCTTGCACCTCTAATGAAGATATTCTTTGCTTCATCAGCTGACTTATAGAATTCAACTTCTGATTCACATTCTTCATCATAGTTATTAGCATATAAGAACATATCTACATGATATCCCTTCATGATTTGAGGATATGTAGCAACAGGAATAACTAATCTTGAATTTGTTTTATCAGGGTTCATGAATATTGCTCTATCCATTTCCTTATATGCATAGCCTGATGTCATATCATCAAGTCTTACAAAGGCACCAATTTCAGTACCATAGGCAACAACATGACCATCTACCATTTTGAATGTACCCATATCATCAAAAACTGTTAATTGAGCTGAAATGTTATCACCAGCCATTGCTGATAATGCTTCTAATGATTCACTCTTACCTGCACCTGAATCGCCCATGATAACGACATTTTTAGTTCTTCCATCCTTCATAGTGATATGAACACATGCACCATGAATAGGTAGGTTACCTTGCTTAATCATAGATACATTATATAAAGTAAGCATCATCTTCTTCATATATCCAAAATAATCAATTGTATCATTATGAGGAGCAACACCTACATAAATATCATTTTCTTCATCATGATAGAAATATGATTCATCTTCATAATCTGCACCAAAGATATAAATACAATCTGGCTTTTGGCCTTTAATATCTGATAGTGGTACAAATTCAAATAGGTTACATAATGTAATACCATGAGCTAAATAATCTCTATGGAAATATACATAAGTTAATGCAGAGCCTACTCTTGCAGCATAAATATAATATTCTGTTGCCTTAAAATTATCCTTAATCCAGTTAATTGGATTTTCCTTTGCTTCAGGATAAGTACCAGTTCTCTTATTCTTAGATGAATAAGAAATGAATGGTGGACGAATTAGAATTTGTTCAATAGCTTCTGCTTTAGCTAAGAAGTAATATGGAGAATCCTTTTTCATCCATTCATTTTTAGCAATTAATAGTGCAGCATTAACGCCTGCTGGTAATTGTCTATAAATAGGGAATTTATCACCATAAAGCTTTTCTGAAATAGTTCTATATGTTTTTAAAATAACACTGTTGAATTCAGTTTGAGCTTCAACAAATGAATTAGATTCAATACCATCCTTTGTTGCCCTTGCCATAATTACTGCATAACGTTCTAAACGTCTCCAATAATCATAGAAATTTTGAACTAAATCATATAATACATCCTTTTGCTCTAATGCTTGATTGTAAAAAGGATCCATTGATGCTATTTCATCAAGCTCAAAAGTTAATAATAATTTAAATAAATTAATAGTATAATCTACAACTTTCTTTCTAGGGAAAAGCTTTAATACAGAAAGCTCAGCTTGATTTTCTGAATCAAATGAATGCTTAACGTATTTGCTCCAAACCTCCTTAAAACAATCTGAAGATAATACCTCATTTGAAGTTTTACAGAACTTCTCTGAAAAATTCAAAACAACTTGTCTTTTACCTGTTACATACTCCATAAATAATCTTTCTCCTCATTCTTATTAATTCTTAATTTAGAATAAACCCTTCACTTTACCATCAACTACATCCATATTATTAGCTGCAGGCTCCTTTGGTAAGCCAGGCATTCTCATAATATCTCCTGTAATTGCAACAATAAATCCAGCTCCAATAGAAGGCATGAATTCTCTAATAGTCATTTGAAAGCCTTCAGGTCTACCTAAAAGCTTTGGATTATCAGAAAATGAATATTGAGTCTTTGCCATACAAATTGGTAAGTTATCCCAACCATTCTTCTTAAATGTAGCCATTTGATTTTTTGCTTGAGTTGTAAACTCAACAGATGAAGCACCATAGAATTCCTTACAAATCTTAGTAATCTTAGCTTTGATAGTATCATTTACATCATATAAATATGTAAATGTCTTAGCTCCATCATTATTATCAATTTGACTAACAACCTTGTTAGCTAAATCAATTGCACCTTCTCCACCTTTTGTAAATACTTCAGAAAGTGAAACCTGATGTCCATTTTCCTTAGCCCAATTATTTAATGCATTAATTTCTGCATCAGTATCGCTATAGAATCTATTTATAGCAACTACATAAGGTAGATTGAATTTTTTAATATTTTCAATATGCTTTTCAAGGTTACAAACACCCTTCATTAAAGCATCTACATTTTCTTGATTTAAATCTTCCTTTAAAACACCACCATGCATCTTTAAAGCTCTAATTGTTGCAACTATAACAACACAAGAAGGCTTAATGCCAGTTTGGCGGCATTTAATATCTAAGAATTTTTCAGCACCTAAATCAGCACCAAATCCAGCTTCTGTAACAACATAATCAGCAAGCTTCATTGCAGTTTTTGTTGCAATAACTGAATTACAGCCATGAGCGATATTTGCAAATGGTCCACCATGAACAAATGCAGGTGAATGTTCAAGTGTTTGAACTAAATTAGGCTTTAATGCATCCTTCATAATAACCGCAACAGCACCTACTGCTTTAATATCAGCTACTGTTACAGGCTTTCTATCGTATGTATATGCTACAACGATTCTAGAAACTCTTTCCTTAAAATCTTCCATATCTTTTGATAGACATAAAACAGCCATAATTTCAGATGCAACTGTAATATCGAAATGATCCTCTCTTGGAGTACCTTGTAAATGTCCACCAAGACCAATAACACAATTTCTTAATGCTCTATCGTTCATATCTAAGCATCTATGCCAAATAACTCTTGTTGGATCAATACCTAGCTCATTTCCTTGCCAAATATGATTATCAATCATTGCGGCAATAGCGTTATTAGCTGTTGTAATAGCATGAAAATCACCTGTGAAGTGTAGATTAATATCCTCCATAGGAATAACTTGAGCATAGCCACCGCCTGCAGCTCCACCTTTTATACCCATAACAGGACCAAAGCTTGGTTCTCTTAAAGCAACCATTGCTTTTCTTCCACTTCTATTTAAAGCATCACAAAGACCAATAGTTGTAGTTGATTTACCCTCTCCTGCTGGAGTTGGAGAAATTGCTGTAACTAAAATTACTTTAGCATCCTCTTTTCCTTTTAATCCATCAACATTGACCTTAGCTTTATATTTACCATATAGCTCTAAATCATCTTCATTTAAATCTAGCTTCTTTGCAATTTCACAAATTGGCTTAATGTCTGCCTTTTGGGCAATTTCTAAATCGCTTAACATACTTTCATACCCCTCTTATTTGTATTTTCTAGAAAATCACTTGTATTTATGCGATATACACATATAATATCATATATTGTTAGTGTTACCAAACTGTTTTTATTATGTAAACGTTTACTTTATTAATACTTGCTTATTAAAAAAATCACAGATGACCATTTCTTCTTTACTAGTAGGAATATTCTTACCAATAAAGTCAGCTCTAATAGGCAATTCTCTATGTCCTCTATCCACAAAAACCGCAAGTTCAATCTTAGCTGGTCTTCCTAAATCTACAATAGCGTCCATAGCTGCTCTAACTGTTCTTCCTGTGTATAAAACATCATCAACTAAAATAATAATTTTATCATTGATATTTTCTTTAAAATTTATTTCAACATCAGGAATCTTCTTATGATCGTCTCTGTGACTATCTATGTTGATAACCTCTAAAGGTACATCAACGTTTTCAAACATATTAATTAAATTTTGAATCTCTTTAGCGATAGGTGTGCCCTTTCTTTCGATACCAACTAAAATAATTTTAGATAAATCCTCATTTCTTTCAATAATTTCATGAGTCATTCTTTTTAAAGTACGATTGAATTGATCGCCATCAATAATTATTTTCATATCTATACCTCACTGGATAATAATTTAATACGTCATTTATTATAACATAATAAAAAAAAGAAAAAAAGAAGCTCACGCTTCTTTTTAACTTCAATTATTCTTCTTCGCTATCGTCAGCTAAATTTGCATTGTGATATACTTCAGAAACATCATCACATTCGCTTAATGCTTCTAATAATCTTCTGAACTTAGCTTCATGATCTTCATCTAAATCAACATAAGTTGAAGGGATTAAGTTAACACCGCATTCATCGAATTCGATTTCAGGCTTTGCAGCTTCTAAAGCGTCCTTAATTGCAGCGAAATCACCAGTTGCAGCGAATAATTCTACTGAACCGTCTTCCTTAGTTGATAAGTCTTCAAAGTCTAAGCCAGCTTCCATTAAGATTTCCATAATTTCATCTTCAGAAAGTGAGCTTGTAACGAATTGAGCTCTTCTAGCAAACATATAGCTTACTGCTGTACCAATAGTACCACCAGTTCTATTGAAAGCAGTTCTAACCTCAGTGAATGTTCTATTATCATTATCAGTTAAGCATTCTACGATCATAGCAACATTACCAGGACCATAACCTTCATATACCTTTTCTTTTGATGCACCAGATGCAACACCTTGTGCTTTAGCAATTGCACGCTTAATAACGTCAGCAGGACATTGATCCTTCTTAGCTTTTTCAATTACCTTTTTTAAGCTTTGGTTCATTTCAGGATCAGGAACGCCACCCTTAGCTGCTTGGAAAATTTCTTTTCCCCATCTAGCATATTTTTTTGACTTCATGGCAGCAGTTTTAGCCATTGATGCTGCACGTACTTCATGTGCTCTTCCCATAGTTTACACAACCTTTCGATCTAAAATTTAAAATTTACTTTAATATTATATTAAAACTGACACTAAATTTCAATATTTTTCGCAAAATTTTCTGTGTCAAGAAAAAAGGGAGATAAAATCTCCCAATGATTATTTTTCTTTAACCATATATAAAATACCAATTGTTCCAGGACCACAATGTGAAGCTATTACAGAACCAGCTACTGTTTCAATAATATCTACATTAGGAAATAATGGTTTTAATTTTGCCATAATATAATCTCTAGATTCAGGGGCAATAGAATGTGTTACTAAAATATGATCAGTATCTAATCTATCCTTATCAGCAACAATTTGATTAATCATTATATCTAAAGCCTTAGTAATTTTTCCAAGTGGCTTAGCGCCAACATGCATCTTGCCATCTCTAACTAAAATGATAGGCTTAATTTTTAAAATTGAACCAAATATCTTAGCTACACTTGAGCATCTTCCACCCTTATGTAGATAATCCATTTGCTCAATAGCGAATTGCGATAATACTAATTCTCTATTTTTTTCCATATTAGCGGCAATTTCCTTTGCAGATAAGCCCATATCTCTATCCTTAATAGCCTTTAAGATTAATAAGCCAATACCAGAAGATAGATTTTTAGAATCTACAACATATACCTTATCAGTTTCTAATTCCTCTTTAGCTAAAAGTGCATTTTCATAGCTTCTAGACATTTGTGCTGAAATACCTGTATAGATTACCTCATCACCATTATCAATATGCTTTTTAAACACTTCCATTAAAACGCCAACTGTAACCGCAGCTGTTTTAGGTAATTCATTTTTTTCTTTTACTTTTTCATATAATTCAGCTGTTTGGATAGTTACACCATCTAAATATGATGAACCGTCCGAAAAGTTAACACTTAAAGGTACAACCTCTACATCATTTTTTTCTAGAATCTCCTTTGTTAAATCCTGAGTAGAATCAACAATAATCTTAACCATAATATCACCCAAACTCTCTAAAAAATTATTTACTTATATCTATTATAGTATAAACTATTATTTTTTTCTAGATGTCATATTTTGCAATAATTTCTGATGGGGTCTTTCTTTCAAGCATCAAAATAGGAAGCATACCAAATATATACATAATTGCATATAATGCTAAAATTCCTAGGAATGAAATACCAAAATTATAAACAATTATTTTTGAACCAGCATAGGTTGTAAAGAAAGGATTAATAACTTCACCAACAGCAACATAGCCAATATTACCCAAAATATAGCCTATTAGACATGTAAATGTTGCTAATATAAAAATATCTGTTAAATACTTATTATTAATTCTTAATCTAGATGCACCTAACGAACGATATACACCAATATTATAAATATCAGACATCATCTTACTTCTCATTACAAAATAAACGAATACAGCTGTTGCAACTGCAGTTACACTAAATATTGCAACAAAGCCTTTAATAGCGTCCATTCTATCTGCTACAGCTGAATCCTTTTGATACTTTTCAAGGCTTAGCATTTCAATATTATTGTCATATAATCTTTGATTAAATTCATTATTTTTGACAACCTTAAATGAGAATGCCCCCGCATTTAATTCATAATCAGATAAAGCGAAATTAGATAACTCAAATAAAATATAAGTGTTTAATAATTTTGAATTGAATTTACCAACAACCTTCATCTTCTTACTTAAATGACTTATAAATATAGTATCTCCAACATTAACACTATCATCATAATAAGAAGACACTATTATTTCATCAGCAGCCTGTGGATATGTTCCTTCAATAAGCTTAACTTTTTTTGAATCATTCATAACAAATGTTCCATTAGATACTCCAACGAAATATGCATTCTTATTTATAATGATAGCTCTAGAATTAATCACGTCATTCGCTTTAAATTTACCAACAACTAAGGCATTTTGTGATTCTTTTCCTGTTGTACAGAAGAAAGAAAGCTTTTCACCAATTTTAGTTGTTGAATCTGATGATACTAAAACCTGGAATTCTTCTGCGTTTGGATCGACATCGATACCTTCAACAACATCATATTCCTCAAAGTTTTTGCTTCTTACCTCATAATCAAAGCTATAGTAGTCACTACCAATCTTCATATTGTATGATACATATTCATCATAGGTTTCCATTAGAATATAGTTTTCATATCCACTCTTAGATAAATAAACCATATTATTATCATCTTTACTGATGCCTGAAATATTATAAGTTGTTCCTTCATTACCATAAAAGTATTTTCTAACTACAAATGGTAATCCAATTACATCATCAACACTTCTTCCTGTTTCATCAGCTATTTTTTTAGCAATATCATAAGAAATAGCAATATCATCATCCTTTAAAGGCTTTTCACCCTTAGACATTGCCAAATTATAATCTAGATTTGGAACTAAATTTGAATCAAATTGCTTAGATACTGAATAGCTATGAACAAGGCTTTCTGAATAAGCTAGAGAAACCCTTCTAATAGGATAAACATCAGTTATTTCCTTATCATTATAAGCATCCTCAAATACTGATAGAATGCTTTTCTTATAGTTTACCCTTTCATCATCTTTTTTATATCTTACAGCTGTAGTAATATTTTTAGAATAAGATAGTGCTGATTCATCAACTGTTACCGCAAATGATAAAAAGCAGAAATTAACAGCCATAATTACACCAATAAATGATAAGCATAGATAAATAAATCTTTGCTTTCTTCCTACAGCTCTAAATGAGATAAAACTATTTTTAAATCTCTTAGCGAATCTTTTGAATTTCTTAGAATCATCCTTAGTATCAACATACCAAGATGTATCATAATCAAAATCATCGATATCTTCTCTTTTTAATTCCTTATAATTTTCATTTACAACCTTAACATTAGCTTGTTCTAATAATTTAATTGGCTTATCACTCTTTAAATAGATATTACCATTTTTAAAAATAACCTCTAAATTAATCTTTAAAGGCTCATTCATATCAGAATGAATAGAAATATCACCAAGCTCTGTTTCAAGCTTTGTTTCATTTAAATCCTTTAAATAAATAGTTGATTCATCACTATTAGAATTAAATGTTGCATCAGAATTAACTTCCTTACTTCCAATTATTTTTCCATCCTTAACCTCATAGATTATATCAGAATAGAAATTAGCAACATCATTTTCATGAGTAACTAATAATACTAATGATTGCTTTGAAATCTTCTTTAAGATATTCATAACATCCATAGTATTCTTACTATCTAGGTTACCAGTTGGCTCATCGGCAATAATAACCTTTGATTTTTTTACTAAAGCTCTAGCAATAGAAACTCTTTGTTGTTGTCCACCAGATAGGAATGATGCAACCTTCTTTCTATATTTAAACATTCCTACAGCCTTTAAGGAATATTCAATTCTTTTCTTTTGCTCATCTAAATCAGTAACACCTATTAAATCCAATGCTATTCTTAGGTTATCATAAACTGTTTCTTCTAATAATAAATTATAATTTTGGAATACATAACCTATGTTTCTAGATCTAAATTTATCTATTTTATACATAGAATATCTATTAAATTCACTATCATCATAAGTAATGTTACCATTGTTAAATTTATCTAAACCACCGATAACATTTAATAATGTAGTTTTACCAGAACCAGAATGACCTAAAAATGTAATTAATCCCTTTGAAGGTAATTCTAATGATGTATCATCAATAACATGAATTTGATTTGATTTTCCTTTATTATAAAATTTATTTAAATTTTTAATCTTAATCATATTAGAA
>JAEEGL016997911.1_pt1 | contig 10311 bp, 10 predicted proteins | sample 9134231 | NCBI WGS metagenome assembly JAEEGL01 (sample SAMN16246548, study PRJNA631951) | gut metagenome | biome: gut microbiome; feature: rumen; material: fiber-attached | host: Bos | place: Iran: Karaj | collected 2018-10
CAGCGACGCCGTGGACTTCATGCCCAACTACGACAACTCCACCACCGAGCCCACCCTGCTGCCCACCACCTTCCCCAACGTGCTGGTCAGCGCCAACCTGGGCATCGCCGTGGGCATGGCCAGCCAGATCTGCGGCTTCAATCTGGGCGAGGTGTGCGACACCACCATCGCCCTGCTGAAGAATCCCCGCCACGACGTGGCCTCCACCCTCCTGGCCCCCGACTTCCCCACCGGCGGCCAGTTGATCCTGGACCAGCGGGAGCTCTTCCAGCTGTACAGCACCGGCCGGGGCGGCGTCCGCATACGGGCCCGGTACCGCTATCTCAAGAAGGAAAACCTCATCGAGATCTACGAGATCCCCTACTCCACCTCCATCGAGGCCATCCTGGACAAGGTGGGCGAGCTGGTGAAGGCCGGCAAGCTCAAGGAGCTCAACGACATGCGCAACGAGTCTGACCTGAGCGGACTCAAGCTCACCGTGGAGCTGAAGCGGGGCGTGGACCCCGACAAGCTGATGGCCAAGCTGTTCAAGCTGACGCCGCTGGAGGACACCTACAGCTGCAACTTCAACATCCTCATCGCCGGCATGCCCCGGGTCATGGGGGTGGCCGAGATCCTGGACGAGTGGATCGCCTGGCGCACGGACTGCGTCCGCCGGCGGGTCTACTACGTGCTGAACAGGAAAAAGGAGAAGCTGCACCTGCTGCTGGGCCTCAAGCGCATCCTGCTGGACATCGACAAGGCCATCGCCATCATCCGCCGGACCGAGGAGGAGGCGGAGGTGGTGCCCAACCTGATGATCGGCTTCGGCATCGACCAGGTCCAGGCCGAGTTCGTGGCGGAGATCAAGCTGCGGAACATCAACAAGGAGTACATCCTCAAGCGGGTGGAGGAGGTAGACGCCCTCCAGGCGGAGATCGCCGATCTGGAGGACACCCTGGCCAAGCCGGCCCGTATCCGGAGGATCATCATCGACGAGCTCACCGCCGTGCGGAAGAAGTACGCCGTGCCCCGCCGCACCGAGATCGTGTACAGCGACGAGGTGGAGGATTTCCAGGAGACCGAGCAGGTGGAGGACTATCCTGTCAACCTGTTCCTGAGCCGGGAGGGGTATTTCAAGAAGATCACCCCCCTGTCCCTGCGGATGTCCGGCGAACAGAAATACAAGGAGGGCGACGCCCTGCGCCAGTCCTTCGAGGCCACCAACGCCGCCGAGCTCATGTTCTTCACGGACCGGCAGCAGGTCTACAAGTGCCGGGCCGCCGACTTTGCCGACACCAAGGCCTCCGCCCTGGGCGACTATCTGCCCGCCAAGCTGGGCATGGACGACGGGGAGAACGTGATCTTCCTGTGTCTGCCCGGGGACTACCGGGGCAATCTGCTGTTCTTCTTCGCCGGAGGCAAGTGCGCCAAGGTGCCGGTGGAGTCCTATCAGACCACCTCCAACCGCCGCCGGCTCACCGGCGCCTACAGCGACAAGGCGGAGCTGGTGAGCGTCGTCCACATGCCGGAGGAGGGCGAGGTGGCCCTCTACACCAGCGAGCCCCGGGTCCTGCTGTTCCACACGTCGCTGCTGCTGCCCAAGGCCACCCGCGCCACCCAGGGCGTGGCGGTGATGAACATCAAGCCCAAGTTCCGCTTGGAGCGGGCCGTCCGGGCCGAGGACACCGGCATCGTCAACCGCAGCCGCTACCGCAGCCGCTCCCTCCCCGCCGCCGGAGCCCTGCTGAAGCCGGAGGACGCCGACGAGAAGCAGCTGGAGCTGCTGTAAGGGCCACACTTATTCCGAAGCAAGAGAGGAGACCGCCTATGAAAAAGCGTATACTGGCCCCGTGTCTGGCCCTGGTCCTGCTGCTTACCGGCTGCGGCTCCTTTCTGAACCGGGAATACAGCTCCAGCGAGCCCCACAGCGACGCCTATTTCGGCGGCGACGACCGGTCCGTTCTGCGGCTGGATTCCTACCAGGATCTGGTCAACGGCCTGCTGACCCTGGTGTCGGACCGGGCCGCGGACGGCACCATCTGGCTCTATCCCTCCGGGAGTATGCCCGACGCCGCCGAGGCCATGGACCGGGCCTGCGCCGAGGTGCAGCAGGAGACCCCCCTGGGCGCCTACGCCGTAGACTACATCACCTACACCATCGACGACACCGCCCACAACTACAACGTGGTGAAGCTGACCATCAACTACCGCCGCTCCGCCGAGCAGGTGGGCGCCATGGTCCACGTCACCAGCATCAGCGCCCTGTACGATCTGCTGACGGCCGCCGCCCAGGCCGGCACGCCGGAGCTGGTGATCCAGGCCTCCTATTTCGACCAGCGGCCCGACGAGATCCGCGCCACCGTGGAGCAGATCCAGCGGGAGCTGCTGCCGGAGGGGGTCCCCTGGGAGGATACCGCGCCGTGGCAGGTGGCGTTCTACCCCGATGACGCCCGGGCGGGCATCGTGGAAATCCGGCTGGAAAATTAAAAAAGGACGATTGCAGGGTTGACAAACCGCGGTCACCGCGTTATAATCATCCTTGCTTTCGCGGGCGTAGCTCATCTGGTAGAGCGCGACCTTGCCAAGGTCGAGGTAGCGAGTTCGAGCCTCGTCGCCCGCTCCAAAAAGGAACACCACCCACCGGGTGGTGTTCTTTATTTGTTTTGGCGGGCCGAGGCTCGAACAGGCCGCTCGGGGCAACGCCCCGATGCCAACAGTCCGGTGGACTGTTGGCAAGGCCGCGTGCGTGCCGGCGGCAGCCGCCGCCGGGCGAGCCTCGTCGCCCGCTCCAAAAAACAAAGGACACCCCTCGGGTGTCCTTTGTTTTTTCCTCGGCGGACAAAAAACTCACCGGCCCTCCGGCCGGTGAGTTTTTTGTTCTTACAGGTGCCGCGCGAAATTGCCGCTGGTGTGTACGCCCTCCTGGATCATGATGAAGGCGTTGGGGTCGATCTCCCGCACCGTCTGCTGCAGGGTCTCGATCTCATACTTGCTCAGGCAGACGCACAGGACCCACACGTCGTCGCCGGTATAGGAGCCCACGCCGTCCCAGCGGGTGGCGCCGCGGCCGATGGTCTCCATGATCCAGATCGGCAGCGACTCGTCCTTCACCTTCGTGATGATCAGGGCCTGGACGGTGATGTTCTGCTGGTGCATCCGGTCCACGAACACGGAGCCGGTCATGGACTGGATGGCGGAGTAGATGGCCGTGGAGGTGTCGAACAGAAGCAGGCAGGTGCCGTAGACGAAGGCGTTGACGGCGATGCCCAGCTTGCCCACGGTGATGCCCTTGGTCTTGGAGAGGATCAGACCCAGCACGTCCGTGCCGCCGGTGCTTCCGCCGCAGGTCAGCATAACGCCGTAGGCCAAGCCGTTGATCACCGCCGCCACCAGGCAGCTGGTGAGCCGGTCGGCCACCACCGGCACCGCCGGAACGGGGATGATGGTCATGAACAGAGAGTTGCTGACGGTGCAGAGGATCAGCTTGAACACGAAGGTGCGGCCCAGCACCCGCCAGCCCAGGATCAGCAGAGGCACGTTGGCCGCCAGATACAGCAGGCCGGCGATGTCCGTGGTGCCGGTGGAAATGCCCAGCTTGGTAACCAGCACGGTACGGATGATCTGGCAGATGCCCAGCAGACCGCCGCTGTAAAGATGCTGGGGCACGGTGAAGGTGTTCACCGACCAGGCCGCCAGCAGGGAGCTCAGCAGCAGAAGAACGGTCCTGACCCAGCGGTTGTGAAGCGCTTTATTATACATGAGAAAACTCCTTTCTCCGAAAAACAAAATGAATCGCAAATGAGATTATATGTATTTGGCGGCAAATGTCAACCCCCTTTTCCTACAAGCTGTAACGCAGCGCATGGAACAGCTTGTCCACAGACCGGGACATACTTCTGGACACCGCCGACCGGGAGATCCCCAGTTCCTCCGCGATCTCTGAGGGCCGCATGCCCCGCCGAAACCGCATGTCCAGAATCTCCCGCTGCCGGGGCGTCAGCTCCTGCTCCACCGCCAGGGGCAGCAGCTCCAGCAGCCGCTGAAGCTGCCGGCTGTTGTCGCCGCCGTCCTCCTGCCACCGCCGGAGAGCCGCCTTGTCCAGTTGGTCAAACCCGATACTTCTCACTTCGCCAGTACCCCCTCTCATAGTAGCGCGCCGTCAGCTCCGCCAGCTCCCGGCACTGTCTCCGCATCGGCTCCAGGTCCAGGATCCGGCGGCGGAGGCTTTCCCTCACCTCCGGGTCCTCCGTCGCCTTCAGCTCCTCCTCCAGGCGGCGGATCCTGTCTCCGAGGATCTGCGCCTCCGCCCTGTATGCCGGCGCCAGCTCCGATAGCTTCATCCCTCTTCTTCCTCCCTTTCCATCATTTTTACCTGCCGTATATTTTTATTGTTGACAAAGCAAGGGAATCGTGGTATTATCTCTTGCGCTGGACAACTGCTGGTGTAGCTCAGCTGGTAGAGCAGCTGATTTGTAATCAGCAGGTCGGGGGTTCGAATCCGTCCACCAGCTCCAAAATCCATATGGGGGATTTCCCGAGTGGCCAAAGGGGACAGACTGTAAATCTGCTGGCGATGCCTTCGGTGGTTCGAATCCACCATCCCCCACCAAATAGCGAGTTGAGGCTTCCGCCTCGGCTCGCTATTTCTTTTGTCCGGACAGCGGAGGCGAGGCGCCCTCCCCCAGGGCAATTCCGCCATCCCCGCCAAAGAGTGGCCCCGCCGTCAGGCGCGGCCGCCACTTTCCGTTCTCGGGCTCGTCCAAAGCGGCCGGCGGACAGGCCAAAGCCGTTTTGCGCCCTGTTTTCAATTGCGCTTTCCGTGCGCCGTGTGCTATAATGACAGCGACCGTATGGACAAGGCGGGGCGTCCTCTCCGCGGCTGACGCCGCCCGCCATCCGGGCGCGATCCGGGCCGGGCAGGGCCCCTGTGCCGCCGCGGCCGGGCCGCCGGCACGCCACAGGCCCGAAACAAAGGAGTGATCGTCATGAGCGTCCGCTACTTCGCCGCCTACGGCGCCGATCTCAATAAAAAGCAGATGGAGGAGCGCTGCCCCGGCGCCAGGGTCGCGGGCACCTCCGTCATTGAGGGCTACTGCCTGCTGTTCAAGGGGGGTCTGCCCAACTCCTATCTGACCATCAAGCGGAAAAAGGGCGGCTCCGTGCCGGTCGGCGTGTGGGAGGTCACCGAGGCCCAGGAGGGTATTCTGGACCGCTACGAAAAGTGCCCCGCCCTCTACCGCAAGGAGGAGTTCCGCCTCCCCGTCACCGACGGGCAGACCGGAGAGGTGCGCCAGCTGGACGTCTTTGCGTACATCATGGTCAATAACCGGAAGGCCTGTCTCCCCCTTCAGAAGTACTATCTCGCCTGTCTGGAGGGCTATCGGGACTTCGGCTTCGACGAAAAACCCCTGTACGAAGCCTACGAATACACCAGGGAGCTCGTCTTCGCCGGATCCTGACCGGCCGCGGAGGGGTTCCTCGGGCGGGGCCGGCGCCGGCGGTCCGAAAAACAATCCGGCGGATACCGTTCTACGAAAGGGGGCGAGGCTGTATATGGAATCCACAATGATCCGGGATCTGACGAAGGGTCCCGTGGTGCGGCAACTGTTTCAGTTCGCCCTGCCTCTGTTTGCCTCCAACGCCCTGCAGGCGGTCTACAACATTGTGGACATGGTCATCGTGGGCAACTACATCGGCAAGGCCGGCATGTCGGCGGTTTCCATCGGCGGCGACATCCTCCACCTGCTCACCTTCGTGGCCATGGGCTTCTCCTCGGCGGGCCAGGTGATCATCGCCCGGGCCGTGGGCGCGGGGCGCCGGGAGGAGATCAAAAAGACCATCGGCACTATGTTCACCTTCCTGCTGGGCATCTCCCTGGTGATCTCGGCAGCCTGCTTCGCCCTGCGCTTCTCCGTCCTGCGGTGGCTGAACACGCCCTCCGCCTCCGCAAAATTCGCCATGGACTACATGGTCACCTGCGTCTGCGGGCTGTTCTTCATCTACGGCTACAACATCGTCAGCGCCATCCTGCGGGGAATGGGCGACAGCCGCCGCCCGTTCCTGTTCATCGCCATCGCCGCTGTCCTGAACATGGTGCTGGACGTCGCCTTCGTCAAATATCTGGGGATGGAGGTGTTCGGCGCCGCCCTGGCCACCGTCATCGGACAGGCCGTCAGCTTTCTGATCGCACTGATCTACCTCTACCGCCGCCGCGTCAGCTTCGGCTTTGACTTCCGGCCGGAGAGCTTCCGGATCGACAGCCACGCCTTCAAGCGGCTGCTGGCCCTGGGCATCCCCATGGCCATCCAGTCGGCGGCCATCAGCTTTTCCAAGATCGTGCTGATGTCGTGGATCAATCTGTTCGACGTCACCTACTCCGCCCTGGCGGGCATCTTCAACAAGGTCAACACCATGTCCGGCGTGATCTCCCAGTCCTTCACCACGGCGGGCAGCACCATGGTGGGGCAGAATCTGGGCGCCCGGGAGTATAAGCGGGTGAACCGGATCCTTCTGGCCATCCTGTCCGTGAACATGGGGCTGGCCATTCTGGGCACGGCGATAATGGCGCTGTGGCCCGAAACCGTCTACGCTGCCTTCACGCCCGACCCGGACGTACTGGCCGCGGCCGGCGTCCTGACGCTGCCCATCATCCTCAATCTCTACGGCGCCGCCACCCGCAGCGTCAGCTTCTCCCTGATCAACGGCTCCGGCCGGGCCAAGCTGAACCTGGCCATCGCCATTATTGACGGCGTCATCAGCCGTATGGGCCTGGCGGCCCTGCTGGGCTTCGCCATGAAGCTGGACTGCTTCGGCTTCTGGATGGGCGACGCGCTGGCGGGCTTCATGCCCCTCTTCATCGGCGGCGTCTTCTATCTCTCCGGCAGGTGGAGGGAGCGCGCGGTCGAATGACCTGTCGGACCGCCTCCCGCTCCCCGGACGTCCTCCGTTCGGACGGCGGGAGTCGGGTTTCCCGTTCCGGCTCTCCCGGAGAGCGGGAATCTCCCGTTGCGCGCGCCGGTTTGTGTGATATAATACATTTAATAAATATCTCATCGAGGGGGCATCACCATGAGCGAAAGCGTGATCTTCTGCTATTCCGGCGCCGGACACTGCCTGGAAATGGCCAAAAACATCGCAAAGATTCTGGGCGACACCGACATCGTTATGATGCGCAGCTTCCCCGCCGTCACCGACGTACGGGAGGCAAAGCGCGTGGGCTTCGTCTTCTCCTGCATGGCCGGCGGTCTGCCGGGCGACATGGAGCGCTTCCTGGAGGCACTGGAGATCTCGCCCAATTCCTATAAATTCGCCGTGGAGCAGTACGCCGGCTATCTGGGCTGCGGCCTGCGAAAGCTGGACGAGATGTTCCATCTGGACTACTGGGACGGTATTTCCAACCACTCCACCGCCATCTGGCTCATGCCCCACACTCTGACCTTCCCGCCCACCACGCCGGAGGTCGCCCGGAAGCGGATCGAGCAGAAGACCCAAGATGTCGGCGCCGCCGTCCTGGCCGGGAAGCGGAGCGAAAAGCGGCCGCCCAAGGGAGCCGCTTTCGAGTTGATGAGCAAGGGCCTGGGCAAGACCCACGCGGCCCGCGTGAAGAAATTTGCCGCCAACGGCAGCTGCATCGGCTGCGGGACCTGCGCGCAGATCTGTCCCCGGGGCAATATCCGGATGGAGGCCGGACGGCCCGTCTTCGGCGAGAGCTGCATCGGTTGCCTGAGCTGTGTGCAGTACTGCCCCAAGGCCGCCATCGACATCGGCCGGATCACCAGGGGCCGGGAGAGGTTCCCCAACCCCAACGTAAAGGCGGCGGAGCTGACGCAGAAGGTGATCCACGTCGACTGAGACCTTCTGCCAACGGCGTCTTTCCATCGACAGAGTCCCGCCGCAAACGCGGCCGCGCTATTCGGAACGAGGAGGTATCCCCCATGTATGAAGATCTGCTGAAAAAGCTGGCCGGTCGGCGTTTTACGGCGCACCTGGCCCAAAACGCGGAGGAGGCAAAGGAGCTCGCCCTCTCCCTTATCGCCGACCGCTCCGTGGGCATCGGCGGCAGCCGCACCGTCAAGGAGCTGGGCCTCTGCGAGGCCCTGACCGACCGGGGCAACGAGGTCCACTGGCACTGGCTGGCGGACGCCGCCCACAAGAAGCAGGAGCGGGATCTGGCCCTGGGCTGCCAGGTCTACCTGGCCTCCGCCAACGCCCTGCTGACCGACGGCCGCATCGTACAGATCGACGGCACCGGCAACCGGGTGGCCGGGATGCTCTACGGGCCCCCCTGCGTCATCCTGATCGTGGGGAAGCAGAAGATCTGCCCCGATCTGGACAGCGCCATCGCCCGGATCAAGCGGGACACCTGCCCCGCGAACGCCCGGCGGCAGAATCTGCCCACCCCCTGCGCCGCCACGGGACAGTGCGCCGATTGCCGCACCGATGCCCGGATGTGCAACGCCACGGTCATCCTGGAGTGGCCCATGCGGATCCACAGGGAGTTCCACGTCATCCTGGTGGATGAGGAGCTGGGCCTGTAACGACCCGCCCCGTCCGCCCCGCGGACCCTGTCCGGCTCCGCGCCATCCTGCTCACGGAGGTTCTCACTATGCTGAAAAAGCTGTTTGGAGGCATCAACTTCCCCTGGCCCAAGCTGGTCATCTTCGCCGTTATCTGCGGCGTCTATACCGGGATCACCACGCTGATCCCCGGGACGGCGGACACGTCTCTGCGGGACATCAGCATCTCCTTCGAGTGGTGGATCCTGTTCGCCCTTATCCTCATCGCCAACAGCAAGAGCCCGCTGGATTCGGCGCTGAAGGTCTTCGTCTTCTTCCTCATCAGCCAGCCGCTGGTATATCTGGTGCAGGTGCCCTTCCATCCGGACGGCTTCGGCCTGTTCCGCTACTACCGGCCCTGGTTCATCTGGACCCTCCTCACCTTCCCCATGGCCTTCGTGGGCCACTACATGAAGAAGGACAAGTGGTGGGGCCTGCTGATCCTGGCGCCTATGCTGGTGTTCCTGGGCTACCACTACACCGGCTTTTTGACGGAAGCGGTCTCCTTCTTCCCCAACCACCTGCTCAGCGCCATCTTCTGCGCGGCGACGCTGATCATCTATCCCCTGTTCATCTTCAAGAACAAAAAGATCCGCCTGGCCGGGCTGGTCATCAGCCTGGTGATCCTGGTGGCCATGTCCGTGATCGGCATCGCCAGCCGCCACTCCGCCGTGTACAGCACCGACCTGCTGAGCAGCGGCGGCGAGATCGCCGGCGTGGAGTTCGACGACACCTACCAGGTCCGTCTGGCGGACGAGAAGTACGGCTCCGCCAGCATCATCTACGAGGATTCCATCCAGTGCTACATGATCCACGCCGACTTTACCAAGACCGGCCAGACCCAGCTGGTGCTGGAGTCCCCCACCGGAGAGCAGTACGTCTACGACCTGACCATCTACCGCTACAGCTACGACATCGCCCGAAGACCATAGCGCCGGATGAAAAGTTCACAATTCATGCCAGGAAAGTTCACGGATCGTTCATCGATTTTTAGCGCTCTTCCCTTGACAGTGCTAAAAATCGGGGTATACTAATAGCCGAACAAAGGAACAGAGATCCAAAACCTCCGTCCCCGATGCTCAGGTAACAAAATGTGACCATTACAAGAGGAGGTATGACGTATGTTGCCGAGTATTTTTGGAGAGAATCTGTTTGACGATTGGTTCGGTTTCCCCACCTTCCGCGAGTTCCAGGACATGGACCGCAAGCTGTACGGCAAGCACGCCGTCCGGGAGATGCGGACCGACGTGCACGAGCACGACGACCACTATGAGGTGGACATCGATCTGCCCGGCTTCACCAAGGACGAGATCACCCTGAGTCTGGAGAGCGGCTACCTGACGGTCAGCGCCGCCAAGGGGCTGGACCAGGAGAAGACCAACCGCAAGGGCAAGATCATCCGCCAGGAGCGCTACGCCGGCGCGCTGCAGCGCAGCTTCTACGTGGGCGAGGCGCTGACCGAGGAGGATATCACCGCCAAGTTCGAAAACGGCGTGCTGAGCCTGGCCATCCCCAAGAAGGAGACCAAAAAGCTCCCCCAGCGCCGGACCATACAGATCCAGGGCTGACGCCCTCCGGAGCGCCCCGCCGAAAGGCGGGGCGCTCTTTTTTTCGCAAACCGGCGCCGGGCGTTGACGGGCCGGGCCCGGTCCTGTATGATAGAGAAAACAACTGCGGCAAAAGGAGGCGCCGGCATGGACATCAAAGCTCTCGCGCAGAAGGACCCCGTCGTAACAAGGGTGGCCGCGGCGGAGGAGACCGTGTGGATCAACCC
>JAEEGL017105063.1_pt1 | contig 10311 bp, 8 predicted proteins | sample 9134231 | NCBI WGS metagenome assembly JAEEGL01 (sample SAMN16246548, study PRJNA631951) | gut metagenome | biome: gut microbiome; feature: rumen; material: fiber-attached | host: Bos | place: Iran: Karaj | collected 2018-10
AAAACAGATAATTGATCTAGAAAAACCCTTCTCTTTCAATGATAATTCTTTCGATTTAGCCTTCTGTTTTTTCACATTAGAACACATCAAAAATATAGAAAACTTTTTCAATGAAACATATCGTATACTATCTGAGAATGGTCAAATTTTTATATGACACTTCTTCCAAAGAAGAGAATTTGAACGATCCGCAAACCAAAAAAAATTTAAAATTCAACAATACAAACGCTCTTCACAAGAAATACAAGAAATCGCAGAAAGTTTAGGTTTTTCTATAGAAACAATTCCTATGAGTGATAAATGAGTTCATACATGAGACTTAATAATTTGAAAAAAGTAGGAATTACTCCCTACTCTTCCAATCTATATTTCTATAAACTTTATTTTTTAATAATTGCTTCAATAGCTGCGAATGAACCTTTATCTTTCTCATTAATAATAATATAAAGTTCATCTCAAGGAGTTCCTTTAAAGAAAGTTACGGCAGCTTGATTAAGAAAATAAACTGTTCCTTCGTCTGTAACTGCTGTAAATTTATTATCATCTGTACGAGAAAGAATAGCCCTTAAATGCTTTCTATCTGCTGGTTTAATAAGCTTATAAATAAACTTTCCATCAGGCATAACCTTTAATTTCAATGTATCTCATGGAATAAGTTTTGTCTTTGAAGAATAATTCATTGGAACTGGATACTTTTTTTGATCAGCACCAACCATAAAATATCAATCAAAAAGCCCCTCAATCACCTCCACTCATTCCTCAGAATAAGTGGATAGCTCTGGATTTCCTATTGTATCATCACCATCAACCGAGCTTAAAGACTTAATATCCATTGGATCAAAATTTACTAACTGATCAAGTATAACTCTCATTTTTTTGAGTTCTACTTCAACACTGGAAATTTCATTACGAAGAAAATTGATCATTTGTTGGTGCTTCTTCATAACTTCAGGATCTACTGATTCTGTCTTTTTAAGAGTTGGCTTTACAGCTTTTGCCTTGCTAGATTCTGTCATTTTTGTTTTTGTATTATTTAGAAATAAAATTTCATAATTAAAGTATACACCTTTTTTTTAATATTGCAAATTTTTAAGCAGGAAATTCTCATAAAAACCCTGAATAAAAATCCCCATTCACTCGTGAACAAGGACCAAATATATCTAAGTACTTCATGCCATCTGCCCCAGCGCGGAGTCGAACCGAGATTACAGTCTTCGCAGGACTGTGTCCTATCCATTGAACGACTGGGACCTTTAACAACTTAAGCGCTGTTATATATAACAAAAACCCCTCAGAAAACAAGAGAAATTTCACAAAAAACTAAACTTCAACTTGATTTTTCTTCAATTAAACCTATCTTTACACCAAGCAATTTTTATTTAACTATTTACCAAAAAATGACAGAAGAGAACAAAACTCACTATTGAGAACAAAGCAATACCGTTGCTCTCATATGACTGATTTTCAGTATCGTATGACTATTTCTAACTATTTCTGTAATTTTCTCTCGAATATGAATTCCTCTACTTGTACTATGATTTATTTTATGAATAATTGGATTATTCTCTAAACCTAGAGGAAAAGCTCGAGCTGCTATCATAATACCCCTAATCGTATTCCTAGCTATTGCGGCATGCGTTTGTTATTTATGGAAATCTATAAAAGCTCCTGCTAATAATTTTGCAAATTGGGCAAATGAACAATTAGAGGATATAGATGAGGATTCTTTTGATGAAGACAAATTCGAAAACATAGTAAACAATGAATTCAACTGATTAATTGAATCACTTTCACAAGAAGAGCTCAATCAATTATACGAAGCTAGCACTTGAGATAATGCTTTAGAAAAACGATCTTATGTATTCTTTAACATATTACAACAAGGTATGGAAAACGCTCTTACTACATATAAAAGCGAATTACCTACAGAAGAAATCACAGACTCACAAGAGGCTATAGTTGAAGAAAACACAACTAACGAAGAAGAGATTTCAAATAACAACGAAGAAGAAACGATAGACAACAACGAAGAACAAACTCCTATAGTTGAAGAAAACACAACAGAAGATCAAAACCCAACAGAAAATGTTCAAATATTCACAGAGTCTGAACAAAATGATATCGAGCAAATTATTAATATCCTTGAATAATTACAACACAAAACCCAACATACTAGCACCCCACAAAAAGGGGTGCTTTTTATTTGCTTTCTTTTTTAGAATTAGTATATTTTACTATGAACTGTTTTAATAAAAATCATTTTCTATGACAAAGAAAAAGTGAGATGAGAAACTACTAGCACTACTAGATGTTGTAATTGATACATACATAAACAAGTGAGAACCGGTAGGTTCAAAGTTTTTAAATTCTTTAGAATGAATTGAAGACGCTCCATCTACATTAAGAAAACACCTAAATCAACTAGAGAAACAATGAATGGTATACCAGCCATACAATTCTAGCTGAAGAATTCCAACCGTAGACTGACTAAAATTATACATAGAAAACTATCTACAACAAATGGATGATATGCAAAACCTAGAAATTGATAGTGCCAGACAGAACATGAAAGAAATGGTCGAAATGCTCGGTGGACTCGTAGATTGAGTAATTATATGATTCTTAAGGAATGATGAATATTATTATTTATGAGTAAATAATTTACTCAGAGAAACTGACAAGGAACATCTTGACGAAACAAAATCAATTATATCATTCATTGAAGAAAAAAGAATTGTAAAACATATAGATTGAAAAATTTTAAAGAAAAACCAGATATATTATACTTTTATGGAAGATGATGATACAACAATTTCTGCCGTATATTCAAAAGTAGTATTAGAATGATATGATTGTATATTGGCAATAGTTTGACCATTAAGAGTAAATTACAAAAAGAATGTTGCAATATTATCGCAAGTTCTACAAAAATTAGATCAATAAAAACAAATTTGAATAATCCATATTTATTTTTGTCTTAAGAATTGAAAATGACAACAGAAACTAATAAGTTTGATTGGAATAAAGACAGACCTAAAAATTTTGTAGAATTGACTGAAGCCCAAAAAATTGAAGCGGAACTAAACGCCATTCACGATAAACTAAAAAGTGATGAAATAACAATTGAAAAAGCAAAAGCAGAACTCAAAAAAATTAATGAATGACTCCAAAAAAAAGACATAGACCAATGATATAAAGAAAAGATTTCAGCGGCTTTTGATAAATTAGCCAACAATCTAGAGCAAAATATCAAAAATTTAGATGAAAAAAAATCTAAAGATGAAATTGAAAAAATTGCAAATTTGGTACATCAATCCACAAATAAACAACTAGCACGATTAAAACGATCTATACAACAGCCTACTCCAGAACGCCCAATTGATGTACAGGAATGAATTGATGAGTCATCAAAAAATCTATTAGCAACAGTTCATGCCGCATCTCAAGATCAACATCCAATTGCTAAAAAAGTATGAGAACGAATGGAAAGATTAATGTCATAAAATATTTTATTTAAAATCAAAATATGAAAGAAATTGTACAAAGTGCATGATGAATCGTATATTATCTAGATAAAGAATGAGAACCTAGATATCTTTTAATTAAACGTCACGCTTTATCCTGAAAAATAGAACGAGTTGCTCCAAAATGAAAAGTTCAAATTTGAGAAGATGAAAAGAAGGCTGCCATAAGAGAAATACGAGAAGAAACTTGATTGAAAAAGGAAGAATTGATCATCAAACAACTACTATGAACTACATCACTCAGAAGTAGTGAAACAAAAGCGTGACATTTAGATAAAGATGTTACATACTTTTTGATGAAATTTACATGAGATCCTGAATCTGTAAAATTGATAGAATGAGAATGATATATTTGAGTTTATAAACGAGCAACAATTGAGGAAGTTTTATGATTAATGTATTATGCAGACATTCGCGAATTAGTTAGAAAAAGTTATTTTATTATAAAAGAAGAAAAGAAAAACCAATGAGTAAAAGCAAACTTCTTTGATAAATTATAAAAACGCACGGAATAAAATTTATATAAATTTTTCGATTAGAAATATAAAATATTGTCAAGTTTGATTTGACTTTCACATATATTTTAATACAAGTAACTTGTGGATATTTTAGTATATAAAGAAAATGAAAGTTTTACAAGGAATCGCAAAATACACATTAATAATATTAATCGGTATATCTTTAGCTCTTTTTGTTGCTCGAATAGAATATGATACTACTGATTTATCAGCTAGTGTACTATCATTAACAGAACAAGACTTTTTCGAATCAACTAAATGGGATGCGTGATATAAAAAAGAATGATGAATCTTTGAGGTTTTCCTAGCAGAACAAGTTAGAAATGAAGATATATTAACCGTATCTATCCTATATGCACCGACAGAAATAGAACGATTCCTTGATGAACTAGAAACACCATACTCCGTATCAAACATAAAAGAAAATGAATGAAATCTAACTTTAAATATAGAATGATACGAAAATTGAGATTTTGCTGAATGAATATTCCAAATACCATATAAATGAGATGCTGAAGATGTAACACTTGAATACATTAAGTCAGAAAAACTAGATTTCGCGATATGAAACCTAGACAATATAGAAAATCAATCACATTAATTTTATTCCAAAAATATTCAAAAAATGAAAAAATTTGCTCTCGGAATCCTAACAACATTATGTTTATGTTTTTGAGCAATATTTGCTGATAATATTTTACCTGATGGCGTTCAGATTGAAGTTAAAAGCCCCGTAATCCAATGAGAAGCAACAAATCTTAAGATTACCATGATGAAAGATTGATCAAAAATGTCATCATACGTTTGAACAATTTGGATGGAAATAGTTGATGAAAACTGAAATGATACGATATGAGAAAATGAATATAAATTACCGAACAACTGATGATATTCATTTTTAGAGTCAGATTTATGATCAAAAGAATTTCAAAGAGGATTAGAAATTAAAAAAGAGTGAACATACTATATCAAAGTCTCAGATCTTGAAGAAAATGAATTTTGAAAAGAAAAAATAGTAGTCGTAAAATGAGAATGAGAAACTTGAAATAAACATATCGATGTATTAAGCCCATCCCAAGGGGCAAATTTGATTAATGAAAAAATAGAAATCATTGGAAGCGTTACAGATTTACGTAATTCAAGTATATTAGTTTATGTCGATGAAGAGTTTATAGCCACAACCAGTTCTGATTGAGATGGTTTAATAAACTATGCTTTATGAGGTGTCCAAGTTTGACCACACACCTTAAGACTTGAAGCTGTGGATTATCAATGAAACATACTCTGAACATCTGATAAAATATACTTTACATACACTCCTCAAGAGACAAAGTGACTAAAAGATATCGTTGTAAACCCAGAAATTTGATTAATGATTTGAGATACTGTCGATATTACGATATATACTGATGAAATGGTTGAGGCTGTGAAAATGATGCTTTCCGATAGAGAATCCAATGATAGTATAATTGTTCCAAGAGTTGGAAACTGAGAATTCACAATAAAACAATTTCTAATGTGAACTTGAGATGTTACTATCACCATTGAAACTTCAGCATCAAACAATTCTGAAATAAAAACATATAAAGATGCAAAAACTATTCATGTATCAGATATCCCAGCAATTTCAGATGTGATTGTTGATAAGAATGTAGAACAACAAATAGCAAACATATCTTGGTGAATAATGAATGGTTCTGTTAGCTCTTACATAATAACATACCGATTAGGAGATGAAACAAACCCAACATCAACTGATCAAAAAACTACAGATTCAACTTCTTTTGTCTTCACTGATGTACCATATGATACTGATGTACACTTCACAGTAACACCAGTTATAAACGACTCATGAAGACATTGAGCGGCTTCAAAAACCATAACATTCAAAATAACAAAACCTGAATTGAATGTCTGCGGAAATTGACTTGCTGAAGATTGAGAAACATGTACATCATGTCCTCAAGATTTATGAAATATTTGTGACACTCCAGAAGTAAACAATATTTGTTGAAACTGAATTGCAGAAGCTGGAGAAAGTTGTAGTTCATGTCCTCAAGATTTATGAAATATTTGCGATGTAAATAACGAGCCAAGATGTACTGTTCAAAACATCACTACTCACACTACAAAAGTTTGAGATAGTTACTACCTTGTATGGGATAAAGTAGAAAACGTATCAAAATATATCGTATACAGCTCAACAAAACCAGATTGATCTGATAAAGTAAAGGTATACGAAACAACAGATACAAGTTACGAATATCCTTTTGATCACACATCAGAAGAAGATAAATTTGCATATTTCTGGATTATATGAGTTTGTGATGATTGAGAGGTTCTTCAGTTAACTTGAGCAACAAAAGTACAAGTTTGACCAGCTGAAAATTTCTTCTTATTGTTATGTTTAACTTTCCTAATATACTTCTGAATAAAATTATTTAGACAAACTGAAGTATAAAATCATTCAGAATAATGAAAATTTTTCACAAATAAACTTCGGTTTTCTTTATAAATCAAACAAAAAATGAAACAGTTTCCAAAAAAATACAAACCTCAAGATTTACGTAATTGGGCAAAAAAATATAGAGATAACACACTAAATGAAACAAACATAGATAATAAAGATTTTATTTTTTCTCCAAATTTTTTACCAACTTCAAGAAAATTATCTTACAAAGATTTCTTTTTAATATATTTAAAAGATTTTTTTAATCATAAAGAAAATATAGAAAATTATCGAAATAATAGCTCATTACAAACACCACACGAACAACTATTCCTAATTTCAATGGATCAATTAGAGAACCTTGCATCTAGTTGTGAATTTTTTAATAAAAGAAATCAAACATTACCACAAGTATGAGTGAACAAACTAGAAAGACGCATATCTTCACTCGTTAAAAAAAATATAAATGCCAACAACAAAATAGTAGAAAGTTACCTATCTAGCTTACATAAAATTTATGTAACAGATACTGATCTATACCTTTATTTAATAGAACAATTTAAAAACTTACGAGAACAATGAAAAATACAAAATAAAACACAAATCTGATATCGATCATTTGATTTACAAACATCAATACCACTACAAGATATAACACGAAAAGAAGAAACCATACCATTCTATGTCTTAAAATATTTCATTGGTGCCAAATGCGAAGCTCTACCTGTTTGTGTAGAAGATATAGATTCCTGCTGTGGAGATGTTTGATTACTAGTTCATCCAAAAGATAAGAGATATAATAAATATATTTGAAAAAATGCTATTATTCCATTATCTAACCGTCAAATTCCAATCATTTGAGATGAGAATGTAAACATAGCCTTAAACAACTGAATAAAAAGAATCTGCCCTTGTTCTGACCAAGAAAGTATAGAGTTAGCTAAAAAATATTGATTACCAACTGATATATACGTTTTTGATAAACAATGATTATATACAGAACATATCCATGAACCAGCATTTATATGACAAGAAAGAAGTAAATATTACAACAATATTGTATGATTTATTGAAGATATCTGAAACTTATCTAGTAAATGAGAAAAAGTTGTCAGGATCCCATATCTAGAATATATTCATGAACGTTTAACCCCTTACAAAATAGATGAACTTGTAGTAGATTTGCAACAAGAAAAACAATCGATAATAGACAAAATCTTCGAAAAAAAATTAAATTTTTCATTCTTAAATAATAATTTCCTACATGTATTTAATGAAATAGAATCAGTAAAAGAAAACATAAATTCTCTCGAAGTTCAAGAATCATCCGATGTACAAGAACCTACTGATAATGAAGAACTCAATACTCAAAATAATAACCTTGAAAAATTTGAAAAATTAAAAACTAAACTTTCAGAATTAAAGCAAGAAATTGTTGACGAAATAGACAAATATTTACCAGACTCCATAGTATGTAATAGCCAGATAGCATATGGACGAAAGGTTCCATTAATTAAAGATGAAGATTGAAATTTATCATATTTCAACATTGAAAAAGATTGCTTAAAACGAAAAGAAAAGCCTCTTCAATTTTGTTTTAATTTTGTCCTATTATGCTTAATACGTGCTTGAGTAATATGAATAAAAAAATTCTGAAATAAAGAACAAGAAAATAAATTATGTGAATTTGATAAGATTTTTGCGCTATTATCACAAAACGAAAGAAAGATTCGACATATAGTACAATTATTAATCAGTATCACATGAGAAAAGGATGAATATAACAAATTTATAGAAATAATACAAAACCTAACAGATGAAAATAGACCATCAATAGAAGAATGTACAAAACTAATCAAAGACTCTAAATTTATACAACAAGAATGAAACCGGTTACTAACGAATATACAATGAATTCAGAATGACACCATAGATCCATATTTTTCTCAACTTTGTCTACCTTGCTACTTAAACTATAAAAACATCAACATTAACGATAAACTAATTTTTAGTGAAAATGAAAGAAGTAGAATCTTTAAAGAATTAGCAATTCAAGAACTAATATTATGAGACAATATATCTCACAATTTCTTAGAATATACTTATACTCAATCTGATGAATCATTGTGAAATAAACAATTATCAAAAACACAAATCGAACAATCACAATGGGATATATTCTCATTATACTGAGAAAACCCCACAAGACTAAACTTTCTAGTAAATGAAACATATGACCCAAAAGAAATTTTATTAAATAATATCTTTCTAAAACAAATTCGGAATGCTGTAAGACTTTGTGTACAAAAAGATTTTTTACCAAAAGATATTAAGAAACAATTAAGTGAACAGCCTGATGATTTTGAAAATTTTGACCTTTCCGTATTATATAAACTAAATGGATTATATTCTGATTTAGAAGATATAAAAGCATACGAACAATACATTCGCTTCTTTAATAGCTTTAAAAGATCTGTACAAGATATATTCTTCTCTTGGTATTTGGAGATTTTAAAGGTTCATTCAACCAAAAATGTTCAATTTGTATGTTCATACTTTTTTAATTTCTTATTAAGCATACTATATCCTATTGTACCAGAGTTCGTAGATGCTTTACAATATGTTTCTGAAAGAGATTTCCTTCTACCAATTGAACCAATAAAATTAAACAAATCTATAGATTACAATATGGACACACTTTACGATACATTCATAAAAATAAAAAGTATTAAGATTGAATGTAATATAAAGCAACATGAACCTTGTAATATATTCATAAAATCAAATCCATCAATATGAGACTTTTTTATGGAAAATGAACAAATATTTAAAAATTATTTCCACATATCCGATATCAATTATCTAAGACTTCACGAACAAACACCTTTATGATATGAAATTTTCTATAACGATACCGTATCCATTTGAATTCAACCAAAAGATGCATGAACAATAAAAGAAAAAGATTCAATTGAATCTCTAGAAAGAGATATTAAAAATTTGGAAGACAAATTAATTTTATTAAGACAACGTATACAATTCTTACAAGAATGAGATCAGCGCAAACAGGCGGAAGAAGAATATGCTAAAGTAAAAGAAGAAATGGAAAATCTAACCATAAAACACCGTCTTCTTAGCAGCAAATAGCTTTTAAATATTAAACTATACTTCAAATGAAAAGATACATCGGCTTATGAATATTTGCTTTATGTATTATGTTTTTATCTGGATGTTCACAAAGCCAACTAACTACAACGATCGATGAAGACACAAGTATAACACAAAATCCAGATATCAAAGATATTTTAGAAGTGATTATTAAAAATCATTCAAGTTGTGATGATAATAGCGAAACTTTTGTTGATTTTGCCATATTATGAACGTGAATAAATGATAACTGAAATACAGAATACTACATAGTTGCAAATTGACAATGTTTTTATATTGATGAAAGATGAAACTTAAACAATAGCGGTTGATTTTGATCTCTTCCGACAACCATCGAACTTTTCGAAAATGAAAATTGATATAATCTAATCAGATATGAAACCGCAAAAGATTGAAGCGAATATGATAGCTCAACTATGAAAATGTTTTCAAAAAAAGCTTATAAAACACGAAAAGATGCAAAATATTATTTTTTAAATGATAAATCATTACTAAATCAAGCCGAAGAATATTTTTGAGTAACAATTATACCGGAATGAGAAAATAATTTTGACTGTTCTTTCTGTGATAAGGTACGATACTATGAACCAAACTATGAAGATTTAAACTCAAATGAACTAATTTTTAATTATACATCTATAGATAATTGAAA